>Ga0116229_10009973_pt1 | contig 14362 bp, 14 predicted proteins | sample S1TSphgellanicum_3_FD_87313 | JGI IMG/M metagenome (GOLD analysis project Ga0116229, IMG submission 87313) | Host-associated microbial communities from peat moss isolated from Minnesota, USA - S1T2_Fc - Sphagnum magellanicum MG | ecosystem: Host-associated > Plants > Peat moss > Unclassified...
CCTCCTGTATGTGGCGAAGCGGAAAGGTCGGAACCGGGTCGAGCCGGATAACTGCGTATCAGGGGGCACGCCAGGCGGCAAAGTCACTCGCTTTGCCGTGGCTGCGGAGAACCAGTCCGGAAAAGTAGATATTGGTATTTGCGAATGACGACTTGGTCCAGGCCGGACAACTCTAACCAGTCGGGCATAGAACCAGCCGAGCTAGCCGACCGGCGTTGTCCGGGCAGGGTGAGGAACATTCACGCCTGGCTGGTGCCGCTCCTGCGGAACGAGCTCTACACGGGCCAGATCGTGTGGCGCCGGCGCCTCAATACGAAAGATCCGAGCAGCGGAGCAACAGTGCGGCGCGATGCCAAGCCTGAGTCGTTCGTCTACGGGAAGGCGCCACATCTTCGCATCATTGATGACGATCTCTGGCAACGTGTGCAGCAACGGCTCGCCGTGGAGGCCGCTCCCGAAACACCCGGCCGGCTGCACGTGCGATGGCCGGTCGAGCCCGGCAATCCTGGAAAAGCTGAAAGGCCTGGAGGCGGCCAAGGCGGCGATAGACGTGCCGGAGCGCACGGCCGTCATCGCCCCAATCTTCCAGACGCCGCCCGTAGCGGCTTACGCCCGCCAGATGTCAGCGCTAGCCGCCGCGCTCGAACGTGGCGACGATCCTGAAGCCCTTGAGCTCGCTCGAAGCCTCATAGAAAAGGTCGTCGTCCAGCCACCGCGGGGCGACGATGATCCGCCAAGCATTGAGGTGGTAGGCGAGCTCGTGGCGCTCCTGACTGCCGCTGGCGTAGAAGGGGGCAGATCCGAATTCGCGGACACCGGCCGCTGACCCCGTTCTTGGCCTGTTCGTTAGTTCGGTAAAAGCGGGTCCAGGGGCAGAGCCCCGGCCTTCCTCCTACTGATATGGGGGCTCGCCGGGGGGCGAATAGCTGGGTTGGGCCTCGCTTGGCGGTGAATAGGCGGGCGACTGCTCCGGGGGCGGCGGGGGATTTTGGCTGACGGGCGGCTGCAGGAAACCGGGCGGCGGCGACATTTGCATGGGGGGCGCCTGGTCCGAAGGCGGCTCCATCGGTTCGGGCGGCGGCGGGTTGGTGTCGGGCGATGGGAGGGGGGGCGTTGGCGGGGTAACCGGTGCCAGCGGGGTGGCGATGACGGGGGCGGGGACGGCGGTGTTGGTGACGAGCCAGCTTCGCATCGAGCGGCGGATCTGGAATTCGAGCTCTACGTTCATGTCGCCCATCAACTGGCGCGTCATGTCGTAGAGGTTGTTTCGTAAGTTTTCCGGATCTGAACCGGGGACGTGCTGCCGCGTCACCCGCGCTTCGGCATAGGCCACTTGCTGGCCTGCATCGTTGAAGATTGCCAAGTGCGCGGCGAGTTCGCCGTTCAATGCGCCGCCGTCGCCTTGTGTGATGGTGGCGGCGTCCACCGTGAACACGGCGCGGCCGGTGGTGCCGGCGGCGAACAGGCGGTCGCGGGCCATTTGGGCCAGCACTTGTCCGGGCGACACCGGGTCCTGCGCGGTTACGTCCTGAGCGCCGGCGGGGAGGTCCACCACGTCCACACTGGCGACGTTCAGACGGAGTTGTTTTAGGAACTCATAGTGGAGGGGGGCATAATTTTCATCGGGAGGCGTCTCGTCGCCGCCGCACGCGGCCAGTGCGAACAGGCCCAAAGCTAGGCAAGGCAGGCAAAGGATGATCTGGGCACGGCGCATTCGTCTATCCATCGTCGCCTTTCCTACTCGGTCGCCCGGCTGCGCACATCCGCCCGCGCAAACCGGAAATCCAGGTTACAGAACTCGCAGGTCATGACGATGTCGCCGCCGACCGCCATATGGTCCAGATCGTCGGGCGGAAACCCCTCCAGGATCGAGGACAGGCGCTGCCGGCTGCACCGGCACCCATAGGCCAGCGCGCGCGGCCGGTCCGCGGCCACGCCCTCGCTGTGGAAGAGCCGCCAAATCAGGTGATCCGCCGGCAACTGGTCGTCGAGCAACTCGTGATCCGTCACCGTTGCCGCCAAGGCCGTCGCGGTGCGCCAGCTTTCGTCCTGCGCCGCCTCGTCGAGGTCCGGATCCAGCCCGCCGGCGCCGGCGACCCGCTCGAGCACGAGGGCCGCGGCGCGCCATCCGTCTTCGGTCTGCGCCGCCGCCAGGCGCAACGCGCACGGCATTTGCTCGCTGGTGGCAAAATAATGCAGCGCCATGTCGGCCAAGGTGCTGCCCTCGATTTGCACGATACCCTGATAGCGATCGGTTTCCTGGCCCTGATCCACGGTGAAGGCGAGATATCCGGCGCCCAGCAGCGCGGCCGCGTCCGGCGCCGGCTCGCTGGCGAGCAGCGCGTCGAGCCGCGCGCTGTCCGAACGGGCGTAGAAGCGCAGTGCGCCGGCCTCGGTGCAGTCGGCCACCAGGATGGGCACCGGCCCGTCGCCCTTGGCTTGCAGGCTGAACGACCCGCGGAATTTCAGCGCCGTGGCCAGCGCCGCCACCAGGGCGAGGGCTTCGGCGGCCAGCCGCGTGACGACCGGCGGGTTAGGATGGCGGGTGAGCAGCGCGTCCGCGAGCGGGCCAAGTCGCACGAGGCGCCCGCGCACCGGCCGGCGCGGCAGGAAAAACGGCGTAACGCCGCGGGGCACGACGATGTCGGGCACATCGGGTCGGTTGCTATCGAGAAAGTCAGGGGTGGCAGGCATTGGACGAAGATAAGGTGGAAGCCGCGATCCGGCCACCGCAGCGGGGCTAAACCTTGAAAAGAGCAAACGTTTCTTGGTTCTCTTTTTTCAAGAAAGAACGTCTTCCTGCTGTCACGACAATGACCCCAAGCCGCTGACGACTCCCACGCAACGCGACGAATTGATCGGCTTGCGGGTGATCACTTGCGCTGGCAAGCGCCGCACACCCCATCCACCTCCACGGTCACCCGGGCCGGCACGAATCCGTGGGCCCGCGCCACCGCCCCGATCGCCGCCTCCACGGCGGCATCCTCCAGCTCCGCCACGCGGCCGCAATCGCGGCAGATCAGGAATTGCGCGGCGTGTTGATGGGCGGCCTCGTCGTGGCAGCCGACAAAGGCGTTCAGCCGTTCCACGCGGTGGATCAGCCCCTGGGCCAGCAGAAAATCCAGCGCGCGATACACGGTCGGCGGCCTGCCGCTGCCCGTCAGGGCGCGCAACCCGTCCAGCAGCGCGTAGGCGCCGATCGGTTCATCGGCTTGCAGGATGAGCCGCAGTATATCGCGCCGGATCGCCGTCAGACGCACACCGCGGCGCGCACAGGCGGCCTCTGCACGCGCGACCCTGGCCGAGCAGTCGCCGGCAGGGTCCGCGCCCGCCGCCGCGGGAAACGTTTCAGGACGCATCCGGCTAACACCTCTGCGTGAAAATTCGCGCGGCGCCCGTTTGGCCGCGCGAGACGTTATGTTATAGCGTAGCTATGCCGATTGCACCCCTTCCCGCGCATTCCGCCTGTCGCACCGCCGTGCTCGCGCTGGTGCTGCTGGCAGGGGCGCCAGCGCAGCCGCGCATCAGGATTCTGGCGGCCGAAAGCGTCTATGGCGCGGTCGCTCAGTCGCTTGCGGGTCCCGATGCCGAAGTCACCAGCGTGCTGGGCAATCCGGCGCAGGACCCGCACGATTTTGAGGCAAACGCCGGCACTGCGCGCGACGTCGCGGCGGCCGATCTCGTGGTGCTGAACGGCCTGGATTACGATGCGTGGATGGATCGTCTGCTCGACGCCTCGGTGCGGCCGGGGCGCGACGTGATGCGCGTGTCCGACCTGGTCGGTGCGCAGCCCGGCAGCAATCCGCATTTGTGGTATGCGCCAGGAACAATGGTTTCGTTCGCCGAGGCGCTCACCGCGAAACTCGCCGCGTGGGACGAGGCGGACGCGCCGCAGTTCAACCAGCGCGAGAAGATCTTTGCCGCCAAGATGAATGTCGTGCTGGCAACCATTGCCGACATCCGCAAGCATTTTGCCGGGCAGCCGGTCACCGCGACGGAGCCGGTATTCGGCCCAATGGCGGCGGCGCTGGGCCTTTCGATGCGTGACGAACGCTTTCAGTTGGCGGTGATGAACGGCACCGAGCCGCGCGCCGGCGATGTCGCCGGCATCGAGGTCGATCTGCGGCATCGGCGGGTGCGCGTGTTGTTCTACAACGATCAGGTGCGCAGCGCGTCGAGCGACCATCTGATCGCCATCGCCCGGGCCGCGCGGGTGCCGGTCGTCGGCGTGAGTGAAACGATGCCGCCGGGCACCGATTATCCCGCCTGGATGCTGCGCGAACTCGCCGCGGTGCGCGCGGCCCTGAGTGCTGCGACGTGACTTCGGTTTGCGTTGCAGCCGCGACGCTCGGCCATGCCGGGCGCCCGGTGCTCACAGATATCGATCTTTGTCTCGAACAAGGCGAGTTCGTCGGCCTGCTGGGGCCGAATGGCGCCGGCAAAACGACTTTGTTGCGCTCGCTGCTGGGGCTGCTTCCGCCGCTCGCCGGGCGTGTTGAAGTGTTCGGTTTGCCGGCCCGGCGGGGAAATTCACACATCGGCTATTTGCCGCAGACCAGTGCCGGGCCGCTGCCGCGGCTACAAGTCATGGACGTGCTCGCGGCCTCGCTGAGCGCGCATCGTTGGGGGCTGCCGCGCCACGACACCGCGGCGCGAGTCTCCATCAGGCAAGCGCTGGCTCGGGTCGGCGCGGACGTGCTGGCCGAGCGCCCGCTCAGCGCATTGTCCGGCGGCGAGCGCCAGCGCGTGCTCATCGCCCAGGCGCTGCTGGGCAAGCCGCGCCTGCTGCTGCTCGATGAACCGCTCGCCGGGCTCGACCCACGGCACCAGGCCGACATCGTGGCTCTGCTGCGCGAGGTGCAGCAGGTGCTGGGCATTACCGTGCTGTGCAGCGCGCACGACATCAACGTGTTGTTGCCCGCGATGGACCGGGTGCTGTTCGTGGCCGGCGGCGGCGTGGCGCTCGGGCCGGTGGCGCAAATCGCGACCGGGCAAGTGCTGAGCCGCCTTTACGGCGCGCCGATCGACGTGGTGCGCGCCGGCGGCCATATTTTCGTCAGCAGCGCGGCTGCGGCGTGAATCCTTTCGCCTATGATTTCATGGTGCACGCCTACGTGGCGGCCGCCATCGTGGCCGTCATGGCCGGGGCCACGGGCTACATGCTGGTATTGCGCGGCCAGAGTTTTGCCGGCCACGCGCTGGGTCATGTCGGGTTCGCCGGCGCGACGGGCGCCTTGCTGCTCGGATGGCCGCCGCTGGCGGGTCTGGTTGCCGTGACGGTCGCCGGCGGCCTGCTGATGGGCCTGCTCGGCGAGCGGCTCGCGGAGCGCGATGTCGGGATCGGGCTCGTGCTGGCCGCGTCGCTGGGGCTGGGGCTGCTTTTTATCGGGTTTTTCGCCTCTAGCGCCACCCGCGCCACCGCGCTACTTTTTGGCAATGTATTAGGCGTTAGCGCGGAGACGCTGCTGGCGCTGCTGGTGGTGGGAATCGCCACGATGGCCGGTCTGGCGGTGCTGGCAAGGCCTTTGCTGTTCGCCAGTTTGCAGCCTGAGTTGGCCGCCGCGCGGGGCGTGCCGGTCAGGCTCGTCGGCGTGCTGTTCCTGGGCCTGGTTGGCTTGGCGGTTGCCGGCGCAGCCCAGGTGGTTGGCGTGCTGCTGGTATTTTCCTTGTTGGTAGGCCCCGCCGCCGCGGCGCAACGCCTGTCCACAACCCTTTATGTGGGTGTTTTTCTCTGTGTCGGATTGGCGCTCGCGGAGGCCTTGGGCGGCATCACCCTGGCCTTCTACACCGACTGGCCCGCCAGCTTCTGGATCACCACCTTAGGCGCCGGCGCTTACGCGGTAACCTGGAGCAAAGGTCTTTCGGTTCTTTTTTTCAAAAAAAAACGACTTTCTTTCCTTTAACTTCAACTTCCTTTTGCCTTATGCTAACATGTTTCCGATGACGGACCCATTCTCCGCCGCCGCCGGCTGGCTGCACGAGCACCTGCTGCTCCCCCTGCTCTATCGCCTCGACATGATGCAGTGGGACGATGTCGGCTACGGCTGGATTCTGTTCGCACTCTATGGCGTCGCGCAGGTGGTGCTGATGCTGTCGATTTGCTGGCCGATGGAACGATTTCGACGGCTCGAATCCTGGCCCGACACGCGCGCCGTCACGGTCGATATTTTCTACACCCTGATCAACCGCATCGGCGTCATGCCGCTGGTCACGTTCGTGCTGTTCTATCAGCTTCAAGTCTGGCTCAGCGGTTTTCTGACCGACCGCGGCTATGTGCCGCCCACGCTGGAGGGTATATTCCCCTGGCTGATGGGCAAGCAGGCGATCAGCTTTGTGATTTACGTTCTGATCCTGGACTGCGCCGATTATTGGCGCCACCGTCTGAGCCACCGCTTTGCCTGGTGGTATGCGCTGCATGCCGTTCACCATGCGCAACGGCAACTGACATTCTGGGCCGATGATCGCAACCACGTGCTCGACGACATCATTGCCTTTGTCTGGTTTCTCACCCTGGGCCTGCTCATCGGCATTCCACCGATGCAGTTTCCGCTGGTCATTCTGCTCTTGCGCCTGCTCGAAAGCATGAGCCACGCCAACGCACGGATCAATTTCGGCCGAATCGGCGACCGCCTGCTGATTTCCCCCCGGTTCCACCGTGCGCATCACGGCGTGCTCGCGGCTGGCCAACGCAGTTGCAATTACGGCGCGATTTTTCCGTTTTGGGACATCATGTTCGGCACTGCGGATTTCTCCCGCGCCTATGCGGAAACCGGCGACCCTTCGGCTGAGCCGGCCATGGTTTCCGGGTCCTGGTGGCAGCAGCAGGCGGCGGGGTTTCGGCGGCTCATACAAAGGAGAAGGCCAGGCGTTCTGCCCCTGGAGCCAGGAAAAGCAAAGGCCAAGGAAGCAGTTCTTTTTTGAAAAAAAGAACCAAAAAACTTTTACCCATTTACGTGCATGCCGATGTTCCGGGCGCGTTTGCTCGATATGTCCGCTTAAATGCGAGTTGGTATCAGAATCTACTTGTTCGGTTTCAGCCACCATAGCAACGGTTGCATTGTGAGGCCCTGCACGACGACAGAGAATACGACCACGCCGAAGGTTGCCACCAAAATCTCGTCTCGACGTGCAATATCACTTGGCAACGCCAAAGCCAGCGCCAGCGCCAGCGCGCCACGCAACCCGCCCCAGAACAGCACGTGCTGTTGGCTTGCCGGAATGGCCAAACCGGATCGCCAAAACAAGGCGCAAATGGGATAAACCGTCAGCGCCCGCCCGACCAGCACGAGCGTAATGATCACCGCCAATGTTCCTGGCTCCAGCCGCACCAGCGAAATTTCGGCGACCGCCAGACCAATCAGCAAGAACACCATCGAATTGGCCAGAAACGCCGCAAACTCCCAAAAACTCTCCACCGCCGCCCGGCCCTCTTCCGAAATGCGGTTGCCCTGGCCCGGCCGCAGCAGCCCCAAATTGCCCATCACCAACCCCGACGCCACCGTTGCCAGCACGCCCGACACATGAAAATGCTCAGCCAGATAAAACGACCCATAGGCCGCCACCGCGGTCAGCGCCATTTCCACCACGCGTTCGCTCGTGCGCCCCGCAATCCCGATCGCCAGCAGTCCGCACACCGCGCCAATGACCAGCCCCCCGCCCGCCGCCACACCGAATGCCCCGGCGACCGTCGCGACCGGCGGCAGCCCGCCGCCCGCCGCTTCAATCCACGTCAACGCGAGCGCGAACAACACCGCGGCAACGCCGTCGTTGAGCAGGCTCTCGGTTTCAACCAGCAGCAGCAGACGGCCGCCGATGCCAAGATCCTTGAACAATGCAATGACGGACACCGGGTCGGTCGCGGCAATCAGCACGGCAAATACCAGTGCCGGCGCCAGCTGCCACCCCAGCACCAGCACCAATCCCGCCGCCACCGTGACCGCCGCGATGGCCACACCGAAAATCGACAAAGCCAGGATCGGCAACAGGTCGCGGGCAAGCGCGCGCCAATGGATGCATAAGGTCGCCTCAAACAGCAAAGGCGGCAGCAGCAGAAAAAAGATCAAATCGTGAGTGAGCCGAATGCCCGTGTGCAGCGGACTCAGTGCCAGGGCCACGCCGGCCAGCACAAGGCCGACCGTGTAAGGCAACCGCAACCGCCGCGCCGCCAAGGCAACAAAAATGGCGGCGACGAGAAGGCCGATAACGCGTGATGTTATGTCAGGCATTGGAGGCCGGTGTGTGACACGCGGCGCGTGTCACACACCGGTCTTTTCGCGGTTAGTCCGCGGCAAGCGCCATGATTTTGCGGGCCTGCACCTTCATTACATAATCCTCCAGCGCGTTCGCCACGTAATCCGCATGATTGGCGAACACGTGGTCGGCGCCGGCGGCGATCCGATAGTCCACCGTAACGTTCTTTTGCGTGTTCAGCTTGTCGACCAGCTTGCGCACCGAAGGTTCGGGGACCAGCTCGTCCACGTCGCCGTGCAGCAGCAGACCGCCGCACGGACATGGCGCCAGAAAGCCGAAATCATAATGGCTTGCCGGCGGCGCCACTGAAATCCACCCCGAAACCTCGGGGCGGCGCATCAGCAACTGCATGCCGACGAACGCACCGAACGAATAGCCGGCAATCCACAGGCCACCATGGCTCGGGTTCACCATCTGCATCCAGTCGAGTGCCGCCGCGGCATCGCCAATCTCCCCAATTCCACCATCGTAACGGCCTTGGCTGCGCCCGACGCCCCGGAAATTGAATCGCATCACGCTGAACCCGAGCTTCTGGAAGCTCTGGTACATCGTGTAAGTGATCCGGTTGTTCATCGTGCCGCCATGCAAGGGATGCGGGTGCATGATGAGCGCCAGCGGCGCGCCAGTCTCCTGGCTATGGTGGTAGCGGCCTTCGAGCCGGCCATCAGGTCCGGCAAACATCACCTCAGGCATTGCGTTTCTTCGTTTCTTTCTGTGGCTGCGTCGGCGCATGACGCAAGCCTGATGAATATTGCGCGGCATCCGTACGCGCTATGCCCCGCGCGACGGCCCTTTTCCCTGATCGTATGCCCGTTTTGGCCCACACAAGAAGGACCGGCTACGCACCTTGAGCGGCAAAGGCGGCCGGCATGTGCCCCTGACTGGCGTGGATCCAGGCTGACCCCGAACTCCTGTAACCGGGCCTTGCAGCCCCAAACTGTTTGATCCTAGCTGCAGCGCCCATGCGGCAACCTCCTCCAATATAGACAGACCGCGGCGCCAAACGACAATAGAATCGACCTAGAAATTGCAAGAATCTGGCACCGCAGGCAGGCACCCCGCGCATATGCGCTAAATAAAGATGCAAGATTTGATGAAGGAAATTTATCTGGACGCCAATGCTTCAGAACCCCTTAGGCCTGAAGCAAGAAGCGCCGCTATCCAAGCGCTTGAATACTCCGGTAACCCCGCGAGTATTCACGCCGCCGGTCGCGCTGCCCGTCGTATTCTTGAAGAGGCACGCGCACTCGTTGCGCACGCCGTCGGCGCCGCACCCGCAGACCTGGTGTTCTGTTCCGGCGGCACCGAGGCGAATGCGACCGCCATCGCCGCCATGGGCGCCGGACGCCGTATCCTCATCGGCGCCACCGAGCACGACGCGGTCCGCGCCGCTGCGCCCGATGCCGAATGCCTGCCGGTTCACCCGGACGGCACGTTGAACCTCGCAGCCCTCTCGGTTGCACTCGCGGAAAAACCCCTCGCCCTGGTGTGCCTCATGCGCGCCAACAACGAAACCGGCGTTGTCCACCCCGTCGCCGAGGCCGCCGCGTTGTGCCGCGCACACGGCGCCTTGCTGCATGTGGACGCGGTGCAGGCGCTCGGCCGCATGCCGGTCAACCGCGCCGCCCTCGGCGCCGACTCACTCGCTCTGTCGGGCCATAAGCTGGGCGGTCCCAAGGGCGCCGGCGCACTCGTGCTCGCCCCCGGCGTGCAACTGCAAGCCCTCATCGCCGGCGGCGGGCAGGAACGTGGGCGGCGCGGCGGCACGCCCCCCCTGCCCGCAATCGCCGGCTTTGCCGCCGCCGTGCAGGCCGCAACTACCGGCGCCCACCTCGCATCCCTCCGCGATCGACTCGAGCGCGCCGCCATCGCCGCCGGAGCCATCGTCTGCGGCACCGGCCCGCGCCTGCCGAACACCACTTGCCTGGCGCTGCCTGGGGTCCGCGCCGAAACCCAGGTCATCACCCTCGATCTCGCGGGCATCGCCGTGTCCGCCGGCGCCGCCTGCAGCTCCGGCAAGGTCACCGAAAGCCGCGTGCTGGCGGCGATGGGATTGGGCCCCCTCGCCGCCGCCGCCATCCGCGTGTCCTTGCCCTGGAACGCCACAGAAACCGACATCGACGCCTTCATCGCAGCCTACGGCAAAATGGCGCAACGCCTTGCCGGAGCTGTACGCCCGGACCTGTATGTGACACATGACGCCGCGTCGTAATCGGCTCCACGCCGGGAACCCGTCATGATCTACCTCGACAACCAATCCACCACGGCCTGCGACCCGCGTGTTCTCGACGCAATGTGGCCCTGGTTCGCCGACCAGCCCGGCAACCCGAGCAGCGTCGAACACGCAATCGGCCAGCAGGCCGCCACCGCCGTCGAGGCCGCCCGCGCCGAGATTGCCGCCCTGATCGGCGCCACGCCCGCGGAAATCGTCTTCACCAGCGGTGCCACCGAGGCCAACAACGCCGCCATCAAGGGCGCCGCCCGTTTCGCCGGGCCGGCCGCCAGGCGCCGCATCGTCACCGCCGCCACCGAGCACAAATGCGTGCTCGAAAGCGTCCGCGACCTCGCCGCCGAGGGCTTTGAACCCGTCATTCTCCCGGTCACCCCAACCGGCGCGCTCGACCCCACCGCCCTGGCCGAGGCCCTGCGCACCCCCACCCTGCTCGTCAGCGTCATGGCCGCCAATAACGAGACCGGCTATTTGCAAGATCTCGCCCCGCTCGCCGCCACTGCTCACGCGGCCGGCGCGCGCATTCACAGCGACCTCGCCCAGGCGGCGGGCAAAATCCCCATCGATGTCGCGGCCTGCGGCCTCGATGCCGGCTCGCTCAGCGCCCACAAGCTGCACGGACCCAAAGGCATCGGCGCCCTCTACGTCCGCCGGCACCCCCGCATGCGCCTCGCTCCGTTGTTGTCCGGCGGCGGCCAGGAACGCGGCCTGCGCAGCGGCACCCTGCCCACCCCCCTCATCGTCGGCTTCGGCGAGGCCGCCCGCATCGCCCGACTCGAACAGGCCGCCGACCAGACCCGCATCGCCCTCCTGCGCGACCGCCTCCTCGCCGGCCTGTTCGCCCGCATCCCGAACCTCATCCTGAACGGCCCCCCCGCACCGCGCCTGGCCGGCAATCTTTCGGTGCGTTTCGCCGGACTCCGCGCGCTCGACCTCATCGCCGCGTGCCCCAGCCTCGCCATTTCGACCGGAAGTGCCTGCACTTCGGCCGACCTCGCCCCCAGCCACGTCCTCACCGCCCTCGGCCTCTCACCACTGCAAGCCGCCGCCAGCTTGCGCCTCGGTATCGGACGATTTAACAGCCCCGCCGATATCGACACCGCCATTCACCTGCTGACCGACGCCTACGCCCGCCTGGCGCCGGCGCCCCCGGTCGCCGCCGAGGCCTGACCCCGCAATGCCCAAGCTCATTTTCGTGGAAAAGAACGGCGCCGAACGCGAGGTCGAAGCCCCGCTCGGCCTGTCCGTCCTCGAAATAGCCCATCAAAACGACGTCGATATAGAAGGCGCCTGCGAAGGCTCGCTCGCCTGCTCGACCTGCCACGTCATCGTCGACCCCGCCTGGTACAAGAAACTCGCCAAGGCCACCGAGGACGAGGAGGACATGCTCGACCTCGCCTTCGGCCTCACCGCGACCAGCCGCCTCGGTTGCCAGATCGTCATGACCCCGGCGCTCGATGGATTGCGTGTCAAACTTCCGGCCAGTACGCGGAACGCGCAAGGCTAGTGCCGCAAGTCATTCGTTTGCGGCGGCCGGGCTGCGAAGGTGGTGGGCTGAAGCCCACACTACGGCAACGGCCGAATATGCAATTTCAATGACACGGGCACTCGTTCTGATCACCTGTGACTTTTGACAGGGTTTGCCCGGAAAAATCCCATCCGATCAGGTGTGGAATGATGGAAGCTGCGGGTGGGGCGTTGTGCTGTGGCAGGACAGAACACCGATCCGGTTCCTCATGGCGATCCGCCAGAGATTGGCTCATGCCTCACCTCATCCGATGACATGGTTCGATAGGGCATATACGATAGACCTACTGGTTCCGGCTCGTCCGGCTCGGGAAGTAGGTCTTTCTTCAAAAAAAGAACGTTCTTACGTCTCCCTCGCGCCCTAAACGCCATTGCCTGCCCTGGTGGTTAAAATCAACGGGAAGAGTCCTTAGGTTCTCACCACTAGCCTTTGTTTTTGTGGGCTGATTCACCCAACGCTGCGGTCGTGAGCGTTGGGATCGGACCACCAGGGAGCCCACCACACCGGTCATGGATGTTGCCGACAGGAGCGTGCCCCAAACAGTACGGCGGCGCCTGCGCTTTCTCGACGATGCACCGGCGGCGCTGCGCGCCATCGTGCGCGGCGACGATATCTGGCTGGTGGTTCTGGCGGCCTGCATCGGCGCCGCGGCCGGCCTGCTGGTGACGGCGATGAACCAGACCACCCAATTGATGCACGAAATGCTGTTTGCGCTGCCGCACGAGGCGCGGATTTCCGCCCAGCGCAGCATCCCGCCCTGGAGCGCCCTGGTGCCGGCCGCGGGTGGCCTGCTGATGGGCCTGTCCGCCCTGCTGCTCGCCCGCTGGCGACCGCTGCGCGCCGTCGACCCAATCGAGGCGAACGCCTTGTACGGCGGCCGAATGTCGCTCAGGGACAGTTTCCTGCTCGTGCTGCAAACCATCATTTCGAACGGCTTCGGCGCCAGCGTCGGCCTGGAGGCCGGCTTCACCCAGATCGCGGCCGCGGTGGGCAGCAAGGTGGGGCGGGCCTTCCGCCTGCGCCGGGGCGACGTGCGGGTGCTGGTCGGCGCCGGCGCCGCCGGGGGCATCGCGGCGGCGTTCAACGCACCGCTTGCCGGCTCGTTCTACGGGTTCGAACTGGTCATCGGCACCTACACGCTGGCCACGCTGGCGCCCGTGGTGGCGGCATCCATCGCCGCGGTGTCGGTGCAACGCGCGCTGCTCGGCGACCAGCCCGGCTTCGACGTGCCGCTGCTGCCGGCGACCGAAACCACCGGTTTCCTGCCCCTGATTCTGCTCGGCGTGCTGTCAGCCTTCGCCGGCATCGCGCTGATGCGCGGCGTGACGCTGACCGAGTCGGCATTTCGGCGCAGCTTCGTGCCGGCCTGGCTGCGGCCGGCGATCGGCGGCCTGGCGGTGGGCGGCGCCGCGCTGATCTCGCCCGCCGTGCTGTCCAGCGGCCATGGCGCCCTGCATGCAAGCCTGTCGTCCGACCTGCCGCTGCGAGCGCTGCTGCTCATGCTGGCGCTGAAGGCCGCCGCCTCGGCGATCTCGATCGGCTCGGGCTTCCGCGGCGGCCTGTTCTTCGCGTCCCTCCTGATGGGCGCCCTGCTCGGCAAGGCGTTCGCCGCATTCATGTTGCTGATCTCCCCGGTGGCCGCGTTCCCCGAGGTGATTTACGGCCTGGTCGGGATGAGCGCCTTTGCCGTCGCCGTGGTCGGCGGCCCGCTCACCATGGCGTTCCTGGCGCTGGAAAGCACCGGCAGCTTTCCGCTCACGCTGGCCGTGCTGGCCGCCGCGGTGGTCAGTTCGCTGACGGTGCGCCGCACCTTCGGCTATTCGTTCGCCACCTGGCGGTTTCACCTGCGCGGCGAAAACATCCGCAGCGCCGTCGATGTCGGCTGGCTGCGCAGCCTCACCGTGGGCCGCATGATGCGCCGGGAAGTTCGCACGGTGCCCTCCGACATGACGCTGGCCGCGTTTCGCGCCGAAAACCTCCTCGGCAGCACCGGCCGCATCGTGGCGCTCGACACGGCCGGGCGTTACGCCGGCATCATCTGGCTGGCCGACGCCTACACCGCCGGCGAAACCGCCTCCCATGTCACCGATGTTCTGCACCACCGCGACATTGTGCTGCTGCCCGGCATGGGCGTGAAGGAGGCCGTCGAAATCTTCGAAAACGCCGAGGCCGATGCGCTTGCCGTGGTCGACAGCGCCGAAACGAAAAATGTTGTTGGTTTGCTTACGGAACAATATGCCCTGCGGCGGTATGCAGAGGAGCTCGATCGGCGGCGGCGGGATTTGAGCGGGGAGTAAGAAAGAGGAAGCAGTTCTTTTTTGAAAAAAAGAACCAAAAAACTTTTGCCATCAAGG
>Ga0116229_10009974_pt1 | contig 14361 bp, 13 predicted proteins | sample S1TSphgellanicum_3_FD_87313 | JGI IMG/M metagenome (GOLD analysis project Ga0116229, IMG submission 87313) | Host-associated microbial communities from peat moss isolated from Minnesota, USA - S1T2_Fc - Sphagnum magellanicum MG | ecosystem: Host-associated > Plants > Peat moss > Unclassified...
AATAGTTATTATTAATGGTGTTTGGTTCCGGTTCTTGGGTGGGTCATCTATTAAAAAATTTCACCAAAACAAAAAAAAAGAAAAAAAAGAAACGGAATTTGAACTAGGAAAAATTTGGAATCAGAATTAAGAATTGGCCTCCAACTAGAACCAGACCTGAAACTAAAATTGACCTCAAAACCCACTTTACATAGCCAAGTTCTTCATTTTTTTTAAATATTAATTTCATTGTCAACGCTTTTTAATGTTTATTTTATTTTATTTTCCTACTTGGGGTTTTTTTTTTTGCTAGTTTCAGAAAAAATATTTGGTATGCATTTTTTTAATAAAAAAATTGGGGGTGGGGTGAGGGGTGGCATTAGGCATGTGGTCGATATAGGTGCTAGTATTTCTAAAAAATCTCAACTTTGCATTATGTGTAAATGGTTGTAATTAGATTTGGTTTGGAACTCTACCCACCTAGGCTTTTTTATTTTTTGAAAAACCAAGAATCAAGAGTCTTGAAATTGAAATGTGAAAAACAGGTTCCAAAACAAGGGTTCTATAACAAATTTTTAATCCTTGAACCAAAACCAGGGTTCCTTTCAAATGAATAAAAACAAAATTGGGGTTGCTTAGGCTACTTAATGTATTTTTAAGGACTACCTAGACTACTTAAGAATTATTTACATGGGTTGTCTTGACTACTTAAGGTACTTAAGAGTCTACCTAGAATCTACCTAAACTACTTAGGAACTACATAAGGATTGTTAAGTTACCTAAGGGCTACTTAGGGTACCTAAGTGTTTACATTTACAATAAGTGAAAATTTGGATTAATACCTTTGCTTCAAATGTAACATCTCAAACTCCATAATCTAAATCATACATTGCAACTACCATTAGATTTTCCTTAACTACAATAATAAAATTATCAAAAACAAAACAAGTAGAACTTACCATAATCATTTGGTAGTAAACAACTCAAGTAACAATATAAATGCACACAAACAAATGCAATAGAACATTAGGACAACAAACCAAAATCACACAAGGCAATGTAACAAATTTTAGCAAGGTAAGAGTGTCACAATTGGAAAGGCAAAAAAAATAGCAATGAAGAATGAAATGAAGGCCATCAACAAGCATTCTTTTCAGAAGCAAAAGATTAAAGGATTGAAAGCACTAAAAAAATCTTATTCATGATTCATTAGCTAATTAATGGCATGGGTTTTAAGAATGGACTTGGTGGTTCAAAACAAAGTGTTGAATCATAAACCCAAAAAATCAAAATCTTTTCTTATTAGGGGCAAAGTAGGAAAATGTGAACTTTTAACACTTCAATATTTTCAAAAAGCACCCATACTTTTAGGAAAGAGTATTACCCCAAGTCAAAAATGGTAAAAAATCATTTTTGAAATAAAAATAAAATGTAACCAATAATAAGGCTCAACGTGCATTGTGAGGGGCCTAGTTTTTTTCTTTGGAGTTTGGGTAGATAAGCAATGGGATGGGTTTGAACAATGCACCTCATGCCTTACACCAAAGTGTTAAACCTTAAACCTTGGAGGTTGCTAGGTTATATTAGAACCCAAGGGCTACAATGTTTTTTTAAACCTAAGGGCTATTGGGATGTATTAGAACTTGTGGGCTGCTAATAATACAACCTAGTGGATGCTAGATTGTATATGGTGTTACCCCTACACCCCAAAAAAAGCTTGAGGACTATTGAGTTATATTAAAACTTGATGGCCAAAGTAGGTTATATAAGGAGTGAAAATAATTTCCAATTACTACCTAATGTTTTCCTTTCAAATGCCTAAACAGATTTTTTTTAATTTAAATAAAAAATTCCAACTAGCTAGCAATAATAGTAAAAGAAAAAATAAATTGTAGGCAATGTTGAGAATGTGTGTGTCACACATGGAACCCAATGGAGAAAAATTAGAAAACTTTGAGAATAATAATTTTTTAAATTGTGAAAATAAGAAAAATAAAGTGGAATAGGAAAGGAATAGTTTTTCTTTTAATTAAAAAAATTTTGAAACTCACATTTTAGTAGTTGATGAGAACTTGATTGTGACCTATGCATATAGGATAAAATGGATTAGTATTTAATTAATTTTTGCATTGGATTGCACCTACTCTTGCTTAATCCTTTATTTATTAAGCCTACCTTAAATTCTTGGGTCCCTATACTTTGCCCAAAGTGAGTTCCCCCAATGCCTCTATCCTGAGTTTGGGTAGAGCCAATAAAGCTTAGATAAAGAGGTATTATTGTCCAGCACCCACCAGCACACCATGAAGGATGGATGGTAAGTGGTCAGGAGACAGTTTTCTGTTGGGTTCTAGTTCCCTAGCTAACCATGGTGGTTAGCTCAGTTGCTTTTTTTTTTACTACCTACCCACTAACAACCCACTAGCAAGTTGTTAGTAGGTAGGTAGGTAGTAAAAACAGCCCTTACCTATGTATAAACTATCTACTTATCTAGTAGTTATCTATTTTCCTACCTACCTACCTATATATGAGATCTATTTCTTCCATAATTGGTTACCAAGATGGAAACCATAGACTAACTAACTCATTTGAGGTTCATCCATAACTGGGTAATAACAGGCATCCAGTGGATGGTGCACTGGTGGGTGCTGGTTCACTTGTGGCCGTCCCCTAGCCCCCAAACTACTCAACTGTCACCTTGGACATACATGAACAAGTTTGTAATGGCTCTTCCCCAAAGGGTAAGCCAAAAAAACAAAAAAGCCATCTCCAGGCAATAGAGACTACAGCCATTACTAGATGAGCTATTATTCTCAGTTTTTTTTTTATCATCCATAAGACACTTTAGCCATATTTGGCTATAAATGTTACGAAAGCTTTAAGCAATTAGCATCCTTCTAAATTTGTTAGTTTTTTTTCCTTGTTCCTAATATGTTCCCATCATGTTCTCACTAGGTTCCTATTGATTTCCCCAAGGGTTCGAGTTGTTCCCCAAGATGTTCCCAATAGCACTTCAGATTTATCCTAGATGGTTTGCTCAAAGTTCGACCCTCATGTATATAAACCAGAAAGGTGAACTATAGTGGAGCACATTTGTTTCTATTTTGTGCCTAGGGTCCAAAAGGGTGCTTTTATTGAGGAGTGCCCAATTTTCCAAAAAAATTGATGATGGGCCAATCAAAATGATTCCTTCAAATAATAATAATAATAATAATAAAATTGTGAGTGGACCCATGAACTAATTAATATGGATGGCATCCTTTGTAGATGTTCACCTCAACTCATTCTTCTGTAAAATAGCAACAACAATTTGATGTTTTACCAAAAAGATGCAATTTTCAAATTTTGATTGCAGTCCTATAATGCTCAAAGGATTGAGGATCCATTGACTTTGCTTATAGTCTTGTTCTAAGGTTTAGGTTCAATGGAACCCATCAACCAAATTTGAAAAAAAATTCAAAACGGCTTTTCAGTTTTTTCTCTTTGGGGTTAACATTTACCTCGGTTCACAATCAACGATGAGATGCATTCACCTACCTTTGTAAGCTAGGCCTTTGTAATCTTAATTTCATCAGAAATGTCTTTTACGGAGGAGCAAGAAGAATGATATGAAGTTGGCAACAAGCATTGATTAAATCACTTCTTCATCGTTATGAAAAAAGTAGAAGAACCATTCTCTAGGGTATCAGCAACTGTCACCAATCCTAACCAGAGGAGTAGACACATTGAGGAGTGTTTATTTGAAGGAAACTGAAGTGCTTGATCTCAACTGAAAATTTTGGAGAGACAGCATATTTTTGAAACTAGAGAGAGTGGTAAGGTAAAGGTTTAAAGCAAACCTCAAGAAATCCATCCCGATTTTTATCGAACATCTGGAACATGAAATCCAGTTCCCTCTTCACAAGATTGAAAACACACAGCACTAAAGTCAATTCACAGATTACTTGAGAAACATTCAAGTTCTATACAAAGTTTGCTACAAACATGTCACCTGCAAGACCCTAACACCAAGCAGATGACTTGACCTGGACACCTTGTAGTTAAAAGGCCTCGGGCCAGTGATCAACATCTACTGAGCGAGCTTACAACCTCCATACGTTACAAGGCATTCTCTCTTTGTTCAGATGTGACATAGCCTGTTTTTATCTGCCTACAAACTAATCAAGATCTTTCCAACAACAAACACCAAAGGCACGTCCCAATTTCTCCAAAATTTTCAGCTACGATTTAATTTAATTTTCAGTGAAGAAATTATTCATTATTTATGAACTTTTGCACCACAAGTCGAAACACCATGGAACCAAAGCTCATGCAACTCCTAGTGGTTGAGAGCTTTCCAAAGACACCAAGAGCACGATCTGAAGCATCCCGGTTTGGTGGATCTCATAATTACAAAACAAAACAAAATAAAACAAACTACCCTTCCTTCCTTCACAGATAGATGTGACCAAGCACCCACCACTACACCACCCATTGGACACTAGTAAAGATCTACTTGAAAGTTTCTTAGTGTATTCATAGGGAACCTTGTAGAGTGTATAATCTTGTATGCAAGAGGTGGGCATTCCAAAGAACAAGATGCCCGCGATTTTGCAAAAGCACATATTTTGTTTTTTTTAAAACACTCACGTTTTTTTTTTTTTTCACTTTTTCGTGTGGTAACTATCAGATATCACAAGAAAGATGAAAAAAAATTGTGTGGGTTTTCACATTGCGTAATGCTTGAGGAGTGAGGCATTCTTGAGTAAAAGCTCTCCTTTGCTCCTTCCCCCTTTGCCCTACCCAAGTAAGTAACTACTTCCGTATGTGGGTACTAGTGTTGGGTAGTACCCACTTTGGAGGCTTGGAACCACTGGTTTCAATTTCAGTTCCAGTTAACCGAAAACTGAACCAGAATCAGATCTGATTTTTGGAACTGGTTAAAAAAATCGAGATCACAATTTATTCATGCTTGGAACCAGAACCAAGAAAGGAGAACTCAGAAACAACCGAGTCTATTTTTGAAAAAACAAAATTAGAACTGAGGTCTAAATGGAGGTTGACTGAAAAATAACTGCAGTTAACTTCTAATTCTAGTTCCGGAGCTAACCATAGTGGTTAGTTCTGTTGATTTTTTTTTATCTTAGGAGGTAGGTAGTAAAGATAACTCTTACCTATTTATAAACCCTATACTTACTTAGTAGTCACCTATTTTCTTACCTATCTACATAAATATGTAGAAATTGCTTATTACATAATGCTTTACCCAAGGTGATACCAGATATTAACTTAATTGAGGTTCATTCACAATTGAATCATAATGGTTGTCCACTGGACGGTGTAAGAATGCATTATAGTGGTTATAAAGATAGGGAATGCTAGATGTTTTTCAATCAATTTAAAATTCCATTGACTCATCTAGGTGCAATGCACTTCCATTGTCATTGCCTTCCTCACATGCCTACTCATCAAATGTTTAGTGCATCATCCACCATCAATGTCTATAATTTGGTCCATAATGAAACACCATCAATGTCTATAATTTGATCCATATTGAAACGTCCTTGGTCATCAACTTTTTCCCCAACAAATGCCTTGGTTGCATTGTCTTGATGTTTTTGCCCCTATGTGAACCTCTTGATATGAGACAGTGTTGTTGTGACCTTCCTTGGTCTTCAAGGTGGTGGAGGTGCCATTGGTGCCCTTCAACCACTTGATTTGTTGATAAATGTTATTGCAACCCCCATTTGTGGGCCATCCAAATGTTACCCTTTGAGCTTTGATTTAAATGTCATAAGAGGTGCAATGCTCGAACCAAATTCACATGCTTGACTGTCAATGGGTATGATCTTAGATGAACCACATTTTTGTCATTTGTGGGTGTCTTGCGAAGGGTGTTGTGAGTGTTGTTGGCCATGCGAATCATCATTCGATACTTGAAGGTTTTTGGGGCATTTCATGGTACATGGGTGGGTGGTTCCACAATTTTTGATGGTGGCCTTTGCACCCCAATGTTATTGCCATTTGTGTGGCCAACATTTCCAACACTACTAAAAACGGTTAGTTTAATAATCACAACATCAACAATATGCATTTCTTGTCTTTTAAAAACGGTAAAAATTCAAACCTTCCAATACCCTTTCTTTATCAAAAGTTGAACGAAAGCAACATTGCCTTCAACTCTAGGCCTAACATTAAACTCCTTTTTGTCAACAAATGTATATGGATCATAAGGTTTTTGATCTCCTTGGCCTAATTCAAGAAAAATTTTGTTCGCATCTCCAAATATGTCGTTAATGTTGTTTCCATGCATTCCACCAATCTCATGTTCATTAAAATCATCCATAGTGTTGCCTTCAAAATCACCTTCATCTTGGTTACTCATGTTCAAATTGACATCCAACTTATTCTTTTCATACCATTCTAACATTGGGTTTGTAACTAGGTGTGAAGTGTAAAGGCCCATAAAACACACTCTCACAAATGGGGAAGAGTGCAAGGGATGAAGCCCAATGATTCCCAAGTGCACTCCCACTTTGGGAGTTACATTTATGCGAAAATTGCAAATGTTTAGAACCTTGGTTGGAAAAGTAAACAAACACTGATGGGCCCCGATGACACCATTAGAAAGGTTTTTAAGTGTAGATGCTTTAAGTGCCCTCGCATTGTTCATTTAAATTGGATTTGCATGAGTTATGATCAAAAGAAGGAGCAAGAGTCAAATTGAGAATACTTGACCATAAATCCTTTGAAAGTAAGGGTCAAGTGAAATCTGATTGGGGCATGTTATACACCATTGGAAAGATGTTTTTGAGATCTATAATATATTGCCTTCACATTCTCAAAACATAGTTGATTTGAAAAAGATATGAGCGTCTAAAGTTTTGGGACAACAAGAATCCCAATTTTGTGACATTTGGATGTAGTCCTTAGGGAAAGGCATAGAGTATACTATAGGGAGGGGAGTGGTGCCTCCTCCCAAAGGTTGTGAGTCATGTAAAGTTTATGCTTGAAGTTGTCCTTATTACAGTAAACTCTCTCTAAACTAATATCCTTGGGATCGGCCGGAAGATATTATTTTATGGAGGATATTAGTTTACACAAATTATATGGGGGGTAACAAAAATCATTCTGGAACCTGCTAGAGCACCATGGAAGGTCATGGAAGTTAGTAGAAGATCATGGATCATTGGGGAAGGTAACGGAATCTTGTGGAGTTTGGTGGAGGATCAAAGAAGCACGTAGAAAATCATATGTCGTGAGTGTTTCCTCTGATTTCATCACTTTTTTGGTGCCATATGTATGATGTATTAGTTTATAAAATGTTATGAGATTGAAAAAAAATATTGAATATCAGTTTATGGAAAATTATTAGATTAAATATGAGGCCCGCCACAGGCTTGTGCCTACATATTAGTTTAGAGAGAATATTAGTTTACACAATATTAGTTTAGAGAGAGTTTATTGTAAGTCGGATGCACCACTTCCATTCAACTTACACTAACAACCCTTTTTTCTTGGTCGTGAAGTTTAATTTCATCTTGAATTCTCACTTGTGAGTTCATCCTAATCCCATCCCGAAACTCCAACATGCCCTCCTACCCTCAAAATGCTACAAGTTAGGGAACATGCCCCAACTCTCTTTTTCTTCCATTGTTTTGTTCTGGGACCTACCTTTGGGTCTTTTGAAGAGTTTGGGAACGCATCATCCAACATGTTCTTCTCATACCATGTTATGGGAGTGGCACCAAATCATTCCTTCAAAAGTTTACTATTGGTGTAAATACACATTGGATATATTGTTTGGTCAAATGTGAAGCAATTTTGTTATGCACAATGAATATGAACTTCAATTTTGTTCACATCACAATGTAAAACAAACTTGGGGAAAAATATGTTTAACCATGGTACAAGGGTGTGAATGTCCAATACAATCGAGTCCCACCATTCATGGGGAGGCATATTTTGTAAGGTTATAGTAAGCATGTTTACAAATGGTTTTCAACTTTCAACAAAATTTACAAAGTCTATCAAAGCTTGCACATATGATGTTGCATCAACTAACATTTTTCATAATACATGCTTGATGCCTTTCTTTGCATTGGCATCATCATGGATCCAATTGTTTCCAAAAAGATAGGGGTGAAGGAGTACCCTAGGATCCAAATTCTTAAAGGTGTACCATTTAGGACAAAAAAAACCCAGTCGGTAATGGAGTTTTTTTTTTGTCTTATATTTTGATCCCCATCAATATTGATGAGTCAAAATGTGTCAAAATTTCGATAACTATCATATTTTAAACCACTATAATTTTAGATTCCATCAATCTCATCCATTTTCTGTCTTTACATGTTTAATAGGACTATGCAAAGGAGTACAAAAAAGGGTGACATTATGGAAAGGGATAATCACTATTTAGACAAGTGTGGACAAATTTGGTCACACTCCTTGGACATAGGTGATTGTTATTTGGATAGGGGTGGATAGTGGTGGACATGGGCACTTGTTACTTGGAAAGGGTGGACAAGGGCAATGGTTCCTTCAATAGGGGTGGTTGTAATTCAACTAATCCATGGACAAGGCTAAATATATTGCAATTAAATTATAATCATAATTTGGATAGTTGAGATTATTTGCATGATGCCATGAATCATTGAGATTAATGTAATTGGTTAGATGGATAGTTAGGATCTTTCTTTTTTAATAAAATCCAACAAAGCTTTCTTGCTACCGCATTTAATGCTTTCTTAAATGTTTAACTAAAAGTGCACGCGTTGGGTTCCCATGGTAATTTTTTTACATAGTTTGCACATATTATCTCCATAGGGGTAATTATTTTACATAGTCCGCATGTGTTATGTTTGTAAGGGTCACTATTTTACCCCTGATCTAAAAATAATTATACTTAGCAGAGGTTGACCTTAAACTGACATGACGTAAGGTCATGTCGATATCAAAACATACATGATTGATGTGACATGATAAGGCCAACACTAATAACCTTACTTTTACTCTTATTTTGTGAACAATTCTAACAAATATGAAAACACTTACGACATTTAAACATAGACACAACAACCATAATATCATAGAAAAAATCAAAATAGGACAATTGTACCATGACAATATAATCTATAATTTGATTAACCATTTGCATGAAATAAAAAAGGTTCAAATATTTTCTTTATATATCAACAATAGTGACATGAAAATAATTGGACTTAAATCTCTTTTGTCACCCACATTTGCACTGCAACATTGCCAAACCACTTGATAATGGTTTGTTCATATGGAAAATTTACATTGTAAGATACATTGATTGGAAAGTTTAGTACACATATCTAAGTGCATGTTAAGCATGTTCATGAAATTGACTATACTAAATGCTTGTTCATCCTTAATAGAATTAAACACCTAGATTACAAAAATCTTGACCAATTTAATGTAATCTAATACTTATAGTTGAGATTGACAAATCCAACATTTTTTGGTCAAAGCCTTATAAGTGGGTTGAACTTCTTAACTTTTTACAAAATTGGTTTTACATTATGCAACATGGTCATTTTGAAAAAGAAGTTTGTAAATCAAGAGTTTGACTTGAAATTAAATGAGACATTATGTTCCCACTTTCACCCCATTTTGCGATGCACACAAAATATGGCTTTCAAGATAGCCAAATGATTGCGAAAATTCTCCTCTATCTCCTTTCCATTTGTAGCCCAAAATTGTGGATACACCACACCCATGGCTATCATTACTCCATGTGGTAAGAAGTGGCATTGCAAGTTTTCAATAAAGCCTTGAGCTATGCCTTCACATTCTTCCTTCACTTTGTTGATGGTTTGGTTAAAAACTCTTCAAGGTGATAGGTTTTTTTTTCTAGCACTATCAACACGAGACTACTAAATAAGGTATTTATGATCAACAAATTAAAATGCCAAATAGACAATGTTATTTCGCCATAGAGGTCAAAAAAATTAACTTGTGGTTGTCATTGGAACTTCAATTGAATTGCAATAATCAAAACCTAGATTTTCATACTTGCTAAAAGGATCATAGTCGAATCATTATAACTTTTTCTAAGGTAGCTTAACAAACTCCACAAAGCTGCAAACAAAGATATTCCTTTGTGCAACTTTGATTAATGCATATACACATTCAAACATAGGAAGGATATTGAAGAGCCCTAAAATGAGTTTAACATTACATAATGCATTTATGTGCTTTAAAGTAGCCTTTTTTTCAATTCATTATGAGAAAACTATGTTCATTGCAATTCATTCGATGCAATTAAAAAATGTCCAATAGAATTAAATTGCAACTAAAAAATGTTTGATATCTAGATTACAACTAGATAGACAAGTTGTAATGGACATGATTTTCTCATAGTAATTTTTAGTGCATCCATCTTCACAATTAAAACATTGTATTTTGCATATATGCATTTTGCTTTAAAAACATAGAAATTTAGCAAGTTTTGACATTCCAAAATAATTTGTTACCTTTGGTGTTGATGAGGTCAACAAGTTTTTAGAATTTTTTTTGTTTGTGTAAAAATAAATCATATTATGCTTATGAGATACCTTCCAACCTTTTCATTAAATCCAATTCTAATAAAGTCATTGCTACCAAATTTATCTTATGAATGAAATATTAATGCATTTTACTAAGAATGGGAACAACCTTATTTTTGAATTGAAATGTGACACACATTTGATGGCCTTGGAACACACTACTTCCATCACATCCCATTTTGACCAACTTGGTTTTAATTCTTCCAAACCTAATCCACCAAAATCTAATAACTTAAACCATTAGACCAAATACATACAAAATGTGGCCAAAACATTAATTATTTCAACATAGTTTAGACCACATATAAGTGGATTGAAAACCATTGGATATTTTCAATTATTGTGATTTTGTTTGCAAAAATGTGAATGAAAGCAATAGCAACAAATGCAACTTTTATGGCATTCAACAACACACCATACACGATGACTACCATGTCCCATTTCAATGAATCAAATCAATGTTTTTTGGAAACATTTTTCATTTCAAGCATTTGGAATAAGGTTTTGAAGCTTCAAAATCAATCATGGGACAACCATTAGCAAAGATGTGATAAATAGTAACAAATTGGACATATTTCCTTTTGTGATTATAAAAGACATCGCATTAAAATAGGTCTAGGATAAAAGGCTGGTCACTAGCAATGTATTGATGTTCATTTTGGGAATGCACTAAGTTTTCATTCACATAATAAAAACCCACATCTACCCAAAACATAAAAACTTTGCATTTCTGTTTGTGAGCATGCTTAAGAAGGCTATTTACCTTTAGAGCCAGTAGCTTTTCTTTTCCTTCCACTAATTTGCAAATCATAGAACACATTTGATGAATTCCTCATTATCATTAATAATATATTTCACCCATGAAATCCATGCATTTTGAAACTTTCAAATCATGAAATTTTCTATTTTTTCTAGAACTTCACTTGGATAGATCTTTAGGAACATAATCAAACTAGATGATAGGTCGGTTATCATTAGATAGTATGGTGGTGGGGAAGATGATGACCCAACCTCATGATTCATCTTGAAGTGGCAAAGATAAAACTTGGTATAAAGTCTTGAATTTAAGGTTCTTGGAAATTTGCAAAGTGGTCATTGATTTGTAGAGTGTGACATGTTAAAAAAAAAGTGAATTACAAAGCTTTCAATAGGTTGTAAGAATAAAAAAGTAGAGAAAGATTGAAACCATAAATAAATAAACTCTAAATAGGCAAACTAGGTGAATTGGTTGAAATTTTTACCCTAATTTTACAATGGGAATGTCACAAGGTGTTTGTGAATGTCACCTTTTTGATTGGTTTTCACCCAAAAGAAAAGGCCTGATACACACCTTGTAAGTGTAATTGAAAATTTTATTTACACTGTTTGTAAATTTAAGTGTATGGGTTCCATTCACATGCATGTAACTTGTGTATAACATTGAACATGTAAATGAAAGTGCATAACCATGTAAGGTCATTTCATGTTGTGTAAAACTCTTGAAATTACAATGTAAGACTAATTAATTTACATGTAATGTAAAATAGTGTGGATTGACAAATGAACGTGTTGATGCACCTTTGATTGTCATTGACAATTATGATTTAAAAAAATAAAAAATTGCACCTTTTATTGTCATTGATGAGTATGGTAGGTAGAAAAATGAGGATATTGCATTTTCATTATCATTTGAAAGTTATGATTTTCAAACCAACAAAGATATTGCTATGCAAGACCATGATGAATAGGTGTGTACAATGAAAAAGGCTCGGTCAAGTTCATCTAAATAGGCCCATGACAAATCTTATAACATTGACAAGTGTTGCAAGATGATCATAAACATCACACTATTATAAAAATATATGTAGTTTTTGCCCTTAGCATTGTGACAACAATGATTAACACGATTGAGCTACTTGTTCAAAATGATTAAAAAAATACATTTTCTTTATTTTGCCCCTCATTTCCCCCACCACACCCAAAAAATAAGAATGTTTGATATGATTAGGTGCACTTCTCATTTCAATTATATCATACATTATTATTTACAAATGACATGTGTGATGCTTACATGATATGACACATTTTTAGATTTTTCAAGTGATATCAAGGGTGAAAAATGTCTGGATTCAACACGGTTTTGCAACAATGTGTTAGTGTTGTGTAGCTATATGATTCAAGTCCATTGAACATGGTTGAGTCAATAGCCTAAGTACTTGGGATTCATGGCCACATATGGAATTCCAAAAAGGCCATGAAAGGAGTGGGCTTGGGCTTGAGGTTTAAAGGGTTTTGTTCTCTATTCTGAGGTCCCAAGACAAGGAATATTGGCTTGGGCCTGGGGGCAAACCCCATAGGATTCTCTTGGACATGGGTCTGGACATCTTACAAATTTTGTTAGTGTCTTGTCCTACACCTTGCATGCTTTTGTCCTGGGCCCTTGGTAACCTGAGGTTAAGTTTTTTTTACAGAAACTAACCTTGATATTTTATTAGGTGATTCTCAAGTCGAGTATTTTTAAAAATCAACTCTTGTGCATGAGTGGTCATAGGAGGGTATTATCAAATGATAATTGAGGAAATTGACAATGATATTATTCTATGCAAATTAATAATAAGTGGGTAGCTTCAACACTGATTATATTAATCATAAAAATGTGTGAATTTTCGAAAATACTTCTTTTTTGATGAAAAAAGATGTGTGAAAGAAAATAAAGAACCTTTTGAAATATTCAGGGATACTTCGTTTTTCATTAGAATTCTTCAAAAAGTAATTAATAGTTTAACAAATTGTGTATAAGGCCATCCTCCAAGGGAATCTTATGGGGTTTGCCCCAGAGCCCAAGCCAATGTTCCTCACCATGGACCCTAGGACAAAGAATATTCTATTTTAAAGCCCAAGCCCAAGCCCAAGCCCATTCATTTCATGGCCTCTTTGGGACATAGTGGCTTGGGATCCTAATCATGGGTGTCATGGGGTTGGGAGAAAATGGCCTCAAGGTACCTGGGGCATTGGATGTGGCAATCTCCCCCCCCCCCTCCCCCCAATAGGATAAGAGGGGTATGGAACATGTGTATGAAGACTCTAGGTCAAAAAACTTTCTTGTTGCATACCCCAAGCCATATTCAAATTTCATAATGTTACCATGCCTTCATGGATGACCATTGTGGATGTGTTATATATTTCATACATGTATAAATACGGAGTAAAATTATACATTCATTCCCAATTCTTGTTCCCATTGACCCCAAGTTACCAAGGGCCCTGGACAAACATTGAAAAAGATGAAACAATTTATTTGGAGCAAATGTTCCATTTTTTGATCTTGTTGATGATTTTTTTTTTCAAAGCATCCCCCAAATAATGGAGGAAAAAATACATTAGATAAAATTTCCTCCGATTACACTAAACAAAATAGGAGCGTATTGTGAGGTCTTTCTTAATATTGGACATTGTCAGCAATGATGAAAATATAATACATATTGTTCGAGCCTAATTTTTTAGGTTGTTCTTTTGTGATGCTATTGTGTAATTTTGGACAACTTGTCATTATGGTATTTTATATAAATAAGGATTATGGGTTTTATATTGAGATGATCTTGGCAAAATTCACAAAATATTATGAATTTTTAAAACCTTATTGGAAAATTCACATGGAGAAAAAATTATAATATTTTGGATATTTGTTGGTAATCTATACAAAAATTATGTACAATATATTGTAAATTTGATTTTTTTCAATTACGTATTTTTGAAAATTGTTACCAATGTTATTATCTCCTTGATTGTGGATGTTTTCAATATTTTCTTGTTCTTGTACCCAACTTGAAAAACAATACCTATATATATATAT
>Ga0116229_10009975_pt1 | contig 14360 bp, 9 predicted proteins | sample S1TSphgellanicum_3_FD_87313 | JGI IMG/M metagenome (GOLD analysis project Ga0116229, IMG submission 87313) | Host-associated microbial communities from peat moss isolated from Minnesota, USA - S1T2_Fc - Sphagnum magellanicum MG | ecosystem: Host-associated > Plants > Peat moss > Unclassified...
CTTCGAAGAGCATGCGCGATCCATGCGAGACCCACGCAATGGCGCGCGTCGCCTGGAGCGACGCCTGAAGCTCGGTTTCGTCTCCGGCGATTTTTATGACCACTCCGTGGGTACGTTCCTGGAGCCGGTTCTGCGCACGCTAGTCACGTCCCAAGAGCTCGAGCTGCATGCGTACGATACGAATCCGAAACGGCACAACGACACGGTCGCCGAACGCCTGCGGCGGACCTTCTTCCGCTCGAGCGCGGTGGCGTCGCTGAGCGACCAGGAACTTGCGCGCAAGATCCATGATGACGGCATCGACATCCTGATCGATCTTTCGGGCCACACGGCGAATGGGCGCCTGCCGGTATTCGCGCATCGGCCCGCACCGCTGCAGGTGAGCTGGTTGGGCTATCCGGGAACCACCGGGCTCACGGCCATGGATTATTACCTGGCCGACGCCGGTTGGTTGCCGCCCGGGCGTTTCGATCGGCAGTTCACGGAAAAGCTCGTCTACCTGCCCGATCGATGGGCGTTCGAGGTGCACGCGGCTGCCCCATCCGTGGGTGTATTGCCGGCATTGCAGAGCGGCGCACTGACCTTCGGCAGCTTCCATCGGCCGATGAAACTCAACGATGAGGTGCTCGCCATGTGGTCCGGCGTGCTTCGGGCACTGCCTGATTCGCGGTTGCTGTTGGCCGGCATTCCGCTCACCGGATCCGAGCAGCGGCTGCGCGAGAAGTTCGCGGCGCACGGTATCTTGTCCGACCGCCTGCTGATCCATGACCGCTGCCCGATGGACCGGTATCTCACGCTGCATCATCAGGTGGATCTCGCCCTCGACTCACTGGCGTACGCGGGGGGCACCACGACCATGCAATCGCTCTGCATGGGGGTTCCCACACTCACCATCGAGGGTGCGACTCCGCAGAGCCGGGCCGGCGTGGGTATCCTGGCGAACATCGGGTTGGATGGGTTCGTCGCGCGGGATGCAGCGGATTTCGTGGCCAGGGCGGAGTACTGGGCCGCTCATTTCAGCGAACTTGCCGCGGTGCGCGCCGGGCTGCGCGAGCGCCTGCTGGGTTCTGCGGCCGGAAACCCGGCGTTGATCGCCGGACATCTGGAGCAGGCGCTACGTCACATGTGGCGGCGCTGGCTGGGCGGGCAACCCGCGCAAACTTTTTCAACAATGCCGGCCGGCGCGGAGATGCGGTGAGTTCCCCTTCAACAATGCCGGCCGGCGCGGAGACCCGATGAATTCCAGCGAGTGCGATACCGCGTGCGCCGAGGCGATCCAGTTGCAGCTCGCCGGGCAGCTGGATGCGGCGAGAGGAAGGTACCTGCAGATCCTGCAGGCGCTGCCGCAGCACGCTGCCGCCAACTATTGCCTCGGCATGCTGTATGTTCACCAGAAACGCAGCCTCGACGCGTTGCCTCATCTGAAGGCGGCGGTCGAGGCGCAGCCCGCGACGGCGGATTACTGGCTCGGCTATCTGGAAGCGCTGGTGCTCGTCGGACAAGCCGAACTGGCCAAGAGATTTCTGGCCGTCGGCAGGCAGCAGGGATTGCAGGGCCAGGCGGTCGACGATTTCGCCCGTCGGCTCGAGCAGGGTGAACCCAAGGCGCCATCGGTTCCAGTGCGTCGCTTCATCGTGCTGGCGCTGCCGTTCGATCATCAGTCGGCCGGGATCCGTGTGCTGCATGATCTGTGCGATGAGTTGAACCAAGTGGGACACGAGTCGTATATCGTGTTTTTTCGATTCAGGCCCGGGGGAGTCGAGTGTTACACCTCCGTCTCGGACGCGGATTACGGGCCGCAGCACCGGCACATACCGCGGTTGCCGGCGAGTGCCGACATGGAAGTATTTCGTGCCCTGATCGACGAGTCGGCGGTGATCTATCCGGAGGTGATTCTGGGTAATCCGCTGCACTCGCCGCGTGTGGTGCGCTATGTGCTCAACTACCCGGCCGCCAACGGCTATCCGATGCTGCACGGCGAGCGGGATTTCATCGTGAGTTTCCACCCGCAGTACTGGAAGAACGCTGATTGCAATGCGACGTTGATCTGCGACGAACCGATTTTCAACGATCGGGACACACGGCCTGCGCTCGAGCGAGGAATGGATTGCACCTACATCGGCAAGGGAGCGACGTTTGGCCCGTGCTTCAAGGTGCCGGGCTCCGTGCAAATCGATCGCAAGTGGCCCGCCGACAAGGAGAGCCTGGCGATGATGTTGCGCAACACGCGGTATTTTTTCACCTGGGATCTGTCCTCGCAGACCAATGTGGATGCGCTGCTCTGCGGTGCGGTGCCGGTGACGATGCGCATGGAGCCTTTCACGGCCGACATTTTTGATACTCCCTTTGGTCCGATCACCTTCGGTATGGCGCGGCAGGTCGACGGTCGGTGGACCGTCGACGTGGATATGGATCTTTTCGAGTCCCGGCGCCGCAGTTACTTGCAGTCCTACCGGTCCGTAGCGCGCGACCGGCCGGGAATTGTGGCGCGCCTGGCCGAGGCAATCTCGCTGCACTTCAGTCCATAGCCCGGAGCGGCGGGATGCGGCGATCCAATCGTATGCATGTCAGAGCCTGGAGTTGGCGCTCTCAGAGTGTGGGAGTTCGGCACTCAGAGCCTGGAGTTGGCGCTCTCAGAGTGTGGGAGTCCGGCACTCAGAGCCTGGTTGTCACTCTCAGAGTTTCGGAGTCCGGCATTCAGAGCCTGAACCTGGCGCTTTCAGAGCGTGGCAGTCACGGCGCTCAGAGCCGGGGAGTCGCCGCGATCAACGCCCGCGTATACTCATGCTGCGGAGAATCGAACACCTGCGCGGTGGTTCCGTGCTCCACGATCCGGCCGCGTTGCATGACGTAGATGCGATCGGCGATGGCTCGGATCACGTGCAGATCGTGCGTGACGAACAGATAGGCGAGGTTGGCGCTTTGCGCGAGTTGCGCCAACAGTTGCAGGATCTGTTCACGCACCAACACGTCGAGCGCGGAAACGGCCTCATCGAAGGCGATCACGGCAGGTTGCGTGATCAGGGCTCGGGCGATGGCGATGCGTTGGCGCTGCCCCCCCGAGAATTCATGCGGGAACCGCGTCGCGTCCTGCGGCATCAGGCCCACCTGGCTCAACACATGGGCGACCTTGCGGTGCCGCTCGGCGGAGTCCGGCGGTGTGTCCATCAGAAAGAAAGGCTCCGCGACGATGTCCGCCACCGTCCAGCGGCCGTCAAAACTGCTGCGCGGGTCCTGAAAGACGGCCTGGATGGCACGCCGCAGAGTCCGCAGGCGTGCGCCGCCGGCGTCCGAAAAGTTCTCGCCCAACAGCGCGACGCCGCCCTGTTCGGCGCGGTGCAGAGCCAAAATCACCTTGAGCAGGCTCGATTTTCCGGAACCCGATTCGCCCACCACGCCCACCGTCTCCCCGGCATGCACCAGCAAGGACACATCGTCGAGTGCCCGCAGCGGCGGCGGCGCCTTGAAAATCGAGCGCCGCCGGCGCGGATATTCCTTGACCACGTGGCTCACGCATAACACCGGCTGACCGGGCAGCGCGGCGCCGCCGCGCCGGGGCTCGAGAGCCGCGGCGGCGATCAGCGCTTGCGTATGGGAGTGACGGGGGTGGCGCAGCACTTCGTGGGTGACGTCCTGCTCCAGGATCCGTCCGCTCTGCATGACGGCCACGCGGTCGGTGAGCTGCGCCACCACGGCAAGATCATGGGTGATGAGCAACAACCCCATGTGCCGGGAGCGCGCCAGATCCTTCAACAGCGTCAACACCTGCGCCTGTGTGATGACATCGAGCGCGGTGGTGGGCTCATCGGCGATGAGCAGCGGGGGCGCCACGGCCAACGCCATGGCGATCGCCACCCGCTGCCGCTGGCCGCCGGACAGTTCGAACGGCAATCGGTCGAGCGCGCCCTGCTCGCCGGACAATCCCACGGCATCCAGCGCATCGCGCGCGGCGCGCTGCGCGGCCTTGCGGGAGGCGGCCCCATGCAGGCGGACCGTCTCCGCCACCTGCGCACCGATGCTCATCAAGGGATTGAGCGCGGTCATCGGCTCCTGAAAAACCATGCCGACGGTGCGGCCGCGAATCGATCGCATCTGCGCGTCGCTCTTGATGGTGAGATCCTCGCCGCACAGCCGTACCGCACCCTGCATGGCCGCGCCCCGGGGCAACAGCCGCATGAGGGCGAGCGCGGTCATTGATTTCCCGCACCCGGAGGCACCGACCAGCCCGAGCACTTCGCCGCCGCCGAGTTTGAAGGACAGGTCGCGGAGGATGGGCGTGCCGCCGATCGCGACGCTCAGGGCTGCGACCTCGAGCAGCGGCGCGCTCATGCCCGCTCGGCGCGCTGACGCAAGCCTTCCCCGAGGAGATTCAGGCCGAGGACGAACAACAGCACCGCAAGTCCCGGAATCACGGCGAGGTACGGCGCCAGCGCGGTCAAGGTCTGCGCGTCGTTGAGCATCCGGCCCCAACTCGGGGTGGGCGGCTGCGCCCCCAACCCCACGTACGACAAACCCGCCTCGGCGATGATGCCGAGTGAAAACTGGATGGTGGACTGCACCCACAAGAGCGCAAACAAGTTCGGCAGCACGTGTTCCCACGAAATTCGCCAGCCACCCTTGCCGGCGATGCGTGCGGCCAATGTGTAGTCGAGAGTCCACTGTGTGAGTGCACCGGCGCGCGCCACCCGTGCAAACACGGGGATATTGAAGATGCCTATGGCGATGATGGCGTTGACGGCGCCGGGGCCGAACACCGCCGTTATCAAGATGGCGGAGAGCAGCGCCGGAAAGGCGAACACCACGTCGTTGCCGCGCATCAACACTTCGTCGAGAGCGCCGCGCGCCGCGGCGGCGACCAACCCCAGCGGCACACCAATGGACGCGCCGATCAGCACCGACAGGAGCGCGACGCCGACCGAGGTTCTCGCGCCCGCCATGATCATCGACAGCACGTCGCGCCCCAACTGATCCGTACCCAGCCAATGCCGGGCGTCGGGCGCCTGCAGCTTGTCGACGATCGACAAGGCCGCAGGGTCATAAGGCGTCCAGAACTGCGCCAGCAACGCCATACCGATGAAACCCGCGGTGATGAGCGCACCGACCGTGAAATTCCAATGCCGCACAGGGGTGTTCATGCCGCACTCACCGCACTTGCCGCGCGCAGCTGCGGATTGATCGTGGCATAGGCCAGCTCGACCAGAAAGGTCACGCACACCACGGCGAACACCAACACCACCACCACGCTCTGCACCACGATCAGGTCGCGCTGTACGATTGCTTGAAAAACCAGCCGCCCGAGTCCCGGCAGGAAGAACACATTCTCGATGATGACGCCGCCCGCCAGCAGGAATGAGAACTGCATGCCCAGAATGGTCAACACGGGCAGCATTGCGTTTGGCAGGGAATGGCGCCACAGCACCCGCCATTCTCCCGCCCCCTTGGCGCGCGCCGAGCGGATGTAATCCTGGTGCATCGTCTCGATGATCGCGCCGCGCAGCACCCGCGCCAAGATCGCCGCCTGCGGTGTGGCGAGCGCCACGGCCGGCAGGGTGAGGGATTTGATGGCCGCGAAAAATCCCGCACTCCAGCCGGGGAACCCGCCGGCGGACACCCAATGCAGCGTCACCGCAAAGATCAACACCAGCAACATGCCCAGCCAGAAATTCGGCATTGCGAGACCGAGCTGCGTCAGGCCGTTCAGCACGGCGTCGGCCGCACGGCCGCGACGCGCGGCGCCGAGCAAACCGAGCGGCAGAGCCGCTGCCGAGGAGAGCAGCAGGGCATAGAGCGCCAGCGGCAGGGACAGCTGCAGCCGCTCGGCAATCAGCGTCCCCACCGGGATGCGGTAGGTGTAGCTGGTGCCGAAGTCGGCGTGCAGCAGGCCCACGACCCACTGCAGGTAACGCTGCAGCGGCGCGGCATCGAGGCCCAATTGATGACGCATGGCGGCTATCGCAGCGGGGTCGGCCTGCAGACCCATCATGTACCTGACGGGATCACCGGGCACGATTTGCACCACCACGAACACCACCGCGGTTGCGACCAACACGGTGGCCGCGAGAATACCGGCGCGTTGCAAGACATAAACGGCGCCGTAGCGGCGCGCGACCAGCCCCGCCAGAAACAGCGCGCCTGAAGCGCCGAGCGCGGCGCCCAGATAACCTAAGTCGCGCGCCGGCACCGGTGCGGCCCCGAGCGATGCGCGCACACCGGCGGACGGCGTACCGTCGAAATGTGCATGGCCCAGATCCACGGTGCCGAGCACATTGTCGAAGCCCACCCCATGAAGATGGACATCCCACACGTCGAGGCGAGGATACTCAAACAGGAAGCCGTTGACGGCATCGTCGGCGAGCTTGCGCTGGATCCGCTGCAGCAAGTCCCGGCGTTGGCCGGCATCCACGGTGTCGTTGAGGTCCGCGATCAATGCGTTGAACTGCGGACTCGAGTATCCGAAGTAGTAGCCGTCGCGCGCGTAGATATCGTAGTCGAAGGGTTCGGCATGACCGATGAGCGTCATGTCGAAGTCATGGCGCGCATAGACTTGGTCGAGCCACTGCGCCCATTCGAGATTTTCAAGGTGCAGCCGGATACCGACCTGCGCGAGTTGCGCGGCGACGATTTCGCCGCTGCGCCTGGCATAGCTCGGCGGCGGCAGTTTCAGGCTCATGGTGAAGCCGGCGGGATAGCCGGCCTGCGCCAGCAGCGCCCTTGCTTGAAGCACGCTGTGGGGATAGCGTCCGGTCAAATCGACATAGGCCGGGTTGTGCGGCGGAAAATGACTGCCGATGGGCGTGCCGTAGCCGAACATCGCGCCGTCGATGATGGCGCGGCGGTCGAGCGCATGGGCGATGGCACGGCGTACCAATAAATTGTTCAAAGGCGGAACGCGCTCGTTGAGCGCCAGCAGGGTTTCCATTTCAGTGCTGCCGTTGAATACGGCGAAGCGCGGATCGGCGGCAAATTGCGCGAAGCTCTCCGGCGCCGGATAGTTCGAGAAGGCATCGACGTCCCCCGCCATCAACGCGGCATAGGCCGCGGTGGGGTCGGCGATGAACTTGAACGTCACCTCGTCCAATCCGGGTGAGGGACCGCGGAAATCGGGATTCCGCGTCAGCGTCAACGAATCGCCGCGCCGCCAACCCGAAAAGCGAAACGGACCCGTGCCCACGGGATGGACCGGATTGCCGGCCGCCGATTGCGGCGAAACCATGATGAAGGCGCCGAGCGCCAGGGTCTGCAGCAGCCCGCCCGAGCGGCGGCTCAAGGTCAGCTTGATCGTGAACGGATCGACGATTTGGATGTCATGGAGGGCGTTCAGCTGCGATCGCTGGGCATTGACCGAGCCTTCGGCGATGATGCGGTCCAGACTGAACTTGGCGGCAACGGCATCGAAGCGCGCGCCATCGTGAAAGCGCGCACCTTTCACCAGGTGAAAGACATAGATGAGGCCGTCGTCCGAGATCGTCCAGGACTCGGCCAGGCGCGGCAGCACGCCGCCGTCCGCGGCCAACTGCACCAGTCCCTCGTACACATTCCCATACAGGCACTCGGAAATGGCGGCCGCCGGATTGGCGGTCGGGTCGAGGGCGGGCGGTTCGAGCTGCATACCGATGATGGCGCGCTGTGCCGCGTGCGTGTGCAGGCTGACGAGCAGGATTGCGAGCACCCCGAGCACCGTCGGCCGCCGGCCCGGCGACGGTGAATTCATGCGCCGCGGAACAGCAGGGATCGCGCAGCCAACGCCATGACCTTGGCGGAGTTCACCATGTCGTCGATCACCACGTACTCGTCCGGCTGATGTGCAAGATCCAAAATACCCGGTCCATAGGCGATGCAATCGCGGAGCTTGCCGACCCGATCGATATGCTTCTGATCATAGGTGCCGGGCGAGCAAATGAATTCCGGTTCGACGCCGAGCACCCGGCGCACCGCTGCCGCCGTCGAGCGCGCCACCGGACCATTGCGATCCGTCATGGTGGGGCGTACTTCGAAGATGTCGCGCAGCGCGTAACGGAAGCCCGCGCGGTCGCGCACCAGTTGCTCGAGCAACTGCCGCACTTCGTCCTTGACGCTGTCCATATGCTCCTCGATCAGCAGCCGGCGGTCGAAGATCATACGGCAGGAATCGGCGACACAGGGGGAGGGGAAACCGGGGACTTCCGCCTGCCCGCCGTGGATGGAGTTGATGTTCAGGGTGGATTGCCGCGCACCGCTCGGCACCACCGGCATGTCGGTGCGCCGCTGCGCGAGCTTGGGGTACAAATCGCGCTCCAGCCGCTCGACGACGGCGTGCATGTGGCGGATCGCGCAATCGCCCAGGAACGGCATGGAGCCATGCGCCTGGCGTCCCTGGGTTTCGATTTCCGCCCACCACACCCCGCGATGACCGATGCAGACGCGGTTCACGTTGAGCGGTTCCGGGATGATGACGTGATCGACGCGCGGCGGGGTGAACCAGCCGCGCTCGGCCAGGTAGTGTACGCCGCCGTACCCGCCGGACTCCTCATCGACGGTTCCGGAAATCTCGAGCGACCCGGGCAACTGCTCGCCGGAGTCGATCAGGCTCTCCACCGCGATGAGGGAGGCGGCAAGACCGCCCTTCATGTCGCAGGCACCGCGCCCGAACACCTTGCCATCCTGCAGGACGCCCGCGAAAGGATCCAATGTCCAGCCGGCACCCGACTGCACCACGTCGATGTGGCTGTTGAAATGCACGCAGGGACCGGGCGCGCCGCCCTCGCGCCGCGCGATCACGTTGACGCGCGGGAAGCGCTCCGTGTCGCCCGGTGTGCCGGTGGCATGCACATACTGCACCGCGAAGCCGCGCCCCTGCAGACGCCGTCCGATGTACTCCGCGCAGGGCCGGTAAGCCTCGCCGGGTGGATTCACGGTCGGGAAACGGATCAGATCCCGGGTCAGCTCGACGAGTTCCTCGCGCCGCGATTCGATACGCTGCAGCAGTTGCTCCTCACCCGGCATGACGCGACCTCGTCAGATGAGCGCGGCCGCGCGCCTGCTCGGCGAGCGCCGGCAAACGCAATCGCTCATAGACATGCGCCAGCGCCTCGTTCACCGTCACCCCTTCAGGGTCCGCCTGACGACGCAGTTCCAGCATTTGCTGCGCACCGATCAGGTGTCCGCTCTCGAGCGCAGCATCGAGCAGCACCTGCTCGAACAGATCGCGTTGCGCATGACTGCCGCCGACCTCGCTCATGCGGGGCACCGCGGATTCGAGTTTGCGCCAGGCGAGTTCATGGTCGCCGCGTGCGTGAGCATACAAACCCTCGGCGGCGGGCAGCGCCACTTCGCGCCACACTGCCCGGCTGAAGGCCGGCGCATCGGCCGCCCGGCGTCGCACCGACTCCAGGAGCATCTCAGCCTCCGGGCGCCCGGCGCGGGCCAGGCCGTACAGGTATTGCAGCGTCAGGAACGGCTGCACCGTGTCATGGGCGCGCGCCTGCAGATGGCAGGCGAGGTCTTGCCACCGCTCGCCGACTGCCATCCCGGCGATTTCAAAGCGCGCCAACAACGAGATGGCGCCGATCTGATCCTGCGAATAGTCCTTGGCGATGCCCCAACAGTGACGGTCGTAAATTTGCAATGCCGTCCGGTCGCGGCCCAGGCTCAAATGGAACAAGGCCAGATGCCAGTAGATGTGGGTGAACATGAAGGAGTTGAGACCGCTCCAGGTGTCGGCGAGCGACTCCAGAAACTGCGCGCCTTCGGCCATGCGTCCGCGCGTCAACAGCACGTGCGCCAGTGCATGCTGTGCCCAAGGCTCCTTGCGCCGCATCCTGAGGGCGGTGCGCGCCGCGGTCTCCGCTTCGCTGAGCAGGTGGCATTGTTCATAGCCAAACGCCGCCATGCCGTGCACGTAGGGAACATCCGCCGCCGCGTCCACGCCTTTCAAGGCGACGCGCAACATTTCCGGCGCATTGCCCCGGTTGAATTCGAAGTACTGATGCACCTTCATCAGCGTGAGATCGCGTGGAAATTCGTCCGACACCTGATCGCACAACACGAGCGCCCGCGGGACGTCATCGGCCGCCCACGCGCGCAGCACGGCGACGTTGAACTGTTCGCGCCGCGTGGCGTGGGGCGCCGCGCGCTCTGCAGCGGCCAGATATTTCGCTGCATGCCCGGCCGCAGTCGGTGCCTCGAGCAGCATCCACAGAAAGCCCGCGTACGCATTGGCGAGGCAGGAATCCGGGTGCTCGTCCGCGGCTCCAATGATCCGCTCCGCACGGGTTTCGTACGCCAGGTAACCCTCGATGAAGTCATCGATGGCCGCAAGCGCGCCCTGCGCGCCGCTCACCGGGTTGCCGAGGTAGTCATGCTGCATCGATGGATGATACCGGATCGGGTGCGCAGTGGACCGAGCGGGCGATGCGGACCGAGTGGGCGCCGTAGCGACGGGGTGCCAATCGGCGAGGCGGCCAATTCAATTCGCGGGCAATGCGCCGAGAAACGCGGCGACGTCCGCCGCGGAACGCGCCGGGATTTCGATTTGTGGCAGATGCCCCACCCGGGGATACAGAATCAGCTTCGAGCCCGGTATGGCGGCCGCAAACTTTTGCGCCGCCGCGGGCTCGATCAGCGGATCCGCCTCGCCCCATAGAATCAGCGTCGGCACCTTGATCGTGGACAACAATGCCGCCGTGGCGCGCGACTCGGCCGCCAGATTGACCGACATCAGAATGGCGCGATGCCCCGGCGCGCGCTGAAACTCCGCCCAGCGATCCACCACGGCCGGTGTGATCAAGGATTTGTCGTAGACGTCGGTACGCAAGCCGTCGCGGATCAAGAAGCGGTTGTCGATATTGCGCAGGACCGCCCGGCCGATGGGGTATTGAAGTATCTTGAACGCCAGAGGCAACCCCGCGGGCGGCTTGTCGTTGGGAAATCCCGCCGCGTCCACCAGGATCAGCGCACTGACTCGCTGCGGATGGCGCACCGCCAGTTGCCACGCCACGCCGCCCCCCATGGAGTTACCCGCCACCGCGAAACGGAGCAGCGCCAATTGCGCGGCAAAGGCATCCACGAAGTCGGCCAGCGAGTCCCCGCTGAGTACGGTGCCCGCCGGGGCTCGCGTCAGTCCGTGGCCCGGAAAATCCAGGCTGATCAGGCGGTACTTGGGCTTGAGTTCGCGCACCCAGCCTTCCCAGGTGGTGAAGGAGTCGCCAAACCCATGCAGCAACACCAGCAGCGGGGCGCCGCTGCCGGCGGCGGCGCCCTCATCCCGGTAATGCACGTGATAGCCGCCGGGCAGATCGACGAAATGCGACGCCGCGTCGGTGTACTTGGCGTCCAGCGTCGCGTAGGGGATGTCCGGGCCGCGCACCGCCAGCCAACCGATGACGGCCGCCAGGACGATGACGGCGAGGGCGATCGCGGCGATTTTCAGCAGCATGTCAGTTTTGTAGCGCGGCGGTACGGGTCATTGACAGTCGGCACTTCAGGTCAGCACTCCAGTTCAGTACTTGTAGTTTACGCGGATGCCGAAGGTCGCCGGCTCACCGGCCTGCGCAACGTCGGTTCCCGGCAGGAAGAAGTTGCGCGTCACGTCGTAGGAACGATTGAAAATGTTTCGGCCCCACAGCGTGAAAGTCCACGGAGATCCAGCCGCCGGCGCCAACGACAAGTTGGCATTCGCCAGCCAGTACCGCGGAATGGTAAAGGTGTTGCTGCCCAACAAATAGAACTGGCTGTAGGTGTCGTGGAAGCTGTAATTGGATTCCGCGGTGACCTTGTAGTTGCCCACGTCGAACGCGTAGCTCGCATCGCCGCCGTAGCTCCACTTCGGGATGCTCTCGGGCTGACCGTCGTAGTTGACGGACGGCGTGCTGCTGTTCGGCAGGTAGGCTTCGTAGTAGCCGACCGTGTAGCCCGCATATTGCGACACGGACAGCCCCTGCACCGGGCGCCACTGCACTTCGACTTCGCTGCCGGCGATGCGCGAATTCGCATTCACGAAGCGTCCGATGAAGGAATGCGACAGTTCGTCGAGCACCTTGCCGAGGATTTGCTGATCCTTGTAGCGATATACGAACACCGAGGCATTGACGCGCAGCGTTTTGGTGACATCCGTTTTGGTGCCCAATTCATAGGCCAGGAGTTTCTCGGGTTCGAACGGATCCACGGCGGCGGCGCTGGTCGTGTTGTGCGCGGTGAAGCCGCCGGACTTTATGCCGCGGCTGATGCTCGCATAGAACAAGGTGTCGGCGGCCGGCGTGTAATCGAGTTCGAGCTTGCCGGACGGCAGATTCGAGGTCGTGGATGCATTCAGCCCGTTGGTGCCGGTGAACGAGGGGATGGGCAGCCCCACCGCGACGCCGGTATTGAGACCCTTGAGTTCGCGGGTTTCATGATCCTCGCGAACGCCGAAGACAGCGTTGAATTGATCGTTGAACTTGAAGTCGAGCTGACCGAATTCACCGAACGAATTGGCGTGCTGTTGGTATTGCGTGAGGATCACATCCGGTCCCGCCGGCAGACCGATGAACGCATCCGTGAAATCCGAATAGAATTGCTCCTCGAGATTCTGGTTGCTGTACAAAGCGCCCGCGACCCAGCCCAACGGCCCTTCGCCGTTCGATTGCAGGCGCAGTTCCTGGGAGAACACGTCCAGATTGCTGCGGAAGTATTCGTCCGAGTCGTCGTACTGTGTGGCGTCCCAATCCCCATACTCGCGCCGGATCATTTTGTTGTAGGCGGTGACGCTGACGATCCTGGCGAAGCCTAAGTCGACATTGCCGGTGAGATCGACGCCGTTGTTGGAGTTGTCGAGCCCGGGCTTGGAATCCGGGTTGATGCCGATGGCGTTCGCGAACACCGGATTCAAACGCCAGCCGGTCACGTAGCGTGACGTGTCCGCGGGTATGGTCGGGCCGCCCGCACCGCCGTTGTAGGGTGTGTACGGTGTGATCAGCTGCAGTCCCGTCTCATCGGACTTATCCTGAGCGAAATGTCCCACCAACCGAAAATCCACCGCTTCGGAAGGTTCGAATTCCAACTGCGCGCGTGCCGCGACCTTGTCCTTGCCGCCGAGGCTGGCCCCGCTCACGCGGTCGTGCTGCCAGGCGCCGCCCTGCTCGGTGGCCACCGACAGCCGACCGAGCAAATCCGGAGCGAGCGTGCCGGATAGGAACGCTTCCCCGGTGAATTCGTTGTGCGAGCCGTATTCGACGGTGACGCCCGCGTGGGTTTCGGCCGTCGGACGGTTGGTGATGAAATTGATCTCGCCGCCGGTGGTATTGCGCCCGTACAAGGTCCCTTGCGGCCCGCGCAGCACCTCGACCCGATCGATGTCGAACAACTGCCCTTCGCTTTGGATGGGCAGCGCGAAGGCCACATCGTCCAAGGCGACGCCCACCGGCGATGCATTGTTCGACGTGTAGTCGAGAAATCCCACCCCGCGAATCCGGTACTGCGGCAGCCCCGAGCCGAAGGCGGGCTCCACCTGCAAGTTGGGTACTGCGTTTTGCAGGTCGTCCACGTGGGTGATCGCCTTGGCGGCCAGATCCGCGCCCGATATCACGGTGAGCCCGATACCGACGGTTTGCGCCGATTCGCTGCGCCGCTGTGCCGTCACGATGACCTCTTCCAAGCCCGAATCCGTGGCCGTGTCCGCCCTGCTGATCGAACCCAACAAAGCAACGCCAACGCCGAGCGCCGCGGCCACTACCCGAATGGTCATCCCAATCCTCCAAGCAAAATGAACGTGTCAGCCAGACATGATCAGCGACCCACCGGTGTTTTGGGAACTGCCATTTGCGTCATTGTTGATACAAAATGGTTATGGCGCGGCATTTCGGCGACGCCTGGTTCTACGCGAAGACGGCCCTTGCATTGCGCGTCGCGACGATTCTGGCACCCGGCGAGTGGACCGTGCTGCTCAATCCCTGCATCCGGATTTCTCTCTTGGTTGAATTCAGGCAGAGCCGAACGATGCACCTTCGATGCGCGATTGCCGCTGAGCCGACCGAAATCCAGCGGTCGTTGAGCCACGGTCGCTGGATCTGGTTTCGCGCCGACCGGATGCGATGACCGCTCCGGATGAAGCCATCCTGACGGACCCACCAATGCCCGGGGTGTCCGATCTTTTCGATTTTCAGACCAGGTAGTAGTCCCGCCCCTCGCTGACCTTCGGCTGGGTGGTTCCGGCGTCCGGCGCCGCGCTCGGGTCGGCCTCGGCCGACAGCTGCTCCGCGTAGCGCACGGCGCGCAGCGTGGCGGTGAAGATCCGATCCTCTTCCGGAAACATGTGCTCCCTCGGGAACCACTCGTGGATTCCGACGTTGTCCAGGATCTTGACGAAGTCCGGGCGGAGTCCCGCCAGCAGCACGGTGACCTGACGC
>Ga0116229_10009976_pt1 | contig 14358 bp, 14 predicted proteins | sample S1TSphgellanicum_3_FD_87313 | JGI IMG/M metagenome (GOLD analysis project Ga0116229, IMG submission 87313) | Host-associated microbial communities from peat moss isolated from Minnesota, USA - S1T2_Fc - Sphagnum magellanicum MG | ecosystem: Host-associated > Plants > Peat moss > Unclassified...
CCGTGTCTCGACACCGAGTAGACGGCCGATCGCAACGGCCAGGTGGGGCAGTGCGCGACCAAGTTGCCCCCGTCGGCCGCATGCAGGACACTGCGTACTGAACGGCTGCCGGGCAGTCCGCCGGCCGGGACACCCTTGACGGTGGCCTTCGGGAGTGCCACGGATGCGCGCTTTGGATACAGCGGGGACCATGCAGGACCCCCACGGGGGCGAGAGCCAGAACGCGCTCCCGGTGACTTTGACAAAGCCGCCGCTGACTGAGCGGATTCCGCTGTTGCGCCCGCTGCGCTCGGGGGACGCAGCCCTGCGCCAGCGTTTGCAGCGGCTGCTGCGGCCCGACCATCGCATTGGCCGGGCATTCGACAACGTCATCCTGGCGCTGATCGTGCTGAGCGTCGCCTCGGTGCTGGTGGAGGCGACCCCGGGCCTGCCAGCATGGACCCGCGGTCCGTTTCGCATCGAAGAGATCGTCGTCGTCTCGGTGTTCTCGTTCGAGTACCTGCTGCGGCTGGTCGCCGCCGACAGCAGGCTGGGCTTCGTGTTCAGCTTCCAGGGGCTGGTGGACCTGATCTCGATCGCGCCGTTTTATCTTGCGGGCTTGGATACGCGCGCGGTACGGGCGCTGCGGCTGCTGCGGCTGCTGCGTATCCTGAAACTGCAGACGCATATCCTCGAGAACACCGTGGCCGTGCGTACGCGCGAGCTGGCCCAGAAGAACGCCGCGCTCGAGCAGGCGCAGGCACAGATCCAGGCCGAGCTCGACGTCGCCCGCGCGCTGCAGATCGCGATCCTGCCGGCCAGCTTTCCTGCCAGGCGCGGCTGCGACGGCGCGGCGCGCATGATCCCGGCGACCACGATGGGCGGGGACTTCTACGACTTCATCGAGTTGCCGGACGGGCACATCGGGCTGGTAATGGCGGATGTGTCGGGCAAGGGCGTGCCGGCCGCATTCTTCATGGCAGTGGCGCGCACCAACCTGCGCGAGCTGGCGCTGCATCATGCCGATCCGGGCGCCTGCCTGGCGGAGACCAACGACGTGCTGTGCGCGCAGAATCCGATGGAATTGTTCGTGACGGTGTTTTACTGCGTACTGGATACGGTCAGCGGCGTGCTCAGGTACGCGAACGGAGGCCACAATCCGCCCTACGTGCGGCACGCCGACGGCTCGGTCGACGCATTGAGCGGGGCGGTCGGACTGGTGCTGGGTGTCATGCCGGGCATGAGCTATCCGGATCACACGCTGCAGCTCCTGCCCGGCGACCGCCTGGTGCTGTACACCGATGGGGTGACGGAGGCTTTCAATCCCGCGGACGAGGCCTACGGGACCGAGCGGCTGATCGCGGAAGTGCGGTCCCATGGCGACGACGGCGCCGCGGCGCTGGTCGAGCGCATCTGCCACAGCGTCACGCAGTTCGCGGGCGAGGCGCCGCAATCCGATGACATCACGCTCACCGTTCTCTCCTGGGGCGCGCCGCATTGAAGCTCAATATCGAAACGCACGGCGGCACGACCCTGGCGATCGCGGAAGGAAGGCTGGATTTTGGCGCAGCCAACGGCTTTCAGAAGCAGCTTGAACAGGAGCTGGCGGGGGCAGGTCCGATGGGGGATGGCGCTGGCCGCGGTGCCGCGGGCGGCGCACTGATCCTCGATTGCGCCGGGGTCGATTACGTCTCGAGCGCCGGGCTGCGCGCGTTCCTGGTGGTCGCGCGCGCGGCGCAGCGTGCTGGTACCGCATTCTCGCTGTGTGCGCTGCAGCCCGCGGTACGCGAAGTGTTCGACCTGAGCGGCTTCAGCCGCATCATCACGGTGCACGCTGACCGGGCTGCCGCGCTCGCGCAGGCGTCGCACCCGGGCGTGTGAAGGAGAGGCGCCTGGCGGTGGCGGGGGAGGCGGCGCAACTGCCGCTGCTGACGCAATTCCTGCAGCAATTCTGGTCGACCGCGGGCTTGCCGGCCGCCGCGCTGAACAGCTTCGAGCTGGCAGTCGAAGAGCTTTTCATGAATGTCGTCATGCACGCCTCGCACGGCGACTCGGTGCCGCGGGTGGAAGTATCGCTGGCGCTTGCCGGCGATGGCGTGACGATGACGGTGGAGGACAATGGTCCGCCATTTGATCCGCTGAGCCTGCCGGCGCCAGATGTCGATGCGAGCCTTGCCGAGCGGCCGATCGGCGGACTGGGCGTGTTCCTGGTGCGAAAGTCGATGGACGCGGTCAGCTACCGGCGGGTCGGGGAGCGTAACCGGCTGAGCATCAGCAAGCGGATTGGCGTAGCTTAGGCAAAAAGACGCGCGGCGCGGTACACGTGTTACAGGAGAATGACGCTGATCTGGTACAGCGCTGTCGGGACGGCGACCGCGGGGCCTTCGACCGGCTGGTGGTGCGCTACCAGAAGCCGGTGTTCAACGCCGCGCTGCGCATGCTGCGCAATCCCGAGGATGCCCGGGATGTGGCGCAGACCGTGTTCCTGAAGGTTTTCGAGCACCTGTCGCAGTTTGACGCAAGTTCGAAGTTCTACAGCTGGTTGTATCGCATTGCGCTGAACGAATCGATCAACCACCTGGGCCGCGTCAAGCCTGCCGAGCCGATCAGTGGCCATGAAGTCGACGCGGCTTGCGGCGTTGAGCGCCAGGTGGAATCCGAGCAGACGCGTCGTGCCATCGAGCAGGCGCTGATGCGCATTCAACCCGAGCACCGTGCGGTGATCGTCCTGCGGCACTTCCAGCAGCTCAGCTACCAGGACATGGCCGAGATCCTGCAACTGCCTGAGAAAACAGTGAAATCCAGGCTCTATACGGCCCGCCAGCAGCTGCGGGAACTGTTGCTGCAGGACGGCGTGTGCTGACATTTTCCGCCGACGACCAACTTTTTGCTGCCGCGCCGGTACTTCTGGTTAATGTGACTTTGGCAACCGCGCAGCAATGGGGCGCGCTGAAATGACCGATCCACGCGACGTTGAGCTGATTAACGCCGAGATCGACGGCGAACTCGACGAGCATCAGCGTGCCGAGCTTGCCCGCCATCTGCTGGCCGACCCGACGTTGCGCTCGCTGCGCGACAGCCTCAGGCGCATCTGCGTCGCCATGGACGGCGTCGCCGCGGTCGATCCCCCGGAGCGGCTGCGTTCGGATATCCTGCAGGCGTTGCCGCCGGTGACTGCGGCGCCGGTCCGGGCGAGCGCCAGCTGGCGGCCTGCGCCGGCGTGGCGCTACGCCGCGATGTTCGCAGGGGCGCTGGTCGCGGGTGCGCTGCTGTACCAGGTGGGCGTTGGCCGCGGCCCGGATCCGGCTGATCTGGCCGGAACAATGGCCGGGACAGCTGCGCGCGCTGGCGTGGTCCTGGATACGGTCCATGTGGACCTCGAAGCGGTCACGGGTCAGGTCAGCCTGTATCGGGAAGGCGCGAAGCTCGGCCTGGATGTCGCATTGACCGCCGACGAGCCGGTAGAGGTGCTGGTCGCCAGTGGCGGTCAGGCGCTGCGGATTTCCGGTCCGCGCGCCGACGTGACGCTGCCCGGACCCGGCACGTCGGGGCAGGTCGTGCACCTGTCCATCGTGGTGCAGGGCCGTCAGATCGGCACGGCGCAGCTTCGTGTGCCCCCGGATCGCTGAGCAAACGCTGACTGTGCGCTCAATACCAGTATCGTCGAGGCTCGGCGAGTTCAGCGACCAACTTTTTATCGTCTGTCCGGTATTTGTAGATAAGGTGATCTTGGAAATCTTCTTTAATTTCGGGAGGATCTATGGCTAGCAAGAAAGTATGGATTGTCGGCGGATGCCTGGTGGTGGTGATCGGCGTCGTCGCCTATGTGAGTAATAACTCGGCCACGGCGGGCAAGGACGCCGCGGGCACGATCGTCGAGGCCAGCCGTACGCACACCGACAGCACGCCGGCACCGGCGACCGCTGACCAGGCCGCCACGCCTGCGCCTGCCACCACGCCGGACGCTGCTGCGGCGGCCGATGCGGCCAAGGGTGATGCCGGCGTTAATGCCCCCGCGGCTGCCGATGCGGCTGATGCGGCGGGTGGCAATGGCGTCATGGCGCATGTCACCAGTCGCATCAAGGATCACGAAACCGCTCGTGAGGCCGATCGCGCGGTCAATCGCCAATAAGCTCGTCCCTCGACCGCCGGGCGGTAATGGTACCGCCGGCGGGAGCTCGCACCCGCCGGCGGCGGCGGGTGGCACGCGAACTTCTGGTAGTGCTCGTTGTGACGCTGGTTGTCACACGGTGCGCGGCGGCGCCGGTCGCGGCGGACCAGAAGTATGTGTTCCTGCCGGACCTGCGGATCGTTTACGCCGATCCGGACAGCGCGTACCTGGTGCCGCATGTGGCGCAGAGCTTCCTGAGCGCGCTGTCCGATCACGAGCGGCTGTGGGACTTCCAGCCGTACGACCCGGTCAACGTGCTGCTGAAGGACTATGCCGACCTCGCCGATGCCGCGACCATTGTCGTTCCGACTAACCGGATCTACCTCGATATCACCCCGTCCACCGATCCGTATGAGACCGTCTCTGCGGCCGAGCACTTCGCGTTTACCGCAGCCCATGAGCTTACGCATGTCGTCATGCAGGATCGTGCCAGTCCGGTGGACGCGCGCTTCCGGCGCCTGTTCCACGGCAAGGTGGATGTCGATGCCGCACACCCCGAGAGCCTGCTTTATTATTACCTGACCGTGCCGCGCGCCACCGCACCGCGCTGGTACCAGGAGGGCGGCGCGGTGTTCATGGAAACATGGCTCATGGGCGGCGTCGGCCGCGCCCAGGGCGGCTACGACGAGATGGTCTTCCGGGCCAAGGTGCACGACCAGGCGAAGTTCTACGATCCGCTCGGACTGGTGTCGAAGGGCACCGAGGTGGATTTCCAGGCCGGAGGTAACGCCTACCTGTACGGCACCCGCTTCATGAATTACCTGGCGCTGACCTACTCGCCCCAGCGGCTGTTGTCGTGGTGGCGGCGCGACGCGGACAGCAGGCGCTATTACGCGGATGATTTCCAGCGTGTATTTGGCCTGCCGCTCGACCGCGCGTGGCAGAACTGGATCGACTGGGAACACGTGTTCCAGCAGCAGAATCTCGCCGCCGTGCATCAGCACCCGTTGACCGGGTATGTGGATCTCACCCGCAGGAACCTGGGCGCACTGTCGCGCAGCTTCCTGTCCGCGGACGGATCCAGACTGTATGCCGCCGTCAAGTACCCAGGGCAGGTGGCGCACCTGGTATCCATTTCCCGCAAGGATGGCACGGTGACACAGCTGCCGGAGGTCAAGGGCGCCACCGGCTATGCCGTGACGTCGCTGGCCTATGATCCCGGCACCGAGACGCTGTTCTACACCAGCAACAACTACAATTACCGCAACCTGATGTCGCTCGACCTGCGCAGCGGCCGGACGCGCATGCTGCTCAAGGGCGCGCGTATCGGGGATATCGCTTTCAATGCGGCCGACCGCTCGCTGTGGGGCATCCGGCTGAACAAGGGATTCGCGATGATCGTACGCATCCCGTATCCCTACAAGCAGTGGCAGACGCTGCACGTGTTCCCGTTCCCGCAGACCGCGTTCGACCTCGATGTCTCTCCCGACGGCACGCTGGTGTCGATGTCGGTGTCCGGTCCCGGGGCTACGCCGTCATCGGCGCAGGTGACGCAGGTGCTGGTCATGCGTGCCGATGCGCTCGCCCGGGACGATGCGACGCCATGGCGCAAGTTCGCGATGGGCGATGCGGTGCCGGAGGGATTTGTGTTCTCCAGGGATGGCCGGTACCTGTTCGGCAGCAGCTACTATACCGGTGTGTCGAATATCTTCCGCTACGACCTGCAGAGCGAGGCACTCGAGGCCGTCAGCAACGCCGAACTCGGGTTCTTCCGACCGCTGCCGCTCGACGATACAAGGCTGATCGTGCTGCGCTACACGGCCCAGGGTTTTACGCCTACCAGCATCGAGGCGACACCGACCGAGGACCTGAGCGCCGTCACCTTCCTGGGCGAGCAGGTGTCGACAAAATACCCGGTGGTCCAAGGCTGGACAGAATCCGCCCCGTCCAGCGTCCCATATGCATCCCAGATCGTTCGCACGGGCAATTACCACCCGGACGGCGAGCTGGCGCTGCAATCGCTGATTCCGGTCATCGAAGGTTTCCAGAACTCGGTGGCGCTGGGCGCCAGCGCCCGCATTGGCGACCCGCTGGGTTACGATGCCCTGAACCTCGATGCCAGCTACAGCCTGGACGACTCGCTGCGCGCCAGGGAGCGCATGCACCTCGCGGCGGATTATCACCACGCCCGCTGGACCGCCGGCGTGGCATGGAACGCCGCCGACTTCTATGACCTGTTCGGCCCCACCAAGCGCAGCCGCGCCGGCGAGAACGGCTACGTCAGCTACGACCTGCCGCTGGTGTTCGATCCGCCCGAGACCATGGACTTCAGCGCCAAGGTGGCCTACTACATCGGCCTCGACGCGCTGCCCGGGTTCCAGAACGTGCCTTCGCCCACGGGCGACCTGGCTACCGCCGAAACCGGCCTCGCGGCGCAGGACACGCGCGCCTCTCCCGGGTCGGTGGACGCGGAGACCGGCCATAGCTGGTCGATCACCGCGCACGCCTATGAGGCGATCGGCACCGTGTACCCAAGCGTTTCCGGCCAGTTCGATATTGGATTTCCGCTGCCGATCGACCACTCCTCGGTGTGGCTGCGAAGCGGAGCGAGCGCCTCCGGCGGCAACCGCGACAGCCCGCTCGCCAATGAGTATCTTGGCGGCTTTGGCAACAACTATGTCGACAGCGAAGCCAACGGCGGCGCGCAGCGCTATCGCACGCTGCTGAGCATGCCGGGATTCGACCTGGATGCCCTGCATGGCAAGACCCTGGTGAAATCGATGCTGGAATGGTGCCTGCCGCCGTGGCGCTTCGAGGACCTCGGATCGCCCGGCTTCTATGCCAGCTGGGCGCGCCCGGAACTGTTCGTGGGCGGCCTTGCGACCAATCCTGACAGCCGCGAATATCGCGGCAACGCCGAGGATGTCGGCGCGCAGCTCGACTTCCAGCTGCAGGTGATGCACCGGATGCCCATGATGCTGTCGATCGGCGCGGCCCGCGGTTTCGCGGGCGGGGGGCTGGGCCGGACCGAGTTCATGGCCTCGTTCCAGGTGCTGTGAGCGCGTCGCTCGCGCTGCTGCCGGTGCTGCTGTTCCTGGCGGCGCTGCTGTACTTCGATAGCTTCAAGCTGCTGCAATTCAGCATGGTGCTGGCGGTGGTGGCCGTTGGCGCATTGGCCGCCGCGCTCAGCTACCCGCTCAATACCATCGCCTATGCGCGCTTTCCCGGAGAGTTCGAGTCCTATTCACGCTACGTGTCGCCGTGGATAGAGGAATTGCTGAAGGCGGTGCCGCTGGTGCTGATGATCCGCACGCGGCGTGTCGGGCTGCAGGTGGACGCGGCGATCGTCGGCTTCGCGGTCGGGACCGGATTCGCGCTGGTCGAAAACCTGTACTACCTGGCTTCGCGGCCGGAGGCAACGCTGCTGGTGCAGGGTATCCGCGGCTTCGGCACCGCGATCATGCACGGCGGTAGCGCCACGATGCTGGCGATGATCTCGGTGACGCTGTACGAAAAGCGTCCGGACGGCGGCCTTCCCGTCTTCCTGCCCGGCTACCTTGCGGCGGTGCTGCTGCATTCCGGCTTCAACCAGCTGCTGGTGCGGCCCGCGCTCGCTACACTGCTGATGCTGCTGGTGCTGCCGTTCGGGATCTACTGCGTGTTCCAATACAGCGAGCGCGTGCTGCGCGACTGGCTCGACTCGGATCTGGACGCCAAGATGGCGCTGCTGGAGTCGATACAGGGCGGTACGTTTCTCGACAGCAGTGCGGGGCGCTACCTGCGCTCGCTGCGCGAGCGCTTCCGTGGCGAGGACCTGGCCGACATGTTGTGCTACGTGCGGTTGCACGGCGAGCTGGCGGTGCGCGCCAAGGGCGTGCTGCTGCTGCGCGAGAGCGGCATGCAGGTGCCGCCGATCGACAGCGAGACGCGCAACAGCCTGGCCGAACTGGCACAGCTCGAGCGCGCCATTGGCGCGACCGGCATGCTGGCGCTACGCCCGCTGATCATGGCGAGCGGCAAGGATGTCTGGCAGCTCAGGTTGCTCGGCCGCTAGCCAGGGCATTCCGATAGCCACTATGCTGAAGAAGAGTTTCCCGCCCGAAAATTCGCCGTTCATCATCGGGCTCACCGGTCATCCGGATCTTGCGCCGGCGCAACTGCCGCAGCTGGTTGCGGCGGTCGTAGCCTTCCTGCACGAGATCAAGCAGCACCTGCCCGCCACCGACGTCCGGGTACTGCTCGATGCCGGCACCGAGGTCAGCGCTGCACTCGCGCAAGCGGTCCCGCCGCTGGATACGCCGCCGTTGGATGTACAGGTCGAGGCCTGGAACGGCACCCGCGATCCAATGCCGGTCGATACGCTGCTACGACGCAGCAGCCTGTTGCTGGTGCTGTGGGACGGAAAGCCTTCCAGCGCGCCCGGCGATACGGCTGAGCTCGTGTTTCGCTTCGTGGGGGTGGGCGGTGAGCAGGGCCAAGCTGTCCACCGGATCGAGCTCAGCACGGCGGTGCACGACCTGGATGTGATGGCGCGGCTGGTCTATTGGGTGCCGGCGTGGCGTGTTGCCGATGATGCAGCAGTTGACGCCGATGAGGCGCCTGGCAACGTTGACGAGATGCCAGGCGGTGCCCCGCGCCAGCCCTATTACCTGCTGTCCGTCGGCGACAGCGTGCTGGAGGTACAGCATTCGATGCCGTCGTCGCTGAAGCGGCGGCTGGCGGACCTGAACGAGTACAACGTTGACTTCGGGCGCTTCGCTGCCGATGAGCGCCAGGTGCCTAGCGCATCCCTGATGCCGGGAGACTCCGCATCCGCGGCGATGAGCGACGCGCCGGTCCTTGCTGCGATCGACCGGCAGTTTATCCGGGCGGATTCGCTCGCCGGGTATATGCAGCGCCGCTCCGACCGGCTGTTCAACACCTTCGGCATTGCGGCCTTCGCCATGGGGATCGCCTACCTGATCTACGACAAGGTGACCGAAAGCAAGCTACTGCTGCTGTTCTACATGGTGATCCTGTTGCTGAGCCTGCTGGTCTATTACTTCTTCCAGACCAAGCGCTGGTTCAGCAAGTACCTGTCGTACCGCTCGCTGGCGGAGACTCTGCGGGTGCGCTTCTACCTGGCGCTGGCGGGACTCGATCGGCGCATGCATACCCGGGAGCTGATTTCGCTCACAGGGATCTACCGATTTCCGGGCTTCGGCTGGATCAGTTTCGCGCTCGACTCGATCGAAGCATCAGCGGCAGAGGCGGCACTGTCCGCCGGCGATTATGCGGTGCGGTCGCGTATCGTCGAACAGGCCTGGGTCGATGATCAGTATCACTATTTCGTGCGCAAGGTTGCGATCATGGAACGGCACCGCTCCTGGATCGGGCAGCTGAAGAGGGGCGTATTTATCACCGGCCTGGTCGTGCTGACGACGATGTTCACATTCAGCGAGGCACTGAATCACGTCGACACGCGTACCGGCCTGCCGCTAAAGAACCTGCTGACGCTGTGCAGTGGCACGCTGGCAGTGGTGCTTGGGGTGTGGGAACTGCAGCAGAACAAGATGGCGATGCAGGAACTTCTCTGGCAGTACCGCAACCAGCTGAGCCAGTTCCAACGGGCCCGACTGCAGCTTCAGCGCACCACCATTCGCGCCAGGCGGGATGAGATTCTCAAGCAACTGGGTGAGAACTCGCTGATGGAAATCTATCTCTGGGCCACGCACCGCTATCATCGCGAGCACGCGCCGCCGAGCGCCCACTGAGCCAGGGCGCGCACTGAGCCAGGGCGCGCGCCGAGGCATGCGTCCACGCAGTTTCGCCAGCGCCGGGTCTTTGTCCTGTAATGGGCGATTTGCTATGCTGTCCGGATGGAAATGGCGGTTCATGATCTCGACTCCGGAATCCTGGGAATCAACCTCTCCGGACGGATGGATATCATCGGCACGCAGACGATTGACCTGAAATTCACCGCGCTCACCGCATCGCGCAGGGCCAATGTTCTGGTCGACCTGTCCAACGTCACGTTCATTGCCTCCATCGGCATCCGTACCCTCATCAACAACGCCAAGGCGCAGAAACAGCGTGGCGGCTTGATGGTGCTTTACCGGCCGAACCCTCAGGTCGAAGAGGTGCTCAGGTCCACCGGGATTGCAGCTATCATTCCGATCGCCCACGACATCGAGGCGGCGCGCAGCGCGTTCGGTTCTGGCTGAGTTGTTGCATACGCGCGGGATGGCAACCGAACCGTCCTCGCAGATCCTGCTGGATGCACAGCTCGCCCAGCTGCCGAGGCTGGAACACTGGGTCCACAGCCTGGCGGGGAAGTTCGCGTGGCCGCCATCGCTGGTCCACCGCATCGACCTTTGCCTGACCGAATTGGTCACCAATGTCATCAGCTATGGGTATCCCGATCGGCGTGCCGGGCAGATCAGCGTTCGCCTATGGGCGCACGCCGGACAGATCGTCGTGCGCGTCGACGATGACGGCACGGCATTCGATCCCACCTCGCATGTACTGCGCGGCTTGCCGGCCTCACTGGAGGAGGCCACTGACGACGGCCGGGGCATTCGCCTGGTGCGACATTTTGCCGACGACGTGCACTACCTGCGCGCGGGAGCGGGCAATCAATTGACGCTGACATTCCGGGACGCCGCTGTCGGCCGGAAATGCGAAAGCTCATGACTATCTCCATGAATGAGTGGACTTCAAGCTCATCCAGCTGTCAGCACGGATCCTCTCCGCTTGTTGCGATCGGATTCGCAGCGTGCGCAGGCCGCGCCGCAATGGCTGCGATCCCCACAATCGCTGCAGTTGTCATGATCGGTGCGATGTCGGCATGCACGAGCCACCCTGTCAGCGCGCCGGACCATGGCGGCGACGCGACGCCGCTATCGTCTGCTGCGCTGCCTGATATCGGCACACGTATGCCGGACGGCACCGTGTATGCCGGCCTCTCGATGACGACCGGCAAGCCATCCTATGTCGCCGCGGCCGGCCGCAGGATGCCGGACGGCTCGGTATACGCGGGTATATCGCCGGACACGGACCAGCCGCTGTATACGACCGCGGCGGATGCGCCTGGCGCCTATACCTGGAACGCAGCGCTGGCGTATTGCCGCGCGTTATCGGCCGGCGGCCATGACGACTGGCGCCTGCCGACGCTGACCGAGCTGGCGCTGCAGTTCAGCAATCGTGCCGACATCGGCGGCTACAATGAAACCGGTAGCATGGACAACGGCACCGGCTACTACTGGTCATCGCTGCAGGCCAGCGAGAGCGAGGCTTGGGCGCAGCGCTTCAACGACGGCTTCCATGAGCACCCGGGCAAGGATATCGGTTCAGCGCTGCGCTGTGTGCGAAGTGCTCAATAGGGCCGCCGCTAATTCCTGAGCGGATGTCCGTCAGGCAATTGACGCGCATACCAGGTCGCGAGCCGGTGCCGGATGGTCTTCTCGCCCACCTGGTCTTCCGGCATCGGCGCAATCAGCTTGTCGTGCACCAGCAGGCGATACACGTACAGAGCCTTGTCGCTGGCCGAGTCGGTGTGCTCGAACTCGACCGCCTTGCGGCCCTGCGCATATTCGACGCCGGCGAGCAGTGCCGCCTTGAACAATTCCGCTTCGTGCTTCAGCTTTTTCATGACGTGTCGAATCTCATAGCAAGTGTCAGTGGATTCCGTGACCCCTAGAGGCATCATAACCTATTGAACGATAAGGAATCCCGCAACGCTCCCATGGTGAGACGTGACAGCTGTCGAAGCTTACCGGCTGACGTGCGTACAGGACGGTGCATTGTCAGAACTGCGGCCCGGATGTTCTTCCCAAAGTGCGGCAACGTACAGTGCGAGGGCATTGCTCGTGATAAACCTCTGCCTGCCTCATTGGCCTTAGCCGACCGAACGGTCCAAGGACGCCAGGATGCTCGGACGGTCGGGGTTTCGTTCTTGGGTACCGGGATTATCGTCGGGCGCAATCCTTTATCTATGTACCGGCAACGCGGCGTGGAGCGCGCCGCCCGATGCGGGGCAATTGTTGCAGCAGACGGCCCCTGTGCCGGCGCTTCCTGGTGCCGATCCCAACGTGGCGCCGCGGCCGCAGGGGCGCGCGCCGGAGGAGTCAGGCGGCGCGGCATACAGCGTCCAGGTCAATGCCTTCCGCATCACCGGCAATGCGGCATTCAGCGCGACCGTTCTGGAAGGACTATTAAGCGACGGCCGGGGCAGACAACTGACGCTCCCCGACATGAACCGCTACGCCGATCGCATCACGCAATACTATCGCGAGCATGGATTCCTGGTCGCCCGCGCCTACATTCCGCAGCAAGACATGGCCGGCGGTGTGTTGCAGATTGCGGTGCTCGAGGGCCGATTATCGAAGGTGAATCTGGACAACCGGTCGCGTACTGCATCGCGCGCCATCCAGCCGTACTTGAGCGCTCTGGGCACGGGCGAGGCGGTGCAAGCGCCGGCGCTTGAACAGCAGCTGCTCTTGATCAGCGATCTGCCGGGTGTGCTGGTGGCCTCCGTGATCAAGCCGGGACGCGACGTGGGTGAGTCGGAGCTCGACGTGCAGACCAGCGATGGAGCACGGGTGGCCGGGGACGTCGACGCTGATAATTATGGAATACGGGCGACCGGCGAGTTCAGGCTCGGCGGTACTCTCAACGTCAACGGTCCGCTGGCGTTCGGCGATCTGTTGAGCATGGACGCCGAGACTTCAGGCAGCCGATTCAAATACGCTCATGGTGAGTATAGCGTGCCAGTCGGCGGCTACGGCACCCGCGTCGGCTTGAGCGGTGCACATCTGTCTTATGCGCTGGGCGACATTTACCAGGATTTGCAGGCTCACGGCAGCGCCGATATTGGCGGAGCATTCGTCAACCAGTCGCTGTGGCGCGGCTATCTGTACAACGTGCGCGTCAGCGGCGGATTCGACATCGACAAATTACACGACGCCATCGGCAGTGTCGGGGAGACCACGGATAAGACGGTGCGCGAGTTCACCGCGGCTATCAGCGGCGACGGCCATGATGGTTGGGCCGGCGGAGGCACGAGTGCATGGTCGGCCAAGCTCAGCACCGGCAAGCTCGACATCGACGGTACAGCGGCCGTGCTGGATGCCGGTCCCACGGGCGATCAAACCGGGGGCGGTTTCACCAAGTTCAACGGCTACGCGATCCGGCTGCAGGCACTGCCGCATCAATTTTCCGCCTACGTCTCGCTGTCGGGTCAGGCGGCCAGCAGGAATCTCGACAGCTCACAGAAATTCTCGCTGGGTGGACCCTACGCGGTGCGGGCCTATCAACAGGGCGAGGGCAGCGCCGACGAAGCGTGGCTGGCCACGGCAGAGTTGCGTTATGCCCTGGCTGCCGTACCCGGTCTTCAGGTGCTGTCCTTCTTCGACGGCGGTGAAGCCGTCCAGGAACGACATCCACAGGCCATGGTCACCGGAAACACCGTGCACTTGTCGGGCGCCGGCATTGCATCAAGCTGGACACTGGCGGGGCGCTTCAGGGTGGGCACATTCGCTGCCTGGCGAACGGGTGATGCGCCGGTAACGGATCGTGATCGCTCACCGCGCGTGGGCGCTCAAGCCGCCTTTTACTTCTGAGGATTCGTCATGAACCATGTGTACCGGGTTGTTTGGAGCGAAGCGACTGGTCGTTGCATCGTTGTCTGTGAACTTGCGAGCGCGCGTGGCGCACGGGTGCGACGACAGAGCGAGCAACGATGCCTGGCGAGCGGCACCGACATCGCGTCGGCTCTACGCGCCTCGACGGCGTGCCTGACGCTGATCGGCACGGCCGTGGCACTCGCGCTGGCTCCGGCCGTGCAGGCATTGCCCACGGGTGGCACCGTGACGACGGGCGCCGCCACGATTGCCCAGACGGACGGCACCATGACCGTGGCGCAAAGTTCAGAGAATGCGGCGATCAACTGGCAAAGTTTTAATATTGCGAACGGCCAGAAAGTGGATTTCGCGCAGCCCAACTCTTCGGCGGTGGTGCTCAACCGGGTGGTCGGCAATGACCCGTCACTGATCTATGGCGAGTTGAACGCCAACGGCCAGGTGTTTCTCATCAATTCGAGCGGGGTGTTGTTCGGCCGCTCCGCGCGCATCAATGTGGGCGGCCTGGTAGCTTCCACTTTGGGTCTGTCAGATGGTGATTTTCTGGCGGGCAAGCGCAGCTTCCACGGCACGCCGGCCAGCGTCGTCAATCAAGGCGAATTGACGGCGGGCTATGTGGCGATGCTCGGCGGCCATGTCTCGAATCAAGGC
>Ga0116229_10009977_pt1 | contig 14355 bp, 8 predicted proteins | sample S1TSphgellanicum_3_FD_87313 | JGI IMG/M metagenome (GOLD analysis project Ga0116229, IMG submission 87313) | Host-associated microbial communities from peat moss isolated from Minnesota, USA - S1T2_Fc - Sphagnum magellanicum MG | ecosystem: Host-associated > Plants > Peat moss > Unclassified...
ATCTATTAGCAACAGCCGCTGTCAACGCTCAAATGGTTATAGAAATTGGCAGAGTTTACGGTTGTGAGTTGAATATGGAGCGGGGGAAAGAATTAGCTCTATCTTTAGGCAAAACTATCGCAGGTTTAGGTATAGTTAGAGGAACGGTGGAACTCCTCTCTACCGCTTTACAACTGAATGTCGCTACTTTTGTTGTCGGTAGAGCCATTCAAGGTGTGACAGCCGCATATTTAACGCGGATCGCCGGGAAGAGTTTTATTGAGTATTTTCGCCATGACCAAGACTGGGGTGATGGTGGAATGGCGGAAGTGGTACAACAACAATTTGAGATGAGTCGCCGAGATCGATTGATGAAAGTGTTTGTCCAGGATGCGATCGCTCGTGTAGTCCAACCTTTTAGGGAAAATTTGACTTCCACACCCGAAAATAACGATCAATCTCCCTAATTTTGCCAAATTATGTTAAGCATGATCAAGGTTGCACATGAATTTATTGTCTAGAAATCCGGAAACATAGAAATAATGACCGTAAAACTAGATCAGGAATTTTCTGTAACCTGCTTATGAGCCACCAGATGATAGGTAAAGTACTACAAGGACGTTACCAAATTGTTCAAAGCCTGGGTGCAGGAGTATTTGGACAAACGTATGTAGCTTTGGACATATATTTTCCTGAAAAACCAAGATATGTGGTCAAGCAATTAAAGACCAATCATAGCTACACGTCGAGTTCATATTATGATTACCTCAGGCTACGTCTTCTGACCGAAACAGAAACATTGATACATCTGGGAAGCCATGACCAGATTCCCCAATTGATTACCTGTTTTGAAGAAAATCAACAGTTTTATTTAGTACAAGAATATATTCCTGGACAGGAATTATCTGCTGAACTACCCATTTGTCAAGATTGGAGCAATCGCTGGCGTGAAACTGATGTTATCCAATTTTTAGCCGATGTTTTAGGAATTATTGAATTTGTCCATGCTCAGGGGTTCATACATTGTGATATCAAACCAGAGAATTTAATTAGGCGTGCTTATGACGGTAAATTGGTACTAATTGACTTCGGTTCGATTCAGCCCATAGATTCCCAGGTGAATACCGAATCATCAGTGGCGCAAATTCCTGTTACTTCCTTGGGTTACATACCACCAGAGCAGTTTATTGGTCAAGCAAAGCCAAATAGTGATATTTATGCTTTAGGAATGATTGCTATTCAAGCTCTGACAGGATTGACACCCCTACAATTGAAAGTAGATCCAACTAGTAATGAAATTAAATGGCGTTCTGAGTATACCCCAGTTAATGATTATCTTGCTGCTGTCCTCAGTCAAATGATTCGCTATAACCATCAAGAGCGTTTCCAAACCGCGACTGAGGTCCTGCAAATAATTCGTCAGACAAACTGGTCAGATTACACGGGCAAAAATAACATAAATTTGCCGGAAATTTATCTGAGAGAAAATGGAGACGAGGAGAAAAAATCATATCCCTTATTAGCTGGATTAAAATTTGGCTTGGCAATTAATTCTTTATTAATTGGTATAGGAGTGTATTCCTTATTGAATACTTCTTTAGGTCATTCAGAAGCAGAAATTTTATGTAAAGCAATAGAAGAATACAAAATAGGGGATTTACAAAAGGCCATTGCTTTAGCCAAATCTATTCCTGATTATAGTAACGTTTACCCAGAAGCACAGGCTACACTTAAAAAATGGCAAAGCAACTTAAAGAGTCCTACAGAAAAAACTGAAAATACATCTTTGGTAGCTGAAAGCTCTGAAAATAAACCTGTGGATAAAAGTGGGTGGACAAATATCATAGGAAAAGTTTCTTCAACGTTCCATGAAGTCTATTCGCAACCTAAAATACCTAAACAAGTTAAGCAACCAGCAACAGAGCAGATTAGTTCAGACGTAAAAGCTTATACTTTGCTCACTAAAGCTTATACCAAGGCTGCTAATCGAGATTTTTCTGCTGCTTTGGCATATCTAGGCCAAATTCCTCCAGAAAGTTATTTAGGAGGGATAGTTAGACAAAAGTTAATTGAATATAGTCAAAAACAGCAAATTAGGTCAGTTTACTTCTTACGTATAGCTAACAATCGGGCATCTATAGGTGATTTCCACAGTGCCATAGATTTCCTCCAAAAAATTCCGCCTAATACCACAGTTTATCCCCAGGCTCAAATCAAATTAAATGAGTATACCCAAAAGCTAAACTCACGCTATAATAAGCAAAAATCGGATAAAGTTATGTCTTTTAACCCGGAAAATTATTTAAGCGAAATTAATATTTAGTTACTAATTAAATGTGATTAGATAATCTTAATTTCTGTTGAGCTTGGTTAAGAGCATCTATGGCTAGCTGATAATCAGGTTTATATTTGATAGCCTGCTCATAAGATAAGATCGCTTCAGGATATCTTTGTAATTGGACCAGCGCATTACCTTGACTATACCAACTGGCGGAATGATTTGGTTTGTAATGAATTGCTCTACTATAAGAAGCGATCGCCTGTGGATATTGTTTCAAGCTATATTGGGAATTTCCCAAAGCATACCACCCTAGATAATTATGACCCTTGAGGGATATAGCCTGTTGATAAGACCCAATGGCTTCCCCATAGTTTCGCTCCTGATGTAATACCCAACCCAAGTTATACCAGGCTCGATAACTACGGGGATATTGTTTAACAATTTGACCCAAAGAATCAGATGCTTCTGGATATCGTCGTAAAGTCATCAGGACATTACTTCTGGAGAGCCAAGCTAAATAATCGCTAGGTTTATACTGTACGGCTTTATCGTAAGCTTTCAAAGCATCTTCGTAACGGTGGAGATTTACCAGACAATTACCTAAATTATACCAGGCTAATTGATCATCTGCTTGTAAATCAATCACTTTATTATATGCAGTCACGGCTTCATCGTATCTGGCTAAGTCTTGCAGTGACGATGCCTTTTTATGCCATAATTCATAATTATGCGGCTGTAAATCAATTGCTTTTGCATAAGCTGCGATCGCTTGCTCATCATGGTGCATTTTCCTCAAGATATCACCTTTAACTTGCCAAATTTCTGCAGAATCTTGATTGAGTTGTAAGACGCGATCAAATGCAGAAATTGCTTCATTATAATGTTGTAGATTGACTAAAGTAAACCCTCGTTGATTCCAAGCTTCCAAATAACTGGGTTGGAGTTCGATGGCGTGATCAAATGCCGCTAGTGCCGAAGAGTACTTTCTTAATTTAAATAATGCCTTACCTTTACCATACCATCCGGGAGCGTAATTTGGTTGGAGATTCACTGATTCTTCATAAACAGCTAACGCATCTTGATAATGCTGCAATTGTAAAAAAGTATTTCCTTGGATAGATAACTGTTGAGCGTTTTTATTGTTAAGATGATATCTTATAAATGCTGCTGCTACACCACTCAAACTAACTAAAAATATAATTAAGATCAAATGGAGAAATCGGACTTTGGGAAATTTTTGAGGTTGATTTTGGGGAATGGGATTGAGAGTTGCAGCCGGAGCCAAAGCTATTGTGGCAAGAGACGTTTGAGTTAATTCTCGTAATTTCTTTAATGCGATCGTAGCTGAAGCGTGACGTTGACGAAAATCATAATACACCATTTTGTCAATAAATTGGGCAAATTCTCCTGAGACTTTCGCAGATTCTTGCCAAATGATTTCATTAGTCTCCGGATCTTTAGTCATTTCATCTGGTGATAATCCTGTCAGAGCCTGAATTGCCAAAATTCCTAAAGCATAAATATCGCTGCTAAATTTAGGATTTCCTTGAGCTTGTTCACTAGGAATATAGCCTGGTGTTCCAATAGCAATAGTCAATTTAGTTTGTTCTGGTGATAAAATGAATTGAGTCGTAATTTGTTTAACTGCGCCAAAATCGATCAATACTAATTTGCCATCTACTTCACGTCTGATGATATTGCGTGGGTTAACGTCACGGTGAATTACCTTTTGTTGATGCACAAAGTCTAAAATTTCTAAAATCTCTTGCAATAAAATAACTACTTGTGTTTGTGCAAGAATTGTTCCTGGTGTTAACTCCTGAGCGAGATCATGACCAGCGATAAATTCCTGGACAAGATAAAATTCCGCATTTTCTTCAAAATAGGCTAAAAGTTGCGGGATGCGATCGTGACTTCCTAACTGGTAGAGGACTTCTGCTTCTTTTTTAAACAGCCGTCTAATTGTGTCTAAACCTTCTAAGTTTTTTGATTGCGGTTTTAGCTTCTTGACAAGACATTGAGGTGAACCAGGTAAATGAATATCATGAGCAATGTAAGTCTCGCCAAATCCTCCACCACCGAGGTAACTAATAATTTGATATCTACCATTAAGTATATTTCCTAGCATTTCATTTACCTGGTTAACTATAATATTGCCTCAGTAAGGGACAAAAAATAGTGAAAAAGCTGGCAAACTTTGCAGAAAAAGGATTTCCTAGAAAGTTAGCAGATCATCAAACAAGCCCTATGAATGAGATTAACCTATTACAGGAAACACTGAAACCCTACCCTATATCAAATGGCATGGTGTGCGTCTAAAATTTATTATTACTGAGGAATAGCAAATGACAGAAAGTAAAACAACGAGTAATGCACTAAAAATATTGTATCGGCGATACTACAAGAACAATCCAGAGCGTTTGGTTGGGTTGAAAGAGGCTTTTATTAACGATGATGTCGCCCGAAAGCTTCATGAACTTCACACAAAAGCAGGTCTATCCATGAAAGAACTTGCTGATTTAGTATACAGAGTAGATAAATCCTAATATGATGTTAAAACTGGAAAATTGATTGAAATTCCTGAAGCTACAGAAATTAGTAAAGCAGAGTAGCTTTCCCTGGTGAGTAGTGGTGGTATGGAGGTAGTGGTTATTTAAGGCTAGATCTTTTTTACCTCCAGTACCAGTATTTTCAGAGTTAGAAAATGTCAAAACCTTATCAAATTGTAATAGATACTAATGTACTTGTAACTGCTCTACGCTCTAGTCGCGGTGCTTCTTATAAGCTATTAACTATGCTTAATGATACCCGATGGCAGTTAAACATTTCTACTACTTTAATTTTGGAGTACGAAGAAATACTTAAACGAGAGCAAGACCGATTAAACCTAAATGATCAAGATATTGATAATCTGATAGAAGGTATTTGCACAATCGCTAATCAACGTAGTATTTTTTACTTATGGCGACCAGTTGCAAAAGACCCAGATGATGATTTTTTAATAGATTTAGCTGTGGAGTGTCAAGCCAGTTTTATTATCACGTATAATCGAAAAGATTTGGAAGCAGCCGAGAAATTTGGCGTTAAATTGTTAACTCCTAAACAATTCTTACAGCATATAGGAGAAATACCATGAGTAACTTAAACGTAAAAATCCCTGATTTCTTGTACAAACAAATTGAAGCGTTAGCAGTCAAAGAGAATATGTCTTTGGAACAACTTGTATCTATTGCGCTATCAGCACAAGTTTCTGCTTGGATGACCAAAGACTATATTGAAGAAAAAGCAAAACGAGGTAGTTGGAATAAATTCCAGCAAGTTCTAACCAAAGTTCCCGACATTGAACCAGAAGAATACGACAAGCTGTAATATCAATATTGATGATGAGATGCGCGTTTATGTCGAGGGAAAATTAATGACAGGTTCTTACAACAAAATCGGCGAGTATTTTCTAAAGTTGGTGCAGCAAGACAAAAAATGTCAGGCGCAAGCGAAGTTAGAAATGCTTTTACTTGAAGGTATTAACTCGGATACTCAGGAAGTAACACCAGAATATTGGCAAAATTTGCGTTTTGCGGTTTTAGGTGAAATATAGTACAGCAACACAAAGCAGCATAGCTTTTGCCCTGTCTATTTCCACAAAATTTCCACAAAATTTCCACAAAAGCAGAGAACTATGTGATAATTAGGACTATACCAGGTTTTAAGCAGCTATCAGGTACCAATGTCTATCAAACTTAACCCCACCTATCAGCCAGGTGGTAGTCTTCCACCTGATGCTCCTACCTATGTAGTGCGACAGGCTGATACAGAACTTTACGAAGGGTTATTAGCACTTGAGTATTGCTATATTCTCAACGCTAGACAGATGGGGAAGTCTAGCTTGCGAGTGCGGACGATGAATAAATTGCAAGCTCAAGATTTTACCTGCGCTGAAATAGAATTAAGTGGAATAGGTAGCCAGCAAATTACGGCTGCTCAGTGGTATGGCGGAATTATTCAGGAATTGATCAGCGGTTTTCAACTTCAAATAAATCGGCGCAGTTGGCTAAGAGAACGGGATGATTTATCTCCCATTCAATGCTTAAATCAATTTATCGAAACAGTATTATTAACTCAGGTTCAGCAAAAAATCGTCATCTTTATCGATGAACTTGACAATGTTTTGGGTTTGAAGTTTTCTACAGATGAATTTTTTGCACTGATTCGCCACTGTTATGAAAATCGAGCTATGAAGCCATCCTATAAGCGACTTGCATTTGCGTTGATGGGAGTAGCTTCTCCTTCAGAGTTAATCCGAGATAAACACTATTCTACTCCTTTTAATATCGGTAGAGCTATTGAACTACAAGGCTTTAAAATCGAAGATAGTACACCTTTACTCACAGGATTGCTGGGTAAAGTTAGCAACCCCAAAGCAGTATTAGCAGAAGTTTTATATTGGACTGGCGGACAGCCTTTTCTCACGCAAAAATTGTGTTGGTTAATTGTCAATTACTGTAATAGTAAGACAGAATATCAACCGCCTCAAGAGGATGAAGCCGCGCCGTGGGTTGAGCAAATTGTGCAGATGCAAATTATCAACAATTGGGAGGCTCAAGACCAGCCAGAGCATTTAAGAACAATACGAGATCACCTGCTCCGCAATACCCCAAAAAGTGTACGACTATTCCAACTATATCAACAGATTCTACAACAAGGCGCGATCGCTAGTCATAACTCCCCAGAGTATATAGAATTACGTTTGTCTGGGCTGGTCACCCAACACCAAGGCAGTTTAACAGTCAAAAATCCCATCTATGCCAGAGTTTTTGATTTGGATTGGGTAAATCAAAAGTTAGCCCTAATACTTCCCAATTCCCATATATTGGCTACTTATCTTACCTTGATGTTCGTGGGTAGAGCAGATGATACGCCAGAAATGTCCGTAAATCATCAGCAGGCATGGCAAAAAATACGTCAGTATTGTCAGGAATTTGATGGGCAATTTCTTCAGTCTAACGATGATGGACTATTATTTTCCTTTGAGAGTGCAGAACAAGCAGTGAATAGTGCCATAAAAATTCAAAAAACACTGGCGATCGCTACGCCCAACTCTGGTATCACAAACAATAATTTGCTGCTATATCGAATTGGTATTCATTGGGGACAGATATATTTTACAGACAAGGATAACATCTGCCCAGAGATAGATTTCGTGACACAATTATACACACAAGCTCTACCCGGAGGAATATGTTTATCTCAAAGTGTCTATGATAGAGTTAAAGAATACTTACCAGTGAATGTAGCTCATTTAGGGCAGCAGCATCTCACAGCTATTTCAGAAACCGTATTTTTATACCACATTAACCCTTGTCATCCTGTGTTAACTCAAAACACTACCAACTACTTAAATTTCCCCGCTTACCCAAGTGGTGCAGTTCCCCTCGATTCCCCCTTTTACATCAAAAGGACTGTGTTGGAGATGCAGGTTTGTCAAGAAATTAAAAAATCTGGTGCTTTAGTCCGTATCAAAGCACCCAGAGAAATGGGTAAAACTTCTTTACTACTGAGAACCTTGGATTATGGAGCAAGTCTCGGCTACCGCATTGTTAACTTAAATTTAGAGCAAATTGACGACATAATTTTGCACGATTTGCAGCGATTTTTGCGCTGGCTCTGTGCCAACATTACCCACCAGTTGCAATTAGAAATGAAACTTGACGACTATTGGGATGAAGATATTGGTAGCAAAATTAGCTGTTCCCTTTATTTACGTAATCATATATTAAAACAAATAGATACCCCGCTAGTTTTATCATTAGATGAAGTCCAATATCTGTTTGAGCATCCTTTAGTAGCCAAGGATGTGTTACCTTTATTTCGTTCCTGGTATGAGGAAGCTAAAAGAGAAGCAATTTGGCAAAAGTTACGACTGATTATAGTTCACTCTACAGAAATTTATGTACCACTTCAATTAAAGCAATCTCCATTTAATGTAGGATTGCCCATAGAGCTACACTACTTTAATTTAGAAGAGGTAAAAAACCTAGCTCAACGCTATGGACTCAACTGGACTGATGGACAGGAAGCTACACAACTTATGGCTATGGTGAAAGGACATCCAGCGTTAGTACATATAGCTATTTATCATCTCAGTCGCGGGGAAATTAGTTTTGATCAGTTCCTCGATACAGCAGCGACATCCAAGGGAATTTACGCCGCTCATTTACAACGTCATCATGCAATTTTACAAGAACAACCTGAATTAGCAAAAGCCTTGGATGCTGTTATGGTTGCTCTAGAACCGATATCACTAGATACAAGTATGACTTATAAACTCAGCAGTATGGGGCTGATTAGACAGTTAAAAAATCAAGTAATGCCAAGTTGTGAGTTATATCGACAGTACTTTACATCCAGAAATACTAGCAATGCCTTTTGACCTACTTCCAAATCATATTACTAAAATAACTCCGATATAATTGACAGCGCGGCTCGACTTCATTCCCTTCTAACTTGACCAGACCCATACTCTGTAACTGATAAGCTGACATGGTTTCTAATCGCACTGGGTTAGCCGAATTAATGATTGTTTGAAAAGCTAATATGAGTTTTGGTTCCTGTCGTAAACTCAACCAATGATTGCGCAAATGATGACTATAAATACCCGCATCTGTTGTTGCTTCTGCTAATAGTTTCTCAAGGGTAACATCGGGATGATTTTTCAGGTGAGAAAATGCTTGCTGCAACAAATAAGGATGACCGCCTACTAAATTCATTAAAGGGTCTACTAACGATGAATTTCCTGATAATCCATGTTGTTTTGCCAATGTCTGCGCTTGCTCTTGAGTGAACTCTGGTAACTCAATGGGTAAGCCGATATTAAAAGGTGACTGATTAATATTTAACCGGATATAAACGTCCGTAGCATGAGCGATCGCTAACCGCAACTTTTTCCAGTTTGCACGGCTTCTAGCTTTCTCGTACCAAGAGCGCAACAACCCAAAAAAATCCTCATAAACTTCGGGGTAAGGAAAAAGTATATCCACATCATCTAAGAATAAAACTAAGGGGCTATCGGTATCAGCCAAGAAACATTCTTCTAAATAAGTCGTACAACTTGCCTTAGCACCCATACCTTCTTCATCCCAATATTCATCTAACTGATTGGGTAACTTAAGTTCTCGACTGAGATTGAGACAAAACCAACGCAAAAATTTATTCAGGTTCGTGAAGTGAGTTTTGCGATCTGCCATCTCTAAAGTCAAATTTACCGTGCGATAACCCTCCTGCGCCACTTTAGCTAGTACATGTTCCATAAGAGACGTTTTACCCATTAATTTAGGCGCTTTCAGTCGAATCAAGGAACCAGGTTGCAACAGAGTTTCATAACAGAGAAGTTCAATTGCAAATCTCTCAACATATATTTCTGTATCCACTTGAGATGTAGATATATTGTCCCCAGATTTATTTTTCCAACTCCGCTTCAAAGCTTCCTTAAAATTACTCTTTCTGACTCTTTCTCCTAGAGCTTTTGTGAGCAAATTCCAAAGCTTTGGTGCAACATCTTGACTAATATAACTTGTTGTATACTGATGTCTAGCGGCAATTTGATCGTATTCGTATCGTTCCCAAGCTCCTTTAAGCACAATGATTTCAACATCACTTAAGTTTCTAGAGAACTTGTCAAAAACTGCTTGGTTGGCAATTTCAATTGCCTTATTTAAGTCAAAACACATAATAGTTATAGGGAATATTTACTTAAATCAATTTAAGTAAGTACCAAGAATTATAGGTATTGTATATTATTATCAATCCAACTACTGTTAAAAATTAACTCGTAAATCCGGTTGTGGATTTTTAAATAACCTTGTTGCTTAATCAATAAACCTGATAATATCAATTCCCTCGCTTCTGGGGTGTCAACTGTACTTAGTTGTTTTAGCTGCCAAACTTCCTGGTATAGGGCCAATATTTTACGAGTTTGATGCTCTCCATTCAAGAGGCGATCGCGTATCGTCCTTAAATGTTCTGGCTCATCTTGGGCTTCCCAATTTTCGATAATATTTGTGCGAATTAAATTCTCCACCCAGACTTTTTCACTTCTTTCAGGGACAGAAGAGGATAAACTACGGATAAGCTGACAAACTTTTTGAGTTAAAAATGGCTGCCCATTAGTCCAAAATAAAACTTCTTTCAACACTGCTTGCGGGTTACTCACCTTATCTGACAATCCTTGTAGCAAAGGTTGAGCTTCGTGCAATTGGAAGCCATCAAGTTGAATTCCCTGACCAATATTAAACGGCGTTCGCCGATAATCAGCAATTAAATCACCAGGAGTAGCAACACCAAATAAAGCAAAGCACAAGCGTTTATACTGTGGATTAATAGAACGCTGATTATAGCAAGAGCGAACTAAAGCAAAGAAGTCATTCACCGAAAAATCTAAACCTAAAACACTATCAATCTCATCTAAAAAGATCACTATTTGAGGTTGCGTATTTCCTGGTAAATTTACTTCGGTTAATAAAACTTCTTCCAAAAATCTACTGACTCGCTGCACAGGAGAAATATCTAATCGCTCTTGCCACCAAGACTTGAGATTTATTTTATCCAGTAAATCAAAACCTTGCCACAATTCTACAAGTAATCCCTTATACCATTGTTCCGGCGTAATATTTTCATTACCTATGCGCGTCATATCGATAGCAGCACAACAAAAACCTTCTTGTTGTAAGTGGTGCATCATCCGCACCATCAAACTTGATTTACCCATCTGCCGAGTATTTAAGATGTAACAAAACGCTCCATTTTTTAATCCTTTATAGAGGTGTCTATCGGCGGAACGAACTACATAAGTAGTTGCATCAATTGGTAAGCTACCACCAACCTGATAATCATAAGTTGCAGCTTCTTCGCTACCTTTAAGCAAAGCATTTTCAAATACTAATTTCGCTTGAGTCGCTTTGAGAAGTTCTAGGGTTTGTAATAATTCTTGTGTCCGCTCTTCTACTTTTTGTTCCAGCGTAGCATATAGACGAGAATTTTCAATAGAAATTGCTGCTCGACTAGAAAGGATATTTAAAATTTGGACACGTTCTGGTGTAAATACACCCGTTGTGAGATTATTTTCTAAATATAAAATGCCATTCAGTTTTCCTTGATTGATCAGGGGAATGCAAAGAATCGATTTAGGTTGAGTGGTAATAATGTAGGATTCACGGGTGAACTGTCCCTCACGAGAAGCATCATTAAGAACTACATTTTCTCTGGTGCGGACAACATAATTGATAATAGAGTTAGAGAGTAAGGTAGTTTGAGTGGATGTATCTAGCGAATCTACTGCAATGGATTGTAATATAGTAACTTCATCAGAATCCACTGCTCCCACTGCTTCAATCACCCAGTTATTCTGAGCAGGTAGCAGTAGAAACCCTTTTTCAGCACCAGCATTCTCAATCATAACTTTCATTAACTTTGCTAGTAACTTGCTCAAAATGATTTCCTCAGCTAGAGCTTGAGATGCTTTAATAACTGTTGTTAAATCAAATAAATCTCCATGAGTACCAGTAGTAGAAATCGCTGTGCTGAGTTTTTTGGCTTTCCCTTGGTTTGTAGTTAATATAAGATATTCTAGATATTCATTTTCTAATTGTTTGACTTTAACTTTAGCACCCCAATAGGTGTAACAATGGTGGGCATTTCTTAGATATAACTGACCAATTTCTTTCCTACCTAGCTGCAAATAAAATTCTGCGGCTCGTTCATAAGCTAAAGCTTCTTCGTGAATAAATTCAAATTGTTTAGCACCTTGAATGGCTCGTTCATAAAGTTCTTCAGCTTGCCAATATTGCCCTAAGACTCGCGCTTTTTCAGCCGCCACTAAGTCATATTTATGTTGAAAATTTTCTATGCAGTTTCCAGCCCATAACTTCATATTTTCCTGATTTCTATCTACTTGTTCCAGTAATTCTGTTTGTTGCTTTAAATCACAAGAGCTATAATAAGCTAGATAAGAAAGAGAAGCATAAAAATTATGCTGAGGAGATGTTAAAAAAGAGCTAGAAGCCATGACATATTTTTCAGCATTAATTGCATTAATATAAGCCAGACTATATTTTTTTTCAAAATAAAAATATAACGTCTTACCAAAATAGATAAAGAATAGTAACCAATGGTCATTGGTCGCTATCAATTTTTCTAAATATGCCGCTTCTTCTTTTTGGGAACTGCCAATAATTAAGTCACTACTTAAATCTATATTGTAGAAATTAATTGCTATTTTGTAAAGAGAATTTATACTATATATACAGAATTCTTGTTTTAAATTTTTGAGGTATTTAGCATATTTTTGGTACTCTTCATCAACTTCTGCTAAATGTTGTCCGCTTAAGAACTTGATTAAGCAATAATCTATAGCTGCATAAGAAGCAAACTCATTTTCTCCTGTATCTATACCTATGTTAAATCCATGGATTAATTTATTTTGTGCTGCTATATTTCTCAGAGACTCTTTCCAGTGCCATATTTGTCCATAATACATTTGTATAACAAAAGCTTCTAATTTGGGAGTGTTAAAATCTTCTACTAACTTAAGAGCTAAGTTACCAAATTCATAGCCATGAATAAAATCTTTTTTTAAGCTGCATAAAACCATTCCATAAGTACTATAGATATAAGGTGCGTGAGGTGGATTGCCATATTTCATACAGAGATTAATTTGGATTAATATTACTTCGACAAATAAAGGAAAGTTTGTCGTTAGCGTTGATGTAACAATTTGTTGTAAAATTCGTGTAGCTGCTAATTGAATAGGGTCACTTATAAGATGTAAGTTAGCTAAATCTTCAATCTTCTTATCTCCCAAAACTGATTGGATAAATTCTTGCGCCTGTGTAATTTTACTTAGTATATTGCTAGATGCTTGAGCAAGATCAATATTTATACCAAGTTCTATTAAAGTTGCAAGAGCATTATCAATAGCTTTATGAGGTTTAAACGTTGTATAATAGTATAATATTTTTAGCTGATTGACCTTGGCTTTATCGAGAATATCTTGAGCTTTTTCTATAACAAATTCAGCCATTTCCTCAAATTGCTCAAATTTAAGGTTCAAATAGAGTAATTCTAAGGTTTCTATAGATAATTCCCATGTCAATTCATATTGACAATCCCAGCTATTGGATACTAAAAGTTTTGTTCCAGCTTCTAAATATTTAAGTGAAGCTGCATAAGCTGCAGATGATTTAGATTTTTTAGCAGCTTGAAGATTTAATTTAGCTAACTCAATTTTTTCTAATTGATCAGTGATTAAAACTGAGCCTTTATTGAGTTGATTAACAATATTAAAAAGATTATCTTCTAACTCATTTTCTTGAGTACTATTTAATAATAAACGACCTATTTGCAGATGAATAGCTTCTTTTTCATCTTCTGGGATCAGAAAATAAGCCGCTTGCTGAACTCGGTCATGCAAAAATTTATAAGGGATATATTCGGGGTACTTAGGTATAAAAGCAGGGGAAATTTCATCAGCATCCGTTAATATTTCCTCCTGATTCCATAACAGAGGTACTTTATAGTCATTACTTAAAGGAATAATCAATCCTTCCTCAAGTGCTAGTTGTAATTCTTGAGAAGTAATTGTTTGTGATTTTCTATTAACTATAGAGAGAACATCTAAATTAAATTTATTTCCTATACAAGCAGCTAATTTCAATATATTCTGAGTAATTTCATCTAATCCTGCAATTTTTCTGACCATTAAATCAACTACATTGTTAGTTATATCTAATGCTTGAATTTGCTCAATATCCCACTGCCAATATCCTCTATCAATTTTTTCTACATTGACATCCAAATTTTTCCTATTAAAAATTAATAATTTTTCCTTGTACAAAGTTTGGAGTAATTGAATTATGAAAAAAGCGTTACCACCAGTTTTGTTTGTGATCAATTCTGCTAGAGCTTTTACATTGTTTATTGAACAAAGTAGAGTATCAGAGATTAATTGACTAACATGATCAGTTGCCAATGGACGCAGGGTAATTTGATTGATTCTAGTATTTGTTTTTTTAATTTGGTCTAAGGAGTGCATTAGAGGATGAGTA
>Ga0116229_10009981_pt1 | contig 14351 bp, 9 predicted proteins | sample S1TSphgellanicum_3_FD_87313 | JGI IMG/M metagenome (GOLD analysis project Ga0116229, IMG submission 87313) | Host-associated microbial communities from peat moss isolated from Minnesota, USA - S1T2_Fc - Sphagnum magellanicum MG | ecosystem: Host-associated > Plants > Peat moss > Unclassified...
GCATTAGATGAATGGGTTTCTAATGTTTTGGGGAACATAGAAATCAAATAAAAATAGTTTTTATAAACACATATTATATGATTTTTTTGGGTCAATTTTATTATGTTTAATGTAGTTGATATATATATATAGAAATCAAATAAAAATAGTTTTGATAAACACATATTATATGATTTTTTTGGGTCAATTTTATTATGTTTAATGTAGTTGATATATATATTTAGATTTGTTACACAATTGTTGTATTATAAGAAGGTAAAAAACATTTGTGCATTATACATCATCATCAACCCATAGCCATCATAAATTGAGATATATGAATATTTTGATATATTTATGAATTTGTGTCTGTCATTTGGTGATTGTATTTTAATTTTCAAAATATATTAAACATGTGATACTTGTAGGTTATGGTCATGATTTATATCATGATAATGTTGTTATGAAAAATTGTATTATATTAAGGGTTTGAAGTACCTTTTCGAATATTCCAACAATGGTAGCACTCTATTGGAACCCTAATCAACTTTTAGGATATTTCCCAAAAAAAACAAAAGGTAAAAAGGAGTGAAATGAAAAAAATAAAATGGGAAGAATAATAGAAAGCATGTGAATAAAAAATTGTTGTTATACCTAGTCTGGGTTGGATTGCTTTCTAGTATTATATTTCTTGGTTGATTTGTGTTTCTTAGATCCTCTCTAGTTTGGTTTTTTTCATGGTCTAAGAAGGGAGAATGACCACGACATATAAAATATAGACAAAATGAAAAGGCATTCATCTCCATGAAAATAGTTGAAGAAAGGAATCGTGCAATTATCAACTACTTTGAAATGAGGAAGGGGTTTTTGTGCTAGACTTCTTCATGTCTTTACCTGAAGAATTGTTAGATGCATGTATTGAACATGTCCACTACCAAAATGAACAACCTACTATCAAACCCAATATCTTTGTCAAAAAAATTCAATTACATTGCAAAGGATGCAAACATCTTCAATCTTAAGTTGGGCAACGGTACTAAGCATAGCTACATCCCAACTTTCACCCTTTCAAGACACACTCCCCATCACCATAGTTGACCTATTACAAGCAATTGATTGTTGAGATGGAAATTTTTTAACATCTAGTTTGTCTTAACTTGATATCCTTTAAATTATCCCTTGATTTTAATACCTTTGTACATTTTCCGAATATGTGGTGTGTTTCATAAATAAAATTTTATAGGGTCTTGATAATATGCCAATAACCATATGGCATAGGATTTAGGAAAGGACATAAATATGGGCAATCTCATTGTATTGGTTGTCACAAAAAACGTCCATAATTAAAAGTGGATTGGTTCGTCATAAAATGACTATGTGCATAGTTTGAAAACATTGATCTTGAAAGTAGATTGAATAAAAACCTATAATTTTTTTCCTTTCCCCTACATTTCATCCATCCTCATGCCTTGTTTTATTGGGTTGTGCCAAGTTGGTTCATGCAATCCTATGAACCAATCATCATTGTTCAAATTTGATTTTTGTGACCTTGAAGCAACACAACAAAAAGATCTCATCTTGATTTGCTTACACCTTGATGTTAATTTTGTTAAATTATGACACCCATATTCTTCACACAAAAATATGTTATTTTGATAAAAAAATTTACATATCTTCTGATGGATTGGATTTAGTTAGTTTCCCTACAGTTATTATAAACCTTGATGCAAATAAAAAAATGATTCATTCTAATTTCCTTGTTAGGTTTTCAAAATTCCATTTGTTGGAAAAGTTTTTTCCATGTGTTCCAACTTCTTACATTCAAAAATTTAAATCGTTGATTTAAACATCAAACCTTTTTGTTTCGTCATCAATGATATCAATATATAGCTTGCGCACATGGTTACTATGTTAGCCTGTGCTTAGCCTATAGCCATGTTAGGTGAAAAAATTATTAATAATAAAAGGAAACAACAAATGTTAAAAGGATAATTTTGATTATTATTTTACAATGAATGTAAGGAATCAAAGAAAATGCCTACCAAATTAACAAAATGGCTTCCCAAGTTATCTACTGAAACTACCTACTAATCTACCAAAATTGATTATTGAGTTTCACATTTTTGCCAATTTCAAGTGTCAATTCAACTCTAATTGAAACAATTAATATGGCGTTGGAAAGATCTTTCTGAGACTTATAAGATACACCCTTCAAACATTCAAATTAAACTTCATTTGAGAAAATTATGAATTTTTCAAAAAAAATCAACACCTAATGATGATAATAGTTCACAAGTTAGTTATAATTGAATGATTAGTAATAGTAAAGGGGGTTCTTTTTAAAAGATACTTGAAGGAGACTTGGAGGAAAGTAAGGGAGGTGTGTGAGTGGTAGGAAAGGGAATAGACTCATAAAAACTAGAAATTGTAATTCCATTGGGAGAATGGATTTTCATTGATGAAAAACATACACTTTGAATTAGTGTTGGTAGGAGTGGTTTTATGCATTTTTTCCTTGTAATTTGTTGTTGTAAAGTCGTTTATGTTGAAAATGCAAAATATAGTGTTTTGGAATGTTAAATATGTTGTTTCCTTAAAGAACTTCATTAATATGTCATTATATTTCTATCCTAAAAGGTTTACGAGTTCAAGATGTTCCTTTTACATGGTATTTGCAATGATGGTGTTGGACAAGACCCAAGTGAGCAGTACCATGTTAATCTAATTAATTAATAATTGCTAAAAAGTATCGCTAACAAGCCCAATAGGTGATAGGCCCCACCATTAAACTAATGCAAAAACTTACTAATAGACTAATATTGGGCACAAGCAAGCTTATAGACATTTCGCCCATTAGCTACCAAACAAAAAAAACATGAGGGTAATTTTATCTTAGTAATTTGATTTAAGCCTTTTAAGGTTCAAGGAAACCCCACTATTCACATTCTTGTAGACAATTCTAGAAACGATGACAAAAAATCCCACAAAGATACAAAGCTCCACATGGACAAGTGCCTTCCTCAATTTCATAATGAATTTTGATGATACAAGTGTGTAGGTTTTTTTTAAGCTCAAATCAAATTGATTTTTAAATTTTGTTTATTTATTTGTAAACATTAAAACTTTGTAAAATATATATTTAAAATATGTAATTGTCATCAAAATTTTAACAAGATTTTTTTTGTATTTTTTGCAGATTTTGTGGTATTTATTTCATTTTCTTAATAATGGATCCCATTTCCGCAAGCAAGATTTTCTTGATATGGATGCTCTTGTCTATTACACTCACAAATTGCATTGCCATTAAATCAAGAGTGTGCACATTTGTTTTTGTTAATGAACCCAACTTAAAGGTAAAATTGTTGCCACTATTGTGGTGTGTTTTAGCCACCATAAAAAGACATCCTCCTTGATTGTGGTGGAAAGGACTTCAACAATCCACACATTGGGATCAAGTGGAGGCTAATGTATGACATACTACCCTAGAAATGAAACATAGAAAATATATCATGTACTACATGATGACTTTTGATGTTTTTCAAAAATTGGTGTTAGAATTAATTCCATGTTTGCAATCCCAATGCTTCGATTTTGTGAGACCACATTTAGAGATTAAAAAGATAGTTGCAATTGATTTTTACAAATTTGCAAATGGATATAGTGTCACTCATATGGTTGATTGTTTTAACGTGGGTGCATCTACTATCTGAAAATATCTGGACATAGTATGTGATGTTTTCACTGATATAAACAAAATCTTTAGCAAATACATTAGCAATCCAATAGGGAACTAATTGAGGTTGATGATTCAAGAATTTTAAGAATTGACAAGTTTGCCAAACATATGTGGATCAATCAACAAAACCCACATTCCTTTGGTAGATCTTCCAAGTAAAAGGTCACACTTGTTCAAAGTGATTTCTTGAGCAAAAAAAATTCCTCATTATCATTTTACAAGGTGTGTGTGGTGCGGACAAGAGATTTTGGAATGTGTGTTACACAACCAAGGGGAGTTCATGATGGTAGTCAATTCAAGGTGTCTAATTTATACAAACGACTAAAAGATTGAAAAACTTTACAAGAACGTGTTTTTTTGGTCAAAGGTGTGAAATTTACACCTTACATCATTGGTGATTCAACTTACCCAATTCAAACATATTTGCAAAAATTTTAAAAGATTGAAAACGTTATAGATGCGAACAAAATAAGGTATGATTCTAGCATGAATAAAGGTAGAGTTGTGACAAAAAATACCTTTGATTCATTAAAGAATAGATGGAGAATCTTGAGACAATTCAATTCTAGAGTGGATAGAACAACAAAGGTGGCAATAACATGTTGTGTGCTTCACAATTTTTGTGAAATTTTGAATCAATCATAATTAAAGCATGTAATGTCAAGAAATAGAAGGGAAAATTTATATGGATTTGGTGCCCATTTGTTGTTTATTCAGAGAGAAGGGGAAGTAGCTAAAATGGAAATAGAAAGGTTGATACTAGCTTTATATTAACAATGGTTGTTTGATCACCCATTATAATGGCTTCAATTTTCTTTACCATAGTACCTTGGCCACTTTAACATGTTTGTTGAATTATTTACCTTATGTGAAGATTCTATTTTGACAAATGATATATATATCTTAATGTTGCATCAGATTTGTATTTTTCCATTTCAATTAGGGCAATTAGGGTTAAACTTGCCCATTAATATGGTATTTGATGCCATTTTGACAAATGATGTATATTTTAATGTTCCATCATATTTGTTTTTTTCCATCACAATTATGGCAATTATAGTTGGGCTTGCCCATAACTATTGTATTATGGTATTGGATGAAGGTTGGGTTTTTAAACCACAACAAATGATGGGTTGAATTTATAATTAATTTTCACATATTGGTACTTGGTTAAGTTGAATCAATAACAGTTTATTATGTGTAGGAAGAGATAGAATATTCATCCCGCCAACTTTGGTGGTGTATGTAAATTGTAACCCAAAGATCATTTAAGGCCCAACATCCCACCAATAGTGACCACCATTTTTAAAGAAACCATCACATTTCACCACTTTGAGGGGGTGGGGGGGTCAAACCTTCCGATCTTTTAGAAAGAACAAAAATATATTGAAAATTTCAATACCCCAAATTCATTGGAATTTTGAAAGAATCTCACACTAAGTTGGAATTAACAAATAAATAATCTCAAAGTGCAATGAAATTGAGTTTGACATAAATGAAGGAAAGTGAAAATGAAATTCTCATTCAATTTGCAAATATAATCAAATCTTTATTAATGAGTTTATGGTATCCAAATCAAAACAAATCAAAATCAAAGTCCACTATTTCTTAAAAACACAAAAGTGAAAATGACCTTAATTAAATGACTTAATTGTCACTATCAATTGCTAAGACCACCTTTTTTGGGCTTCAACACCTTAACAAAAATAGTTGCAATTTATAATTGATTTTGTAAAACCATATGTCTACTTTCTTTCTCACTTTGTAACATTTGTGAGGTGATCCTTTCAGTCATTTTTATTTTGAGTTTCAATTTTTTGCACACTAGCTAATTTTTTTTTGATTGCATCAATAATTATTTTCAATCTTACATCCATTTCATTTTTTTTTTCGAACTTCTTGTTTGGTTGACTTTGGACACCAAGCAATTTGCATGCCTTGTTCTTTTTTGTATTAAAACTGGATGTTAAAGGTATAAAGTCCATTTCCAAATGCAAGAGTTTGCATTTTAAGAGATGTAGGCTTCTCTTGAGCTTTGAGATTAAAACTTTCATCTTCATTAGAAATATTCAAAATCTCATATTGTCTATGAACAATTTGGACATTTTGATCAACACCTTGGGGTACCCAACTATTTTGGTAGTACTAGCAAATAAACAATCAAATATTCCATACCATGGCCAATCTAAAGGTAAAACGCCTATGATGGCAGTCTTCTTCTTTTCCACATTGTACTTGTCCTTCATTTTATTGAATTTGTCTCTACATTGAGCCCAAATACATTGCACATCATTTGGAAAGTGATTGTTCACATTAGCAAATACTTTCAAGTTTTGCTTCCTCATTGGTATCTTGTTAAATTCCCAGTACCTTTCTTCAAATTTGTTGAACAAAAAAAAAATGTTACATTATTCCATAATCTCCTTAAAGAGTCTTTATCTTTTCTCTCTTTTGTAACAACATCTTCTCTATATGAATGGAAGCAATTCGATCATCTATGTGAAAAAACATTTACAAAAAACTAAGATGTTGATAACTTTTTCCATCTTTAAAACTATCCATGCCTATTTAGAGAGTTATTATTTGGAAACCACATCAACCCTAATTTGTTTTATGCTAAATGTAAAAGTGTTGAATAGTGCTGAAATAAAATATGGTGGATGTGTAAAAATTTGGTTTTGACAGTTTGTAAACATAGTAACACATGGAAATCACCACATGAAAGTAAACTTGAGAGGCTAAGCAAATGCAAAACTCATAAATTAACCAAATATTAACTTTGGCGTGAGAAGCCATCAATGTTGTCAACGCGTTCTTCAATATAGGCTATTAATTGACTAACAAAGGTTCATAAGCCTATGAAAGCACACATGTGCCTAGGGCTATATTGTGGTCCACATCCATTAGAAAAAATCACCTTCTTGACCTAATGTCTATGCATGTGAAAACATTATGTTCGAGCTTAATTCCCTTACAACATGAAATCATTCCAAAGCTCTTCATTGACATGATCCATTTTGTGAAAGAAAACCATTGCAAAAACATAAAAAAAAGTAGATCGATAAAATATATTATCTAATTCATGTAGAAATGTTATAATTTGATCATGTTGATAGTCATGAATGAAAATTTTACAATTTTCAATATGCATCTTATGAAATATCATGAACCCCCACATATGGGCAATCAAGTTCACAAGGTGGATGGTGTTACTTCTTATTACAAGTAGCTTGGATTAAAGACAAAGTTGCAAGATGAAGTTTTGGAAAGAATAGTGAAATGCCCCCAAACTTTTTAAGAGATCTAATGGTGGGTCCTAGAGTGAAATAATGGATGAAGAAGAGAGTTGGGCACACTCCCTAACTCACAACACTTCGGGGGTAGGAGGGCATGTTGAAACTTTGGGATGAGATTATAACAAACTCACAATTGAGAGTTCAAGATGAAATCAACATGTACAACCAAGAAAAGAGAGCGGTTAGTGTAAGTTGAATGAAAGTGGTGCAACAGACTTAGTAGGGACAACTTCAAACACAAGTTTTACATGGCCTACAACCTTTTGAAGGAAGCACCACTCCCCTCCTTATAGTATACTATGTGCCTTTCCATGGGGATTACATCCAAATGTCACTTTTCCTTGGGACTCCCAAAATTGGAACTCTTATTGTCCCAAAACTTTGGACATTCATATCTTTTTCAAATCAAATTTATTTTCTCAATTTGATTCCCACCCTTTCTTTTGGTCATAATTCATGTAAATCAAATATAAATGAACAATGTGAGGGCATTTTAAACATCTACGCTTCAAAAAAATTCTAATGGTGTCTAAAGGGCCCAATTTGGTGTTTGTTTACCTTTCCAACCAAGGTTTTGAACATTTGCAACTCTCGCATGAGTGCAATTCCCAAAGTGGGAGTGCACTTGGGAGTCATTGGGTTTCATCCCTTACATTCTCCCCCGTCTGTGAAAGTGTGTTTCACACCTAAATACATTCTTGACTTCATGGGCCCTTGCATTTCACACTTAGTCATGAACCCAATGTTAGGGTTGTGAAAAATAGATTAATATAAAAAATTATAATGTTTAAAATAATGATGATTAAGCAAACCAAATGCATAAATTGATTATTTGTACTTATAATTTTAAAGCATTTCCCCCATTCTATCCAAACCAAAATTTAACAAAGGGAAAATCAAAAATGGATGTAATTAAATGAAAAAAGGTCATAAATTTTTTGCATTTATATAACCATTTGGTTGAAAATCGAACAATGTGTGAATATCTAATTCACTTGTGTTCGCAAATAAACAATTTTAGGTTCAAATTTTCAATGAAGTTATAAAACATCCAAATAAGAGGTTCAAAATTTCATTGAAAATTATTTAATTAACCTCTTATTGATAATCAACTAACAAATTATAGTCTTTTGAAATAATCATGATGGTTTGTTTAGTTTGTGTTTACCTATTAACAACATATTAATAAATATTATTATTTTTATCGTCTACATGAATTCTATTTACCATTTACCTAGAGGATGAACATAATCAAGGAATGCATATTTGAGTGACTCAAAAGCCAAAAAAGGAAGGAGAAATCTTTGCATAATTGTGACATAGGGAGCAATGGATCAATGATGAACACTTCATTTCTATGTAAACAAAATTGTGTTGCACTCTTTTCTTCTTATTAACAACATCATTTGCATTTTGGTTGGTACACAAATTTCTTCAACAACAAATTTGTATGCAACAACCCCAAATTTATCAAGAAATTAAACAAAGAAGTTCTTGATGGTGTGTATTTAAATTATTGTTGCCAAATAGTCCTTGAATTGTTTTTTTATTTTTATACACATTAATCAATTCTTGCTAAATGATTAATTACCATTTGGAACTCTTTAGAAAGGTGTAGTGAGCTTTGATTGGCACATACACTTGTGGTTCAAAACATATGTACTCACATTTGATAAGTGAACATCTATTATCACAATTAATGTTTGACATTAAATAAATTTCAAAATAATAATCAAGAAAAAAAAGTTTTCACATTGTCAAATATTCAAAAAATTAAACCATGCACCTAAAAAATATTTGGAGTAATCCACTTCATTGGGCTGCCACAATGAATTCAAAACTTTAACAAATTTTAACATATCAATTATTTGCATGGTAATGTCTACCACATCCAAAATAATATGCAACTTATTTTTTCAACCCACTTTTAAACATGAGGTTCTCTAAATAATTTAGAATAAGTATGAATTAAATACCACCGGATGAGCCATTCATTAACATTGATCAATCAAAATTTCTTCGTTGTCATTGTTGGAAAGCATTATATCTTATGCATATTTACATTTCCAAACTCAATTTCACACAACCTCAAGAATGAAGTTCATCCATTATACTATTGTTAATGGACCTATAATAGGTTGTTAAAATTGAGCATGATTAGTTCAATGTTTGTATCCTATTATGATAGCCCTAAAATGATAAACCTTATTCTTGTGATTATTTGAAATTAAGAAAGTAAAACAAGGTCCAACAAAAATATAATTCAAAGACATGTTGGTTTCAATTTTCTAATGTTGCATTATTGGTTGGCATCCCAAGAATTATTTCTCATTAAATAGTTTAAAAGGTTAGTTCAAACAATGCTAACAAACTAAAATCAAATCCAAATGTGGTGAAAAAAGATCCTTTTTTTAATTTAGATTATAAATAAAGAATATATCTACAAGATATGAAAAAATATTCCATTATTTTTAGTATTTTGACTTTTCATACTTTGGCAAAATTTCACATAAAAAATGTTGGCTGGTTTAAACCAAGGTTGGCCAATGGTAAGATGTCTTTCCTAGTAACCCCATAGTTGGTTGTGATGTTCCTTATGTTGGATAGAGGCCCAAATAGGGCATGTGTAGGTGGAGACCAATGTTGGTTACATGTTTAATCTAGGGAATATGTTGGAGAACATTTTTGAGAACTTTGAAACCCATTGAAAAATTAAGGGAACTTGATGTGAACCTTTGAAGAACTTGGTGGGGATTCATTGATTGAAAATATTGCATGCATCTTTTTTTTCTTTTGTCTATCCTTGACCCAATCCATTTTTTTTTTCTAGAAAAGATGGATGATGCCCATACATGCTTTGGGTTGATGTTGTGCAAAATAGATGGGCTTGTAATGGGCACACTAGAGTCCACTACAAAGCCCACAACATCCATAACAAAACCTAAAAATATGTTCAAGCAACCCTAAGATGTGTCTAAGCATCACAAGACGCATATTGGAGGGGCAAATGGACAATTAGGGGAAAAAAAAAGGGTTATTTGCAATAAGGACCCATAATGATTGATGGTTCTGTTGTTTATGTTAGGTTGAAACAAGTGTTGTGAGGGTATTAAGTTTGAAGGGTAAAAACTAGTGGTTCAAGGTCAAGTTTTTGTGACCTAGACCTAAGTTAACATCAACTTGTTAGAACCAGCACAAGAACAAGATCACGAAAAAAATGTTTTGTTAGATTTGGAATCAGAATCGTGAAAAAATATTTTTGAAAACTAGGTAATGATATGTATGTAAAAAAGTTGATTTAAAATAAAATAAAATAAGTAGACTCAACTCTATAATTATTTATTAATTAGGTGTTCAACTCTATATTTACATAAACCCTTATTGTAATTTGTCATAAAAAATACCCATCCAAAGTGCAATTTTTTTTCAAAATTATCAAAATGTTAATGGTGTGAAGGTATATTTCAATTCATGTGTTCAATTATGAGTTCATTTACTAATATTAGTTCATTTTTAAACCTAATAATTGAACTTACTATATCAATTGAACTTAATGAACTTATTAGTATTAGCTCACTTACTAATTTTTTAATTGACTCTATTAACAACTAATACTTAAAATCTTTAGTAAATATGTTATATGTTGTTTTATTTATTTTTAATATCAAGGATTAATGCATATCCTATATTAATTATACCCATGTTTTCAAAATAAACATAAGTTTATTATAAAACGAATTAAATTGTAAAATTTACCCAACAACTAATACACATGACCTTATATTCTTATTCATGTCTTTTGTAAACTCAAAAAAGAGTGTCCTATTATACTATCTTTTGAACAAATTAATATAGGTTTGGAGAAAATGGGTTTGGGACATATTTAACGAGTTGTATAAAGAAATTTGCCAAAATGTAATTATTTTATTTATAAATACATGCAACTAAATGTCATTTGTGATTAATGTTGTTAATTTTTGCATCTATTTGGTCAAATTTGAATACTTTTGGTCATTCATCCTATGGGCTTAATGATGTTTAAAAATATTTTCATCCACAAATAGGCCTCTATGTCTTGTTAGTTGTAATAATACCTAGGATTAGTCACAACCTTAAACATATTTTAAGGTGTATTGAGGGTCTGACAAAATAAATCACTGTGGGTGAATTGAAGTTGTATTTAAGGTATATTTAAATAAGGTAGGTAACAAGAAAATTAAAGCAGATAGGTAGGTAGGTAAGTAAGTAGGTAGGTTAAGTGGGTGGGTGTTAACTAAATAGCTAGTATGTATGTATTTAATTAAAATAAATAGGTAAGGAGGTAGCTTAATTAGGTCAATAAGTTAGAAAGGTGGGTAAGTAGATTAGTTAAGTAAGTAGGTAAGTAGGTGGGGTAGGTAGGTACTTGTAGGTATGTAAACCAATGTGTAACTATGTTGTGATTATAAAATGTATCCAATGTTTTTTGTCCTTCATTTCAAGTTTGTGAATTTATATAAAAAAATGCACTTGAAACATTGAAAAATCACACAATTTAAAAGATACAATTTGGGAGGAGACATCAAAATCTATTGACCTTAAAGGCTAGACCAAAAGAAAAATAAAAATAATTACAAGTTACCTACTTAATTTACTTGCTTACCTATCTATTTAAATATTTGTTGAAAATATATTTTGGTCAAAATTTAGTATTATGCCACATGATTTTTTTTCGTTATTGTACCATGTGTCATGATCTAAAACCATATAAAATGAATCATGATGCAAATTTAATTTCGTATTTAATTTTTTTCCAAATTTTAATTAATGTGCCATGTGGCAAATTTTATTGTGCCATGTTTCATGAGCCAAGAAAATCTAGAATGGATGATGTTGATTTCATCAATATTACATAAAATTTCATTTTGAAATATCCAAAAATGTTGGGACATGGCAATACCTATTTCACTATTAAAGTTGATTAAATTAATCACATGGTAGTTGTAAACAACAATACATATATGGTTAGTCAAAGGATGAAATTGTATTTATTGGATTATTTTATTCCATATAAAATCCATGTTATTTGTTTACAACTCTTAAATTATTTATCAAGTTAGGTCAATAACCTATGAAATAATGTCAATACGTCTTGGGTTTATAACAAATCTTAGATTATTTTAAACATTTCCATGTTAAAATTATGAAATAGTTCAACCAAAAAGTAAAATAAAAAGGTTAAACATATGCGCAAATATTGTTATGCCATTTATTATATTTTGCAAAGAGTAAAGCACATGACAACAATATAATCAAACTAACACCTCACACCAAGATGGTGTGGCTAATCACAAGAATCACATGTATTAACATTTAATGCATATCTTTTTGCAAGACTTTAGGTAGAATTGATTAATATTGTTAATTATCTTGTTAACATTTCTTTTGTATTAAAATTAACAAACAAGTCACTCATTTTCAAAACTTTTATTGTGTAATCCGTTATATGAAATATTTTAAAATCATTGGATGCAAATATTTTGTTGATATCTATACACCAAAATCAAAAAAGTTTCCCAAGTTTAAAAGATTTTTTTATAAAGATATGACACTACCACTAAAGGTTATAAATGCTTTCATGTAGAAATTAACAAGGTATTTGTTTTTTAAAATATGTTTTTTTTAATGAAAATTACATGCATTATTCCAAAATGTGTCTTAGATCACTATGGGTTTCAATAGATTTTGAATGACATTTTTACCATAGTGAAACTAGTCAACACCCCCAATGAAAGAAGATTAATTGTTACAGATAATGAATTGGTCCATTAGTACTCAATGAAACAAAGTTACTTTTAAGTGAAATACAAATTTGCCAAGCCATTTCATTTCCTAGTTAATTAATTAACCAACATGAAAATCAATTAAATTTAAATTATTTAATATTTAATATTATTGATAATTTCATGATTTTAAACTTATGAATTATTGACATGTGTCATTATTTATGTTAAGTTAAAAACTTAGCCTAAGTACATAGGCCATGTAATCAACCTAAGTAGGCACCTACTCTAAAGAATTACATGAGAAAATATTCAGTCAATTTATGATTATTGAGCAAAACACACCATTTGTGAGGCTTGATCCTTTGACCTCTAAGATGGAAGTAAACACCCTTACCATTAAGCCACCACATTTTATTTATCAAATATTTCAATTTAAACATTACAAAAACATAAAATAAAAAAATTCATATATTATTAAAAACAAATGAAATGATTAAAGTTTAATTTAATTTTTTTTTCAATAATGTACATAATTACATTTATTTCCTTTTGAAAATGAAAAATAATTATTATTTTTTTTGAATATCACTATTCAATAACATTTCAATGACCATTTTTTTTAAAAAAAATGTTTAATAAATGGATAAGATTTTTGTTAATATAATAATATTACATATGTTAGGCTACTTTAAGTTATTATAAGGCTACTTTTCTTTATTCTAAGTTATTTCACCTTATATTATTTATGACTACTTACGGCTATTTATGGTTATTTTCAATTTAAAAAATGTTATTATATGTTATTTTTAGTTATTGCAAGCTATTTCATTTTAGGCTTTTCATTCAAACAAACATTGGTGTGTAAAAAAATTTAAAAATTTATTGAAAAATAATTTTTTTTTGAAAATAACAAGAAAATTATGTTAGATGGAAATAAAAGAACTCACACAAATGTGGCCATATGGAGTTCAATAATAAGTTGTTTAGGAAAGGTGATAGAAGTAATGAATTTCGCACAATTTTGGAAGATGTTGTGCTAATTGGAAAATTGTTGTGCTAAAACAATGTTGTGCTAATTATTTCTATTATCTATGAAGTAGGTTTTATTTTTTCAAATTAATTAATGTTACACCATTGCATGACGACTTTATGTGGCACCTATTTTTTTATTGTTCATGTATTTAAGTTAGACCTTTTTTTATCTTTGGTATCTTTTTAATAATTAGTTTTTTTGCAATCGTAGATCCAATTTCAATTTTGTGAAAGTTAAATTCCATTTGAATGAAAATATTGAATAACATTAAATATAACTTGAATTTCATTGAATTTATAATTAGGATTTTTTCCCCCAATTTATATATAACTATATAAATGGTTTTTCCCCCCCCCCCAATTTAGAGGTATATGATGAACAATTGTCCATTGAAGATAATTTGATGGCAGGAATTTTGGGGTGTTTTTTTTTTTTTTTTTTTTTTTGTTGGTTTGGGTGGTAGTTGTGTGTGTGTTTGAAAAAAAAGGAAGGGAACAAAGGTGAGTGGGAGGGAATAAAAAAGAAAGACAGAAGGAAAAAAA
>Ga0116229_10009982_pt1 | contig 14348 bp, 11 predicted proteins | sample S1TSphgellanicum_3_FD_87313 | JGI IMG/M metagenome (GOLD analysis project Ga0116229, IMG submission 87313) | Host-associated microbial communities from peat moss isolated from Minnesota, USA - S1T2_Fc - Sphagnum magellanicum MG | ecosystem: Host-associated > Plants > Peat moss > Unclassified...
AAAAAAAAAAAAAAAAAAAAAAAAAAAAAAAAAAAAAAAAAAAAAAAGAATTTTTTTTTTAAAAAAAAAAAAAATAAAAAAATAAAAAAAAAAAATTTTTTTTTTTTTTTTTTTTTTTTTTTTTTTTGGGCACACTTTTGTTGCAAGAAAATCCTCCACCTTAGAAAAGAGTTTGAGGTGTTTAGTATTTAGCCTAAAGGGCAAATTTCCATATCATTTTCTGCCCATATGCACCTACTTGCATTTGGCGAGAGTGAACCAGCACCCACCAGTTTGCCAGGTTTTTAAAAGGGTTTTGTGATGTAGCCAAAGTGGCAATTATCCAGAAAATAATTTAGCCAAATTTGGCTATATATCAGGTACAAATTTTTTTTCAAAAAAAGATCCTTCTATCTTCTTGGGTACCTACTGGAACTTATGATACAAGTCTGGCAATTTGGATTTATTTTTTCAAAATCTGGCAAATTTGGGTCATTTTTTTCATGAAAAGTCCCTTGTGTAGGTTGAAATCATATTTTTCAGGACAAAATCTAGTGGAAATTCCCCAAAAGACATTTTGGATTTTTTTATTATATTTCTGCTCCACGGCTAGTCACCATGGTTAAATATGTACCAACCATCTACACGCATCTACCTACCTAGTCGCCACCAAGCGGGTTACCTACTTACACACCTACATACTACCCACTTACAATTCCGACCTTCTTACTTGTTAGACTTGCCCACCGCCACCCTCCCTTAACCGCTCTCTCCCATTCTACTTGTGTAGTGTAGGGCCGATTATAATTTGAGCTCCAAAAAGGGTATAACGAGATCCCATTAGCACCTTTACATTTCATCACTGCAAAATATCCATCATGTTCCATTATAGTGCGAAAAATGCGGTAAATTATGAGACTTTCAATATAAATAAAATAATATGAATGGGTCTGAAATGGACAAAAATGCAAAGAACATGTACTCCCCCCAAACTCCCAGGCTGGTTGCATTTGGCCATGCATATATACTATTAGAAGAGCCAAAAAAAATTAAGAATATTTTATTATTACACGCCACCACCCCCAAAAAAAAACTCATGTTACAATATTCAATCAAGGTTAACACTTTGTGAAGTCAGGTTGTAAAGATCATGTTTGGTGTCATCCACAAAGCACTGAAAATCCATCCATCCATCCATCCATCCAATGGCTAAATTGCAGCTTTTTAAGCAAAAACAAATGGTAGAGACTTGAACTACCCTACTGTCCTCTTGAACCCACATCATGGTTTTGTCTTCAGTGGGACCCTAAGCCAGCCTGCCATAGCCACCCTTCTGCAAGCCAAAATAAGTGTAGGTTCTGATGATCATTCTCTTCCCCAATTCTTCACATTTCCTAGCCACCCAGGAGGACATTATTGGGGGGCACATTGTCAGTCAGCACAAAGGATACAGCTTGCACCCCCAATTCTCTACACACTCACTACACCCAAGCCAGCTTAACTTACATGGTAATCAGAGAGTTCTTGAAACTTTACTAATTTCATAGTAATATTTATATCAATCAAAACCCAAAGTGAAAAAAAAAATCCACATCAAACTTAGTCCTCTATGTAAAGAGTTTTAATTTTGTTGGCCTTGCCCACCAAGGCAAGGATATTGTGTTTAGATTCATTATAGAGTATAGTAGCTTAATGAATTTTGGCCCCTAGGTTATTATTAGGTCTATTTTTATATCAGGATTTTTTAAATATGATATTTTGGCTTGTGTTGACACTTGAGATTAGTTATATAGAGTTATAATATCTTGAAGGATTTTGGCTTCTTTTTAGAGGATTTTTTGAAGATTATATTTTTGCATGGTGAAATATTTGAGTTTTCGTAATTCTTCTTTTGCGCTTAAGATACCTTGTTACTGTAATGGCAAGGCCACAGTGCAACACACCCCTTGTTCATATCACTTTGGTACATCAAATGGTTGTACTCCGACCACAATACAATGTAATAAGTATCCAATGGTATGCAAACATTAAGCCAAAAATGTTCAAAACATGTTCCCTTCATCAAAGTATCACAAACCGTTGGGATATCATATTGAGATGCAATTCTCAAAGGAATTGAATTTGTGACTCTTTATGATCATATTGAGTTATTTCAAACCATTTGGATATTTGTAATTGGACTACCTAAATTTGTATCTCACACAAGATTTAATGGCAACCATTTTTTGTCATTATCATATGATAAATTCGATTTGAGTGAATTCCTACTAGTCTTCACTTTAGTTTTTTTTGAAAATGTTGTTTTTCCTATCAGTTAGACCAATTACTTATGAGGGTTACATTCACAAAGAGTTGGAATATGATGTGTGCTTGTTTTGCAAACTTCCCTAGTATAATTTGAGACATGTGTAAGATTAATCACACACTTTGAAAAACCTTTCATAAATATGTTGAACATAGACAAATTTGTGCACTATCATTTTCAAAGAGTATGTATGAGTAGTCCTTATGCTACATGACACCTATGTCAACTTTTTTTTTTTGCGATGGGCCAATCAAAATAACTCATTGTTAAAAAAAATAAAATTTAAAGTTGGACTTGTGAGGCACCCCCAACTAATTAATATTGATCACACTATTTGCTCTTCTTACAATAGGTAGTAAAAAGCAATTGGGAGTGGTTTACTCCCCCCCTCCAGTTTTGATGATGCTGGGCTATTTCTTGCAATCACCATTGGCCACCATGGCCACCACTCACTCTTCATTCATGCAGAGAGTGTTGGTTACTAGAGGAAAAAAAAACTACCTATAATTTAAAGTTGTAATACCTTTTTTTTGTGTTTTGAAGTCATGAAGTTGTTGTAATGGCCATCCTCCCAAGAAACCCAATTAAACCAAATCATTGATTGGCAATGATTTGCTTGAAGTATTCAACAGGAGCATGTTCCCCCCCCCCCCAGCCACCCTAAACCCTAAACCCTAAACCCACCTTCCCCTATGCTGAGATTACTGTGGGGTTTTACTTGTACCAGGGTGGCAACTTGAACTTGTTTGGCATGTTTTGGGTGTTCTTATAATTTACTACTTATTTATTGTTTTGTCAGTAAAGCATTTGGCTAGCAATTTCTTAGGCCCCCCTTTACACTAGGAGTCAAGGCTGAAATAGAAAAATAAATTATTTTCAATCTGCCCAAAGTTATTAATTAATGCTAAACTTTATGGCCTTGTATTGGCCCCAAGGCTGGAAAATGGATACCATCAAATTTGGGAGGCCAATTTGCAATCCTTGGGGCCAATGTTTCAGCATTTATTAATATCATGGTGACAATGTTCTAGCATTTATTAGTAACTTGGGGCTCCCCAAACAACAAGCCAAAAATGCTCAAAGTTGGCCCCAAGTTTTTTTGGTCCTCACTCCTAGTGTAAACCTGGCCTTAGTGTATTGGGAGGCTACCTGAAAAATGTAGATTCACTCTCCCTTCAGGGAAAGCATCTTACCTTCTCAAGGAGGAAGGAACCTTATGTTTTAAAATGCTCATCTGTACAAGACATAATGTTCCTTCCTCTTTTGCTTTTTCTAGCAATGCTTTATGTTCCGTAAGCCCCTTGGGTAAGGTTGTAACTAGAATATGGGTACCAAGGCTGTTGCCTTGGGCAGTACCCTTATTACGGTAATGCCCTCATACTCAAGCCTTAACTAGGTACCACCCAACATCCCCTCCACATGCTGCAAACCTCATGAGAACAGCACAATTTGTGAATCCTGAATTGAAGAGAATTCTACATTAGCTTCTGATTTAGCAGAAATCACAAAGCTATGTCTGAAGCTTCACCCTCACCAAATTCATGAAAATCAGATGCAGCATTTTAGGGTTTAGCTTACAATAGTTTAATCTCCCGAGGGCTTCACAGTGAAATTTCTTTGAAACTTTTCTTAGTTAGGATTGGGGGTAGATGGGTGCTTGTTTGTGAGCAAGTGTACAAAAGTAGACTGTGAAGATGAAAATTAAAGCAACTGTTAATGTTGGCTGCAAATTTTCTCCATGCTAAAAACTCCCCCACCCACTCCCCAGAAAAAGCTTCAATGTAGTACATATCTTATGTTGGAAGTCAGGAGCAGCTCCCAACAAAATCTGGTCCACTCCAGGGCTGATGAAGCCTGGAGAGCTACAAACACATATGATATAGCTATTTCACACAATGAAGGAGAGCTGTATCAGTTCTAGTCCACATAAGTCTTTGTGCATCTATCCCAAATTGGTGTTTTCTTTCCAACAATTTTTTTATTTTTTTTTTGGCCCCAAAAATGGAATTTTGAATTTTTTTTTGTTATTATAGTGTTAATTTGGCTAATTCTGCTAATTTTTTGGAAAAACTCTCCTATTCTTTCAATGTCACAAATTGAAAAAAAATAAAATTAAAAATTGACCCAAACCCATACTAAGATTACAAGGGTTCCATCAGCCTTGCTTTCATAATGCTTTTGCAGATTTTTAGAGGTATGTTTTTGATCTGTTGAATAATAATTTTGATCTGTGGATGGGTGTTTTTTCTAAGAGTTTTTCTTATGTTGCTTAAGTGGCAATCGTCCATAAGAAGATGTAGAACAAATGGCAATCATCCTTAGGGAGATTTAGCCAAATCTGGCTGTAAACCAGACATGATGTATGTATAAATCAACCTTCTACACTAATGGCTACCCACGGAAAACCAAATATAGAAATCTGGTGATTTTTACTAATTTTTCCCCTCACTTCTGGCTACTGAAAACCTCCAAAATCACTCCATTTTCAAATCTTTTATTTTTAATTTCGCCGGTAAAAAACAGGCTGCCATGGAGAGTGGCAAAAAGGTTTAGCTATGGGGGCCATTGGGAGCAACAAGTAATTGATTGAATGACTGGATTTGTTTTTACTTCTGACAAAAAGATAGGACCTGCATCAACATTTGGTGAGTATAACATGGGTGTCATTATTCTTTTTTTTTTTTCTTTTTTTCCTTTAATTTGCAGGAATTTTGGGAGTAGGCTAGCCTAGTTGGTTTTTACTAGTGTTTTTTTCTTTTTTTTTCCATTTTAGCCAACTTGGCTACATGTTGGCCCCTCTTTGTGCTGTAATTTTGGGCATATTCTGTGTTGAATTGCCCACCTACATGGCAGGGGAGTATGTGTGCTTTCCTTTAGCAATTAGGGGAAAAAATTATTGTTGGATGTGATTTATTTCAGGAGAGTTTTTCTTAGTAAGTTTTGCAGCTACAACTCTCAATTTTTTTCAAGTCTTTTGCAAATAACTAGTTTTTTGTTTCCAAATTTTGGCAGCAAAATTATATGCGGAATTGAACCTTGACCCATAAAGGCTCTACCCATTGCAGCAGAAAGCCTAACCTACCCAAATGAAAACATCAGTCCTACATCCTCAATGTAAAAAACAAATCTTGATTCCTAAAGAACCTAAAGGGGCTTGGTTGAAGGTTCATGAATCATTGTATTCCAAAAAAAGCATGGATCATGGAAATAAAGGACAACTTCAAAATCCACTTTCACCTTCAAGCTTCCACACCATGCCAAGTTATACTATCTTTTTCAATTTTGAATTGCTACTCCAAAAGGGAAGTTTTGTATGCTAAAAATTTTCTAGCTAAACGTTTTAATGACTAGTTCTAAATGCATGGTCAATCAATTTCTTAGTTTAATTTTCATAAAAGGACCATAGAAAAACATTGCTCATCTTTTACTAAACTAATAACTTGCACAACAAGTTCAACCAACTTGGGATTTTCTATTCAAGAATTCATGACAAGAAAAGGGTTTTGCACAACTTGGTAAGTAGGTCAAGTTCAAATGGTTTCTACATCAACAATTTAGCATTGTTCTTCATGGTAAGGACAGACAAAAAAAATTATAAGTCAAGGGCAATGGCTGAAAATAGTCTAGGAACCCATATTTCATGGTACCCCCACCTTCCTAGGTTTGCAATGTTTGAATTGCCAAATGAGCAACAAACCTCACTTTGGGTTTTGGTTGCAACAGTATGGGAGGTACACAACTTGAAATTCATCCATCAAATCTTAAGCTAGGAATCAACTTTGCAACTCTATAATGAATTTATTAATGATTCTTGCACATTATCATTGTACAAATGCCATAACTTCTTCATACATAGGTATTGTAACAAAATGAGATGTCAACGTCTAATGTACAAATGTGATCCAAATATGTTGTCTTACAAACTCAAAAGCTAAGTGATTTGTTTTTTAATTTAGACTTGTAATCCAATTGAAAACTTATAATCTCATGAACAAAATTGATCAAAGCATGAAAACAACTTCGATAACAAGAATGGTTGTCACAATACATCTGAGATGCATCCCTTTCACAAATTTTGAATATTATCATGAAATCACACACAAACACATCAAGCAACCTTGAGCAAATTTGATCAAAGAATAAATTGCCTCCACAAGTGCCATAATGGCATTCAACCCCAACAATGTCTCTACATAAATTAAGAAACACAAGTTAAATGTGGGGGAGGCTATGGTGGGTGCATCCAATGTCATCTTCATGAGGAAAGGTTGATATTTAAATAACACATGTTTGACATGATTAATCATGGATAGTATTTGCATAGTTTTGATGTTCCACAATTTATTGTTACTTTAGTATCCAAGTTTTTTACTATTTTGGTAAAGTCCAAATGTCTCTTGATGTTATGATTAAAATAAAACACACAAAATTTACAAACAACTTTCAATGCAAGACACTAAAAATAGGTTTAAAAGGTTTTGTGTTGCCAAATTTGTCCAATGAACCATACAATGCACATTGGTGATGAATGAAACATATTGATGTTAGATTTGAACTATAATTCTAGATTTAAAACTTTGAAGGGTACTATTCCCATTAACACCAAAACAAACCAACCTTGAAACATGGTTTGGATCTAATTGTGTAGGTTTGGTAGCCATGTTTGTGGACCCCAAATATATTCCAAATGATTTAGATTCCAAAGATGATGGTGAAGTTAATGGTGACGAAGGGGTCATCGACATTGGTTTGATTAAAACTATGGAGGAGGTTGTGCTTCCTATAGATGAGGTCAAGGCTTTTGATGAATTACAAAGTTTGTGTTCATTTGGAAAGAGCACTAGCTCGTTTACATCACACAATGCAGGAAATTGCCAAAGAATGCACACAAAAAGGGTTCACATTTTGTGACCATGCCACTTCAATTATGAAAATTGTGGCATCAAAAATCCAAAACATTTGCCTCACAAAAACAAATGAATCATTACATATGGGAATGTTGTTACATCATGTAGATGATGGTTTATGGTATTTGATTTAGAGGTTGAAGGATTGGCACGAAAGAATGTTCACACACACAAATGTTTGTATGAAAAGAACTTGTGAGTAAATATTAATTTTAGCATTCAATAGGCATCATATTCATGTAAATTGTTTGTTTGATCACTGTATACCAAAGATTTATAATATTATTGTGTATTGAATGCTAAAAATATTATATTAATAAAAATCAGTATTAAAAATTGGATAAATATTAAATATTATAATATTATTCTATTAAATAGAATATGCACAAAATTAGGATTAATAAGAAAATCATTAATGATTATTTTTAAAAATTATATTTTTAATGTAATAATAATTTAGTAAATATTAATAATAATATGTTAAGTAAAATATTGTTAAATGTAACAATGTTAATATTACGATTAATTAGTATTATTCAATGCAATTATTACCAATTTATGAGTTTAATAATAATTAATAACTTAATATATTATTATGGTTGGAGATTACAAATAATTTACAAGATTTGAAAAGGCATATGCATGCAGGTAGTTGGAATACAAACAATTATATGACCTTATGCAATACTCGCATTCATGAAACACAATGAGTAATATATATGTAAGTAGGGAAATATATAATAATGGTAATAATAATAATAAATTTTTATTTTGTTATTTTTCATCCAATAAATGGTTGACACAATTCACTACCTATTTTATGTAACCTAGGTAGTGTCATTTAGCTTAAATGGGCTATATGACACATGGGTTGCAAGTATGACAACTTGAACCCTTCATTTCTTTGAAGAAGATTCAAGTCCTTAACCTTTGCACCATTGGTCAACATAAATGAAAAAGATTATCATGATTATGAATAGTTTTTTAATTTACTTAATTGAAACTATCTAGTGTAGATATGCTGGTACTATGTAAAAATTTAATTTGAAGTAATTTTTTATTAAATATAATTTTAAGGATTACAAATAATTTAAAACTTAATCATCACATGTTTAAGATTATTTTTAATCCCCTAAACTTCACCCTAAAGCCTAACTATAAAGCTTAAACCCTAAGATTTAAAACCTAAAACCTAAACCTATAACATATAACTTAACATTAAAAATTTATTAAAACCTAACCCTAAAACTTAACCCTAAAACCTAAAAGCATTAAAACGTAAACTTAAAGTCTAATCCCAACCCTAAATTCAAAACTAAAAACCTTACCCTAAAACTTGACCTTAAGACCTAAAACCTACAACCAAACATGAAAACCTAACCTTAAAGTTCAATCCTAACCTTAAATTTAAAACAAAAAACCTAACCCTAAAACTTGACCCTAAAACTTATAACCTACAACCTAACATTAAAACCTTACTTTAAAGTCTAAAGATTCACCATAAACTTAAAACTAAAAATCTAACCCTAAAACTTACAACCCAACATTAAAACCTAATTTTAAAGCCTAAATTTAACCCTAAACTTAAAACTAAAAATCTACAATGTTTAACTTAACATTAAAACATAACCTTAAAACTTATAACTTATAACCTAACATTAAAACGTAATCTTAAAGCTTAAACCTAATTGTAGACTTCAAATTAAAAACCTAACCTTAAATCTTACAATCTAACATTAAAACCTAACCCTAAAGCCTAAACTTGACCCTAAATTTAAAACCAAAAATCTAACCTTAAATACTACCCCATTACAAATAATTGTACCTTATTATGGCAAGGGCGGTTGGATATGGAAAGGTGAACACAACTTGTTGCCTTTAGGCAAAATCATGTGAAATTGACATGGGCATTCATAAACATTATGAATGTAATACATCATTGTGGAATTTTGTACAACAACTTGTTCAAGGACAACATTAGGTTGCATTTTCTACTAGACAAACCAAATGTTATGTACATAGGCGTGTGTGAATAGGGTGAAACCAAGCGCTTGCAAGAGGTGATGGCATCATTGTATGGGTTTGCAAAGGAGCAAGATGCCACCAACACAAAAAAATGCGTTGGTGGGTTACTGCATTTTTTTGTTTATAATGCGTCGAGAATTGCAAATTCCTTTCGACAAATGGCTAAACAACATGCCACCATTGAAGTTTGAAACATATTTGGTGGGCAAGCTAACAAATGTCATTTGGGATGAAGATTGGGATGTAGAATATTTTGTGGACAATTCAACCAAGACGTCATTTAGGAAGCTAATCCATGACATGTATGACCCAAATATAGAGGTACGAAAAATTGTTCAACACATCATGCGCACATTAATGGTGCCTTCCATATAATTGGACTACACCTACGGAGTGTTATTGAAGGTAGCCATAAATAGTTTGTAGTTGTTAGATATGGAATATGGTGTATTTTGCATGATTTTTCAAAAATGACATGTTTTGGACTTGTGGATTTTTTTAAACCCAATTTTGTAAAGTAATCATGTTGTCATGTGTAATCAAATTTGAGATTTGTGAATCCATCATCTTTACACATTTGAAATTTGGGTTTTGATCTATGCTCTATAATGATGATGGGTTTCTTATAAACATAACATACAATGTTCATTTACAATTTTAGACAAGTACTACTCATTTATTTTTTATATTCTTGAATTATGGATGATTGGACTTATCATTGATAATTTGCTTTGATAAATGCTCTCATATAATTGATAGAGATCAAATTTTAAAAAAAGAATTAATAAAATTCATTTAAAGCATAATTTAATGCAAAGTTTACAAGGCATTCATTTTATAGACTTTTGTTTTGGTTTTCATTTTTTTGGCATTGCCTACCAAGGCAAGGATATTCTATTTATATTCATTATAAAGTATATTAGCTTAACAAATTTTGGCCCCCATGTAGTAAGTCTATTTTTATATGAGGATTTTTGAAAGATGATATTTTGGCTTATGTTGAAACTTGGGATTAATCATAGAGTTGTCATATCTTGAAGGAGTTTGGTTTCTTTTAAAGGATTTTTTTGAAGATTACATTTTCGCATGGTGAAATATTGGAATTTCCATAATTCTTTTTTTTCCTTAAGATATTTTTTAATGAAAATGGCAAGGCCACAATGTGACACACCGAAAAGATGGTGACCGAATTTTTTTGATTGTCGTAGGATTGGCGACTAAAATCCATTTTCAATCGCCAATCATAATGGGGGCAACCCAAGTGTAAACAAAGATTTTCCTACATCAATCTTGATGGACGTAACGGACGCATCAAGATGGACACCAACGTGACGCCCAACACAAAATTGGCACGTCATGTCAATTTTGACAACCCTACCTAAACTTAAAACTAAAAATCTACAACTTAATTTTAAAGTTTAAAGCCCAACCCTAAAATTAAAAAATTAAACCAAAAACCTTAAAACCAAAATTGTAAAATGAAAACCTTAAACCTAAACCTTCTATTTAAACCTTAATTTTAAATCTAAACCTTTTGCCCAAACCCCAAATTCTAAACTTTAAAACCAAAAGCCAAATCATACATTCTAATGCCTAAAACCTAACCTTAAATCTAAACCTTCTACTTAAACCTTAAATTGTAAACCATAAACCTTAAATCCATTAAAACCAAACCCAATATATATATTTTAAATATGCAATACTCAAGCATAGGGCTTGCCAAAAAAGTTGTCTATTGGTCAAAGCCCCTTTAAATGAATTCCAATTCAAAAGTGCAATACTTGCATTCACCATATTAAAATGCTTAGATGTGTGTCACACATATAGTTTTATATGACCATCATGTGAATATTGCAAAAGAGGAGGAAAAATCCAATGTGTGTTTTGAGCCTCCATGTGGGTAATGTAATTGAAGAGGAGAAATCTAGTGTGGGTTTTGAGCCCGCATGCGAGTATTTCAAAAGAGGAAAAATAATCCAGTGTTTGCTTTCAGCCCCCATGCAAGTATTATAATCAAGGAAAAATTTAACATGTGTTTTGCTAATGATATTTATCTAATTACAAACAAATCAAAAAATAGGTTTGCATATTTGGTATTAGTGGGTTTTTGGTGTTTATTGAAGTATTATGGGTTTAGTCTTTCAAACATGTTTCTTAAGGTTAAGGCATTAAAATATTGAATTAGAGAACAAAATGATTCAAAATATTTTTTTAATATGGCATATGAAACATTACATTAAAAAATGAAAAAAAGATTCATGGAGAGTCCAAAATGTAAAATGTAGTTCACATGAATTTGTACAAAAATGTTCAAAATACTACAAAATGCACATATCTATTTTTAAAACTATTCAATGATTATCATCATCAAAACCATGAGCTTGACAATAGGGCTTAGGCACCTCTTCTACTTGTGTGATGGTGGGTGAAATTTAGCAATGTATAATAAACAAATTGCATCAACCACAAATTGGTCTTTCATAATTCCATGTAACCTAAATTAAAATTTACACAATTTGTTAAACATAATTTCAAAACTTTAATAGAACAATTGAATTTTAAATAATAAAAGGGTTTTAAGATAAATACCATCCATAAATGGTCTCTGATGCATGGAAATCAAAGATTGCCTGCATCTTTTCAAGTCAAGTGGACTTGCTAGATTTTTGCTCCCATAAAGTGGCATTCCATGCTAACTTTGTCTTCCTCATAGAGGATAACTTACATTGGAGGATGGTGTCACCAAGTTCTTCATTTTTTCAATTCATGAAAATGCATATTGAAAGATGTATCCCATACCCTAATTAGAATTGCCCAAAATCTTCAACATGATCTTTTAAGCGAATTTGACAATAGGTGGTTTAAGGACCTCCTCGTGCCCTTGTGTTGCTTTCTCTAGGCAATCCCATTCCAATGCAACTTTTGCTCATGCACGAATAGTTACTTTATACTTATTTTGTTGCAAAATAGATTGGGCATCACTCAAGATGTGGGCATTCATGACCAAATGATTTTGATGTCAAACACCCCTTTCATGAGTTGAAGGTTGCTTAAGCTTTCTTTTTTTAGCAATGAACTCAAGCACCTTTTTTAGGTGCACAATTAATATCCACTTTACAACATATAATTCCTTGCACTTTCCAACTTTGTAAAACCATTTTGAGCCCTCTTTGACTGATTCGACATTCTTCCTTGCAATTTGAAGAGGGGAAGGGCTTCTAACAATATTACATCAAAGGACGTTGGAAGGACTTTTTCAGCTTCGTGGTCTTAATTGGATAATTCATCGGCTACATCACCCTCAAGAATCACATTAGGTGCATCTTCCTATAGGTTGCCCACAAGGATGGGAAGTTTTAGGGTGCCACCATGTGTTCTTTTGTGCATTTGCACTATGTTGTAGAGAAGGAAAAAAATTTATAAAATTAAAAAATTGATCAAATGTGTAGCAGGGCAGACAAGGATAAAACTTGCCTTTTTTTTTTAATCAAGTAGGGTAAGGCAAACAAGGACAAAGCTTACCTTGCCCTATTTTTTTCTAATTATCTGTGGTGATGGCAAGGTAAGGTACCCAAGGACAAAACATACCTTGCCTTGCTTCCCTTTGGTTCTCTTTAGACAAGCTAAGACTAAAGGATGATGGCAAGGTAGGTAGATAGGGACAAAACTTGTTCTGCCTTGTGACTCTTTATGTGCTTTATTACTCTCGAGTTCACACACGCACCCTGTGACTCTTTGTTTTTATTTCCACACATAGTTCTATTTTATAGCTTTATGCCCTACCATTCTATGGTTCAACTCTATGGTTTTGTGTGCCGTGCACACACACACCTCTCTACCCTGTTTTTTTTGGTTCACACATAACTTGTTGCCTTGCTACTCATTGGTTTAAGCACACCGTACCTTATTACTCTTTGGTTTGTACATGCCCTGTGACTTTTTCGATTTAGGTTCGCCCTCCAACAAAAGCCTGTTATTATTTGGTTCAAACCACACATTCTTTGGTTATGTCATTCTTTGGTTTAGGTTCGTCCTACTATTCTTTCGAGGGTTTTGTGGGCTCAGACACCTAGGTTCGCCCTATTAGCTTTATATTATTTTTTTATGGTTTTGTGGCTAGGTTTACACACACACAAGTTTGCCTTGCTCCACTATTATTTGTGGTTGTGAGCTCACAAACACACACAAGTTTGCCATGTGTTATTCTATTTGTTGGCCTCCTATTCTCATGTACACCTCTTTGGGGTTCTAAGGACAAATTCTAACATTTTTGGGGTGTTCAAGTACAGTAGCCTCCCGCCTAAGTACGCAACTTGAACCTGGGAGGAACGTGCGTACTTAGCTGGTAGGTGCGCACTTAGACCAACAAATCCTCCATTTGGGTATCGAACTCCAAGTTCTTTCAGGAGTTGGGAGCATCGGCACAGACAGAAAAAACAACACTCCCGTTGTTGAAAGAGTCACAGAAGAAACTTTAGGGTTCCTGGTTAATTGAAAGAGTTGGTTGATGAGTCGTAGGATGAATGAAAAAACAGACCAAGAGTGGGGTGCCTGTTGTTGTTCTTCTCTCTCTTGCTCCTCTTCCCTCCTCTGTTGACTTCCTCTCTTTGCTCCTCTTCCCTCTTCTGTTGCCTTCCTCTCTTAGCACACGCATGTGAAGGAAGAAACACAAGGAACTGCCGCGCGAAAAGCACATCTGCCGACGATCTTCCACAAACCCTGGTAAGCAAAAAATCTCAACTTTCTGCTCGGCTACACCCGGCAAACAGACGTCTGCTGCCACTGTAGCTCCCCTTTCCGCCATGTCCCGGAACTGCGGCGTTCCTTTTAGCACTCTGCCTTGGTTTGCAGTGCAATTCTTTGCACACTGAAACTACCATTATTGTTTGTAGCCCATTTATGTCCTACCCCCCATAGAAGGTTTACTCAAGAGGCTCCTTCAATCTTTGTTTCCGTCTGCCTGTAATCTTTGCAGCCCATGCCTTCCCCAAGTTGGTTTGAAACTTTCCTGCACATAAGAAGCAAAGACAAGGTATGGCTCAAAATTGAGCTGCTTCCACTTGCTAACTGATTTTCAAACACTGAACTTGAAGAGGTGAATTGCAACTGGTTGCAGGCTAGTACACTTCACA
>Ga0116229_10009983_pt1 | contig 14348 bp, 13 predicted proteins | sample S1TSphgellanicum_3_FD_87313 | JGI IMG/M metagenome (GOLD analysis project Ga0116229, IMG submission 87313) | Host-associated microbial communities from peat moss isolated from Minnesota, USA - S1T2_Fc - Sphagnum magellanicum MG | ecosystem: Host-associated > Plants > Peat moss > Unclassified...
AGCGCAGCGGTGTGTTATGTTGCGCGCCGTTTCGTCCAGCTTTTGATGTTTTCGCGTCGCTCGACACTGACCTTCGCATACATTTCAGGAGATTCGCCAATGGCAAAAAAAGGTGGGGCACCGACCAAGTCGGAAATTCTGGCCCAGATTTCCAAGGACTCGGAACTTTCCCGCAAGCAGGTGAGTGAAGTATTCGAATCGCTGAACGGCATCATCAAGAAGAGCCTGCGTGGTAATGGCCTGTTTACCCTGCCCGGTCTGCTGAAGCTGAAGGTGGTCAAGCGCCCCGCGACCAAGGCACGCGAAGGCATCAACCCCTTCACCGGCGAGAAGATGACCTTCAAGGCCAAGCCGGCCAGCAAGAAGGTACGCGCGCTGCCGTTGAAGAACCTGAAGTCGATGGTGAACTGAAAGTCCGCGCCAGCAGAAGGCCCGGTGAGGCTCCAGCTTCCCGGGCTCGTTCGTCTTTCGAATCAGTCGCTGGCGGAGCGCGCCCCGGCCGCCAGGAACGCGAATGCGGCATCGCGCAATTCGGGCAGGCGTTGGTGGAAAAAATGCCCCGCGCCTGCCAGCACCACCAGCTCGGGCGGCGGCTGGAAGCGCGCCGCAAAGGCCTGCACCGCGGCGCAGCTGACGATCTCATCCGCATCGCCCTGCAGGATCAGCCACGGACAGGCGGGTCGTTCGATGGCAGCCAGTTCGGCACGCATGACCGCTGGCGCGACGCTGATCAGCCGCGCGGGCGCGGCGATCGGCGCCGCCAACAGGCTGACCATGCCGCCGAACGAAAAGCCGGCGAGTGTCAGCGCGGCGCCCGGCCAGCGCGATCTCCCGGCGGCCACGACCGCCAACGCGTCCTGGGTCTCACCCCTGCCCTCGTCATAACTGCCGCTGCTGGCGCCCACCCCGCGGTAATTGAAGCGCAGCGTTGGCATGCCACTCTCCTGGCAGGCTCGGCCCAGGGTGTGCACCACCTTGTTCTGCATATTGCCGCCATACAGCGGATGCGGATGGCAGATCACCGCGAAGGCGGCCGGTGGCGCGCCCTGCGGTTCCTCCAGCACCGCCTCGAGGGTGCCGGCAGGACCATCGATCCGCAGCGGCTGCGCGCGCGGCGGGGTGAAGCTCAAGGTTTCGGGGCGTCCTGGAATCCAAGCGCAGCCGAGTTGATGCAGTAGCGCAGCCCCGACGGGTTGGGCCCGTCGTCGAACACGTGGCCCAGGTGGGCGCCACAACTCGCGCAGGTCACTTCGGTGCGTGTCATGCCATGCGAGTGGTCCACATGGGTGCGCACCCGGTCGGCCGCCAGCGGTAGCCAGAAACTCGGCCAGCCGGAACCGGAATCGTACTTGGTGTCCGAGCTGAACAGCTGCTCGCCACAGCAGACGCAGCTGTAGACGCCGGTATCCTTGTTGTATGCGTACTTGCCGGAGAACGCCGGCTCGGTACCCTTGTTCTGCGTCACGTTGTACTGCAGCGGCGTCAGGCGGGCGCGCAGCTGCGCATCGTCAGGCTTCTGTGTGCTCATCATCGACACCCCTCTATTTATCATGATGTACCGGTCGCACTGGACGCGGGTCTTGCGCCCGATACCAGTCGCACCAGCAGGTTGTTCAGCCGCCGACTGAAGTCGGGCGGGTTGGCCACCTGCCCGTCCTCGGTCATGCTGGCCTGATCGTACAACAGCAGGGCGAGTTCCTGAAATTCGTCCCCCGGGGCCAGCGCATCCATGTGCCGCACCAGCGGATGCGTGACGTTGAGCTCCAGCGTCGCCTTGCTGGCGGGTACAGGTTGGCCGTTGGCGGCCAGCAGGCGCCGCATCTGCGCCGACAGCTCGCCCTCCCCGTGCACCAGCACCGCGGCCGAGTCGCGCAGCCGCTCGCTGACCCGCACCTCGAGCACCCGCTCACCCAGGGCATCCTTGAAGCGCTTGAGCAGCGCCTTGTTCTCCTTGCGCTCCTCGTCGATGCGTGCCCGCTCGGCCTGGTCGGCCAGGCTGCCGAGCTCCAGGTCCCCGCGCGCGGCGTCCTTGAAGCGCTTGCCCTCGAATTCGGACACCTGGCCCATGACCCATTCGTCGATCCGGTCGGCCATCAGCAGCACCTCGACCTCTTTCTGCTTCAGCAGCTCCAGGTACGGGCTGGCGCGCGCGGACTCGTGGCTATCGGCGACGATGAAATAGATGCGCTCCTGACCGGGGCGCATGCGCGCCACGTAGTCGGCCAGGCTGACGGTTTCCTCGTTGGAGGCACTGGCGGTGCTGGCAAAGCGCAGCAGTGGCAGCAGCCGCTCGCGATTGCCGGGATCCTCGTTCAACCCTTCCTTGAGCACGCGCCCGAACTCGCGCCAGAACTGCGCATACTTGTCCGGTTCCTCCTTGGCCAGGCGTGCCAGCATTTCCAGTGCCCGGCGCGTCAGCGCAGCGCGCATCGCTTCGACTTCGCGATCCTGCTGCAGCAACTCGCGCGACACGTTGAGCGGCAGGTCGCTGGAATCGACGATGCCCTTGACGAAGCGCAGGTACAGCGGCAGGAACTGCTCGGCATCGTCCATGATGAACACGCGCCGCACATATAGCTTCAGCCCGCGGGTTGCCTCGCGCTGCCACAGGTCGAACGGCGCGCGTGCCGGCAGGTACAGCAGGCTGGTGTATTCGCGCTTGCCCTCGACCCGATTGTGGCTCCATGCCAGCGGTTCCGCGCCGTCGTGCGCGATATGGCCGTAGAGGTCGCGGTATTCCTCGTCCTTGATGTCGCTGCGCGGCCGCGTCCACAGCGCCTGCGCCTGGTTGACGTCCTCGTAATCGAGCGTGGCCTCGCCCTGCTTCTGCATCCGCACCGGGAACGCGATGTGATCGGAGTAGCGTCGCACCAGGGCGCGCAGCCGCATCGGGTCGGCGAATTCCTTCGCGTCCTCCTTCAGGTGCAGCACCACGCTGGTACCGCGCTCGGCGCGCGTGATGGTCTCGACGGTGAACTGCCCATCGGCGCTCGATTCCCAGCGCACCGCCTGTTCGGGAGCGGCATCCGCGCGCCGCGTCAGCACCTCGACGCGGTCGGCGACAATGAACGCGGAATAAAAGCCGACGCCGAACTGACCGATGAGCTGCGCGTCCTTCTGCTGGTCGCCGGTCAGTCGCTTGAAGAATTCGGAGGTGCCGGATTTCGCGATCGTACCCAGGTGCGCAACCGCCTCTTCGCGATTCATGCCGATGCCGTGGTCGCGCACCGTCAGCGTGCCGGCGGTCGGATCGCAATCGATCCAGATTGCCAGGTCGTTATCCTTGCCGATCAGTTCCGGGCTGGACAGCGCCAGGAAGCGCAGCTTGTCGTTGGCATCGGAGGCGTTGGAGATCAGTTCGCGCAGGAAGATTTCCCTGTGGCTGTACAGGGAATGGATCATCAGGTGCAGCAGCTCGCGGACTTCGGCCTGGAAGCCCAGCGTTTCGCGCTCAGTCGACATTGGGACCACCGTCTCCACTACAGGGTAGAGCGGTGGTATGGGGCCTAGGCTCTAAGGTTTCAAGCCATCGAACGGCCCAGCAGGTGCCGGGCGGCATTCAGCCAGTCGTCCATTTCGTCCCAGAGCTGCAGGAATACTTCCATGGTAAATCCGCGTTGCAGGGCGTGATGACCATGCTAGGCGGGGTGGCCATCGACCGCCGTGTTGCGCCTCACAGGCGCGAGCGATGGCGGCCCCGGGACCGCCGGGTTGCGCCGCCGCCGGTCTGTGCTACATTCCAGAACGACATAATGTTCTGTCAAAACAGGGATTTTCATGCAGCGCATCGTGGTGCTGAATCCGAAGGGCGGTTCCGGCAAGACCACCATCGCCACCAACCTGGCGAGTCATTTTGCGTTGCGCGGCGAGCGGCCGGTGTTGATGGATTATGACCCCCAGGGCTCGTCGGCCCACTGGGTGGGCAAGCGGCAGAAGACCCAGGGACACATTCATCTGATCCGGGCGTTCGAGCGCGATCCGCGTGTGACCCGGACCTTCCAGCTGCGCATCCCGGACGGCACCGGCCGCGTCGTGGTGGACACACCGGCAGCGGTCGACGCGCGCGAGATGCCTGAGCTGACGCGCACCGCCGACAAGATCCTGGTGCCGGTATTGCCGTCCGACATCGATATCCACGCCTGTTCGCGCTGCGTACAGAACCTGCTGCTGGTGGCCAAGGTGCGACGCCATGACAACCGGCTGGGCATCATTGCCAACCGCGTGCGGGTCAACACTATTATTTATGCCTCACTGCAGCGCTTCCTGGCGACGCTCGGCATCCCGATCGTGGCCACGTTGCGCGACTCGCAGAACTATATCCGTGCGGCAGAGCTTGGCCTGGGGGTGGAAGAGATGAAGCCGTCGACGGTCGCCGACGACCTGGCGAGTTGGCAGCCGCTGCTGAACTGGCTGGAACTGCCCTCCCGCCGCGACCTGCCGGCGACGACGCTGGCGCCGTCCGCGGAGCTCGCCTGAGGCGACCGCTAGCCCTTGGTGTCGTCCGCCACCCAGTCGTGCCGCACCTTGTCGGCCCAGCTCTTGTAGTTCGACCAGGTGTACAGGTTGCGGGTGATGGCCGCGTGCCGGGTGCGCGTGCGCTGCATGTGCTCGAGCCAGCGGGCGTAAGCTTCGGCGCCGCTGGGCGGTGCCTGTGTGCGCGCCTGCGCCTCTTCTACAGTCTCGGCCTTCGTGTCCAGTTTGCTCATGCTGCGCACTCCTTATGGTGAACTACAGTAGGGCGCGAACCCCGGACTCGACAGGAACTGGATCACAGCGAACCTGAACGAGCGGCGTCGCGCCTCGCATTCCAATCGGCGCGCAACGGATCACTACGCAAGGGTTAAATGAAATGGTGTTGGCGGGCGCCGCAGCACGCGTGCGCGCCGCTGATTGCGGCGCGCAGGCGCTACTGCGCGTGCTCAGGCGACCAGTCGATAGCAGGGGCGGTACGCGCTTCCAGGCAGCTTCATGCGCCCCTGGGCGACGAACGCAGTCAGCAACTCATCCAGCAGCCGCATGATATCGGCATCGCCCGCCAGCTCGTACGGCCCGAGCCGCTCGATCGCCGCCACGCCATTCTGCTTGACGTTGCCGGTCACGATGCCCGAGAACGCGCGCCGCAGGTTGGCCGCGAGCCGGTGCACCGGCTGCGAGCGCTGCAGTTCCAGCGCACGCATCGACTCGTGCGTGACCTGGAACGGCTGTTGCAACTCGTACGGAACATGCAGCAGCCAGTTGAAATTGTATGAATCGTTGTGCTTGCGGCGAAACGCGCGCACCTGCTCGAATCCCTGCACCATGTAGCGCGCCACGCCCGCGGCGTCGTCGATGATCACTTTCAATCGCGTCAGTGCGGCAGCGCCCAGCGTGCCCTCGACGAACTGGGCGATGCGGTCGAAATACGCCGCGCTGGAGCGCGGCCCGGTGAGCACCACCGGCAGCGGCTGCTGCGCGTTGGCCGGATCCAGCAGCACCCCGAGCAGGTAGAGAATTTCCTCGGCCGTACCGGCACCGCCGGGAAACACGACAATGCCGTGCCCCAGGCGCACGAACGCCTCCAGCCGCTTCTCGATGTCGGGCATGATCACCAGCTGGTTGACGATCGCATTGGGAGGCTCGGCCGCGATGATGCCGGGCTCGGTGACGCCGAGGAAACGCCCGGCGCTGATGCGCTGCTTGGCATGACCGACGCCGGCGCCCTTCATCGGCGCCTTCATGGCGCCTGGACCGCAGCCAGTACATACGTCGAGCGCACGCAATCCCAGTTCGTAGCCGACGCGCTTGGCGTAGCGGTACTCGGCGTCGCCGATCGAGTGTCCGCCCCAGCACACCGCCAGGTTGGGGCGCGTCTTGACGTCGAGCACCCGGGCGTTGCGCAGGATATGGAACACCGCGTTGGTGATCGAGGCCGGATCCCGGCTGTCGAGCCGGCCGGCGCCGATGATCTCGTTGGCGGTGTAGATGATGTCGCGCAATACCGCGAACAGGTGCTCCTTGATGCCGTGGATCATGTGGCCGTCGACGAACGCGGCCGCTGGCGCGTTGGTGATCTCGAGCTTGATGCCCCAGGCATGGCGCAGGATCTGCACGTTGAAGTCCCGGTAGTGCTCGAAGATTTCCTTGGCGTTGTCGCTCTCGCTGCCGGAATTGAGCACCGCCAGCGCGCAGTTGCGAAACAGCGTGTACAGGCCGGTATGGCTGGTATCGAGCAGCTTGTCGATCTCAGCCTGCGACAGGATCTCGAGGCTGCCGCGCGGACCGACGCGCGCATCCACCGGCTCTTCGATCACGACGCTGGTCTCGAGCGTGCGCGCACCGGCCGCGGGTGGCTTGTCGGCCGCTGCCGCGGGCATGCCAGGCAGGACGTTCAAGGCTCGATGTCGATCGGTGTGTTGTCCTGGACCATCAGCCATAGTTCCACCATGTCGGCGTTCGACATCGCGATGCAGCCGTCGGTCCAGTCGGCCGCGGCATAATAGTCCGGCGGATGGCGTTGGAAATTCGGCAGGCCGTGAACCATGATGGAACCGCCCGGATCGACGTGGTCGCGATGCGCGCGCGCCAGGTCCTGGGCGTTCGGGTATGACACCTGGATCGACAGGAAATAATCGCTGCGCGAATTACGGCGTGTCAGCAGGTAACGGCCTTCGGGGGTGCGAAAGTCGCCAGCGCGCTCCTTGGGTCCATCGGGAATCAGCCCCAGGGCGACGCGATAGCTGCGCAGCACCTCGCCATGGCGCAGCAGGTAGAGCCGGCGCTCGGACTTGCGCACCAGCACCTGGTCGGCGATCGGCAGCGTAGCCGACACGCTGGCCATCATCGGCGCGGGCGCGGCGCTGGCCACCGAGCGCGTGTCCTCGCTCTGCGGCCCATCGGCCAGGCCGATGGTGGCGGCGCCGAGCAACAGCGGCGCGGCAAAGATTACGGCAAGTCGCATGGGTTCAAATTATAGGCACGCCACATTTCAACCGCGAGCGTGCCCAGTTCACAGGGCCGAGACATCTTCGACCAGCGGCAGCGAAATCTGGGTGCCTGGACGCAAATTGCCGAAATCGAGGTCTGGATTGTACTGCTGCAACAACCACACCGGCACTTTCAGCGACTTCTGCGTGATGCTCCACAGCGAGTCGCCGCGGCGCGCCACGTAGGTTTCGGTGCCGGTGATCCGGTGCGCGGAGAAGTACGCCGCCTGCAACCGCGCGTGATAACCGCGCCGCAGCTGCTCGAACTGCGCGCTCGTGGTGTGGGTGAAATCCAGCTTCAGGCGCCGGCCCATGACCATCGGCGTGCGCCCGCGCAGATGATTGATGGCACGCAGCTGCTGCGCCGGGATGCCCAGCCAGTCGGCGTAGTGACCCAGCGTCTCCGCCGCCACCACCCGTATGCTGCCGTCCGCCGCCACCGAATAATCCACCGGGTCCGCCGATTCCGGCCCGGTCGCCCCGGGGACCAGTTGCGGACCCTCATCCTGCGCCTGCGCCTTCGACACCGGCTCGGCCTTCGCCGCCAGTTTGCTGGCTGCCTTCACCGCCGCCTGCTCTTCCACGCTCTCCTGTACCGCGGCGATTGCGGCGGGTGCCGTGGCTTCGGTGGTCACCGTCTCGGACTCCGGTGCCGCCGCGACCAGCCGCAGCCGCTGGCCTTCGTAGATGTCGTCCGGGTCGCTCATCGAGTTCAGCCGCATCAGCTCCTGCACCGACACGCCGGTGCGGCTGGCGATGTCCGCGGTGGTGTCACCGGATTGCACCAGATAGTACTGGGCCGCAGCCGCGACGCTGGGGGTTGCGACGCTGGGGGTTGCGACGCCGGCGCCTGGCTTGGCAACGGTAGCCACGGCAGCCGGGCGCGGGGCGGGGGTGGCGACCTTGACGACCGGGCTGGATGCGACCAAAGCCGGCGCGGGTGCGCCACTCAGTCGCTGTGCCAGCAGATCCGGCGTCCAGTTGGCGCTGCCGTTGGACGGCAATCGCAGCACGTAGCCTGCCGGCACCGGCCGTTGACCGTTCCAGACCGCCGGCCGCAGCGCCGGATTGAGGCTGCGCAAGGTTTCGCGGTCGACACCAGTGGCATGCAGCAGTGCGGTCATGCCGGCCGTCGACGGCATCTTCAGCTCGCGGAACCCGGGCTCGGTATTGCGTGCCAGGCCACCGAAGTAGCGGCCTGGATCCTGCGCGATCGACAGCGCCGCCAGGAACGAGACATAGAAATTTCGCGACGCAAAGCCGAAGCTCGGGCTGTGGTACTCGCGCACGATGCGCACGATGTCGTCGGTGCCCAGCTGCTCGCGTGCCCGACGTACGCCCTCCGCCCCGTGGTTATACGCGGTTATGGCCAGCGGCCAGCTCCCCAGCAACCGGTAGTTGTAGCTCAGCAGCTGCGCCGCGGCTTCGGTCTCGCGATACGGATCGAGTCTTTCGTCCACCGCCGCATCGATGCGCAGGAAGCGCCGACCGGTCGAGCGCATGAACTGCCACAGTCCGGCGGCGCCGACCTTCGAGTAAGCGTACGGATCGAAGGAAGATTCCACGTGCGGTAGCGCTGCGATCTCCGCCGGCAATCCGAGCCGCGCCAGCACTTGCCCGATGTGCGCCTCCCAGGCACCGGCGCGAATCAGTCCGGCGCGAAACCGGTCGGACTGGCCGAGCTGGAAGCGTACCTGCGAGGCCGCCTCGGCCAGCTCGGCCGGCGCCGCATCCCCCCATAGCCTGCGCACCCGCCGTTCATCGTCGTCGCGCGGCTCATCACCGCGTCCCAGGCGCCGCAGGATGTCTTCGATCCGCGCGCGCTCGCTGTCCACCCGGCGCGCGCGCTCCGACGCCGGCGTATCGGCATCGAAGTGCATCGTTTCGTAGACCACCGACAGGCGGCGCTGGTCGTGAATCAGCCCTTCGTTCGTCGATACCTGCGTATAGATGCGAACCCAGAACTGCACGTCCGGCTCGAGCTCGGGCGGTCGGGGCAGCAGTGTCTCGGCGGAAGTCGAGAAGCGGGGCAGTAACAGCAGCAGGGTCAGCAACAGCGGTCGGTTCATCAAGACCATGATACCTGCACGGACAACGGTGGCACGTGATCTGCTGCCGGCTGCAGCGTCCCCTCCCCGCCGGGACCCCACCGCTTAAAGGGTAGGCGTCGGTACCGTCGCCATATTCGAGCGACGATAGATGCGGTAGTTCTCCTCCGGAAGGACCGCAGCATCGAATTGCTTCACCTCGCGAAAGCCATATTGACTCGCCAGGGTCGGATCCACGGTCGTATCCGCGGCGACGAGCAGCGTCGCCGCGGGTCCAAAAGCGACGCTGTCCTCCAGGACGCTCTTCATGTCGGTAGGCTCCAGCCGTTTCTGGTCCCAGACCGTAAACGAGCCCCAGCGCCGCCCATTCGCGTAGTACGCCTTTTGGACGCCAAGATAGCCGATGATCGGCACTGCACCAATGTCCTCCACGGCAATGATCGGGTCATCTACCCAGCGCTGCGTCGCCAGATATTCCGCAACCGCACGGCCACTCGACAGCGGCTGATGCAGATCGCGTTCTATCGCCGCGATACCCTGCGCCGCCTGGATGACCAGCAGTGCGTCAAACATCCATCGGGCAACCAGTGGCTTGCGCGGGTCCAAGCCGGCGACGCTGGCGACGCCCGACAACGAGCTGCGATCGATCCAGATGGCGGCAAACAACGCCATGAATACCAACCCGCTGTGCCAGACGTTCGCGGGATACTTGGTGTAGAAGAATGCGAGCAGGCCGAATATCGACACGCCCAGGAAGGTTCCCGCAGCCGGGGATCTTCTGGATCCTGCCAGGGCGATGAGCAGGATGGCCGTGGAACCAAGCATGTTCAGGTTCCAATGCCCGGTGCCCATGAAAAGGCTGAATCCGCCCAGTGCAAACCTGAGGCGACTCAGCGAAGGCTGCCAGATCCAGTCCGTCGCGAAGCCCGCATCATGCGGCGGGTACACGGTAACGACCGCCAGGCACCAACCGGCGCCGACGATCAGCGCCGCAACGGCGTCGTAGTGCATGCCAGCGCCGGGCAGCGGCGGTGCCTCGGCACTGGGCCACCAGCGGTCGATCAGCAACGCCGTGACGGCGGCAATCGATATGATCATGAGCAGGATATGTGTGTTCGCCATCAGGAATAAGACCACGGCGATAGCTATCGGGTATTGCCGTCGCCGCTGCCACAAGGCACAGAACGAAACCAACAGCAGGCAGCACAGCGCATAGCTGCGGGCCTTCACCGCGTATTCGTACAGCACGAAATACCCGAACGGGAACAACGTGCGCTCGATCGCCGACAAAGGCGCCCGCCACAGAACGATGACCACGGTGGCAGTCGCGATTGCAAAGTTCAGTGCTTGCATGAGCCTTGGATCGCGACCTAGCCGCGTCAACGGCATCAACAGCAGGTGCCACAGCCCCGGATGACCTTCGTAGTGGAGATTGTGAAACAAAGATGGAATATCGATGCTGTCACGCGCGATCAGCCAGGCCTGGACCTCGTCGGCCCACATCGCATGAGCGCGGATCGTGTAGCCAGTCACGAGCATGTACAGCGTAAGCAGCGCGAGCGCGAAGCCGTGCGCGCGCAGCCAGTGAGTGCCGGCGCCCGCAGCCACTGACCTCATTCCGACTTCTTTCCAGGCATCATTGCTGGACGATAGCCGCTTCCTGGTAGCTGTCGTAATCGGTGTTCACTTGCCACAGATCGTGGGATTGGCCCTGGCAGATGTTCTCGGCCACGAGCAGTCCCATCAGGATGCTGTGATCCTGGTTGTTGTACTTGAACGATCCATAGCGGCCGATTGGCCATAGATTGGCGATGGATTGCAGGTGCCTGATGATCGGCGCCAGAGTCGCACGATAACCGCGCGCATAGACCGGATAGCAGCGGCGAACGCGCTCCACATGTCCGGCGGTGACCGCCCTGGTTCCCAGCAGACCGATGTTCCGGCACTCATCCTCCGCTCGCTTTACCAGAACCTCGTCGGCCTCTGCCCATATGGCGTCCTCGTCGTAGCACCAGTATTCCAGCGCCAGGATTGTGGATGCGTGATCGCCGTACAGCTCCGGGACCCAGTTGCGGAAGTTGGTAATGCGCCCCACGGCGACGTCGCTCGAATGGACGTAGACCCACTGATCGGCGAACAGATCGGTTGCCTCGACCTGAAGATAGACCAGGATGGTATTTCGGAAGCGTAATCTGCTGGCTGCCGTGACTATTGCCGGCGGCACCCCGTCGAGTCCCTTGACCAGCAATGTGAGCGGCATGGTCGAGATGACGTGATCAAAAGCGTGGCTGGTACCATCCTTGAGCGTAAGACCCGTCACCTTTCCGGCATTGGTGACGACGCGGGTGACGGGAGTGGCTAGAACAACGCTGCCGCCGCTCGCTCTGATGGCCTGTGCCATGCGCTGATAGAGATCACCGCTCCCGCCGGTGGGATAACCGAACCGGTCGACCAGGGTCTTGTGTCGTGCCTTGCCGATTCCGAGTGCCGCAAGCACCGACTGGCCGAGCGAGAAGCGCTTGATGCGCTGGGCGGCAAAGTCCGCGTCGAGTTCGGTGCATGGTATGCCCCATAGCTTCTCGCTGTAGGTCTTGAAGAACATCTCGTACAAACGGCGTCCGAAACTATGTACCACCCAGGCTTCGAAGGTGTCTCGACGATCGGCGCCTCGTTCCGGGGCCAGCTGTTCCTTGAGGTAGGCCGCAAGGCATCGGCCTATATCCAGCGGACCCAGGTTTGCGAACACATTGCCGATTTTGAGCGGATAGTCGAAGAAGCGCTGTCGGTAGTAAATCCTGGTCTGGCGCTCGACCATCCGATAGTGGCTGCCCAGCACTTCGCGCCACATCCTGTTGACGCGCTCGTCCATGCTGAAGAAGCGGTGCGGGCCCAGGTCCACGCGCTGACCCCACAGGTCCAGGCTGCGTGCCATCCCGCCAACGTCGCCGCTGGCCTCGAATACCGCCACGTCGGCACCCGACTTCAGCAGCTGGTAGGCCGCCGTCAGGCCAGCGGGTCCGGCGCCGATGATACCAACGCGCGTACGCGGGTTGTTCGGCATCAAAGGGTGTTCTGAGCGAGGCGTGAGGAGAAATTCCTGGCGAGGCGTGACAGGCCGGACTCGAGGCTCGTGGTCGCCACCCAGCCCAGTAGGGCACGCGCGCGCCCGGGATCGCCGACGAATCTATGCACATCGAAGCTGCGGGGCGATGCGCTGTGAATGCGTGCCTTGCGGTCACCGATCTCGATGCTCATGCGGGCCAACTCCAGCAGCGTGATGCCATGACCGCTGACGAAGTGGACCGGCGGCAGGCCCCGTTCACCGTCCGCGAGCAGCTCGACGATCCGTATGACACCGTTTGCGACGTCGTCTACATGTGTCAGATCGAAGCAGCAGTCTGCACCGTCGACGCGCAGAACCTCACCGCGCGCAGCCGCCGCCACGAAAGCAGGAACGACGCGATCATGGTGATCATCGACGCTGCCATAGACGCTGGAAAAGCGAACGATTGCGGTCTGCAGCGACGCTTCCCGCGCCATCCCGACCAGTTGCTCGGCTGTCAGTTTTGAGCGGGCATACACGTTCAGCGGCCTTAAGGGGGCATCTTCGTGCACCGGCAGTTCGTTCTGCTGCCCGTAGACTTCGCGGCTGCTGGCGTAAATCAGCCACGGCGGTCGGGCCAGCGCCAGCGCCGCCTCGATGATTCCGCGCGTGGCATCTACGTTGACCGCACGACACCGGGCCGGGTGACGCTCCCCATGGATCACACGCGACACCGCCGCCAGATGAACGATCCCGGTGACGCCATTCATCAACCGCGCGATCCGGGCGCTGTCGCAGATATCTATTCGATCTTCAGGGTCGGGTGCCTGCAGGTCGACGCATATGCAGGCAATATTGAGGGCTTGCAGCCGCCTGGTCACGGCGCTGCCGATGAGACCGCTTGACCCGGTGATTAGTATTTTGCCGTCGATCATGGGCGTCTATGGCCCATGACAACACGAGTCGAGGAAGCCCGCTCCCGGATTTAACAGTCAAATCGGAGTAATTGGGCCGTGCGCTATCAGCCCGCACCAAAGCGGGCGAGCAGACGCCCCCGATTGGTGCGGTACTGGCCTCGACAGGAGGCTAACCGCATTTCGAGTCGCCGCAGTTCAGGCAGGTCATGCAGTTATCCATCATCACCACCGCGGCGGTGCTGCACTTGCTGCACAGCTGCGCGCCGTCGGGAAAGTGTGACTTCGAGAACGCATCCTGCTGGCGCGCGCGCGCCTCGAACTCGGCGCGCTTGTCCTCGATCAGCTTGCGCTGGTGCGCGTCGAGCTCGATCTTGCGCATGAGCCCAATGCTCTGCAGGTGCTTCTCGATCACGTAGCCCAGCTCGGCGATGATCGACGGCATGAACTTCCCGCCCGGCTGCCAGTAGCCACCGCGCGGATCGAATACCGCCTTGAGTTCGTCCACCAGGAACGCGACGTCGCCGCCCTTGCGAAATACCGCGGAGATGATGCGCGTCAGCGCGACGATCCACTGGAAGTGGTCCAGGTTCTTCGAATTGATGAAGATCTCGAACGGCCGCCGCTGCTCGTACTCGGTGCCTTCGTTCAACACGATGTCGTTGATGGTCACGTACATCGCGTGGTCCGAAACCGGCGTCTTGATCTTGTAGGTCGAGCCGATCAGCATCTCCGGCCGCTGGATCTCCTCGTGCATGCGGATGACCTTGGCGGTGCTGCCATCGCGGCTGTGCGCCAGCGGCTCGGCAGGCGCGACGCTGGTCACGGCCGGCTGCTCATCCGGCTTCTGCACCCGGTACTTGACGATTTTCTTGTCGATGCGTGTGCTGCTCATGTCAGAACTTCCCGTAGTAGCCTTCCTTCAGGGCATCGAACAGATTGGCGGCGCTGTGGGTCTCGCCGTCGTACTCGATCTCCTCGTCGCCGCGCGCGCTGATCTCGCTGCCATCCTCGAGCGTGAACACGTAGGTGGTGTTCTTGAGGTCCTGCTCCTTGACCAGCACGCCCTGGAATGCCTCGGGGTTGAAGCGAAAGGTGGTGCATCCCTTCAGCCCCTGCTGGTGCGCGTACAGGTAGATGTTCTTGAACTGCTCGTAGGGGAAATTGGTCGGCACATTGGCGGTCTTGGAGATCGACGAGTCGATCCACTTCTGCGACGCGGCCTGGATGTCCACGTGCTGGCGCGGCGTCACCTCGTCGGCGGAGGTAAAGTACTCCGGCAGCGCCTCGGCCGCATCGCTCGATCCAGGCATGGCGCGCGGATTGACCAGCTCGCGGTAGGCCAGCAGCTCGAACGAGAACACGTCGATCTTCTCCTTGG
>Ga0116229_10009985_pt1 | contig 14347 bp, 12 predicted proteins | sample S1TSphgellanicum_3_FD_87313 | JGI IMG/M metagenome (GOLD analysis project Ga0116229, IMG submission 87313) | Host-associated microbial communities from peat moss isolated from Minnesota, USA - S1T2_Fc - Sphagnum magellanicum MG | ecosystem: Host-associated > Plants > Peat moss > Unclassified...
GGCGGTCGACGCTGTTCTCTCTCTCGGCTTCCTCAACGCGGAGAACCTCGGCGTCTTCATCTCGTACCTCCCGAAGATCGACGAGGCCCAGGAGAAGATCTGCGAGCTCCTCTTGGCGGCGCGCCTCGGCCTGCGGAACATCCCCATCCCTGCGCTCGAGAAGGCCATGCGTACGGTAGAGCAGGTGATCGAGGGGCTCCAGCAGTTGGCCTTTACAACCGGTTGAGCGAGTTGTACTGCTGGGGTTGTGGCATCACTGCGCCTGACCAGTCCCGCTGAGCGGTACATTCGAGCACTGGTAGTTCACCCCGACGAGTACTCTTCGTCCGACATCGAAGAGCGCCTCATCGACGACGGGCTCGACTTCATCTCGCTCAAGTACATCGACAGTGTTCGGAAGAAGATGCCGCCCAGGCCGCGGATCTTCTATCCAACGGACCAGAGCCACCAGCCGTCGTTCATGTACATCTGCGACAACGGCATCAACCGGTTCTACATTCCGGACCAGACGATGCGGTTGTCGCGCTCCATACTCGAGCATGCGCGCGCCAAGTTGCAGATAGAGGCGATGCTCATGTGCGGGCAGACCTTCTTGGCAATCTCTGCGGCGTTGATGCACGCGTACCAGATCTACGCGACTCCAGACGCCGTCGGGTTGTACAAGCACTACTTCTGGGACACCACCGCGCTCGATGTGCCGAAGCTCCGCATCCTCTTGGAGATTCGCTACAAGGTCATGGAGGAGTCCATCCCGGAGTTCAAAGGCCGCGCTGAGATTCTGCGCCGTGCCTACTACAAGGACCCGCGCTACTTCGCCGTCTCGATGCCGAACTCGATGTTCTCTGCATACGCGGTGCAGCAGGCTCTTGGCTTTCTGCCTCCCGTCGGGAACATCATGGAGAGCATCGACGATCTGGTGGGACGTACCTTCCACGCAGCCGCACAGGCGCTGATGATCGGAGGTCCACGGGCATCCGAGGAGTACGCGAACTGGTTGAACGCGGCTCAGACGCTCACAAACATCCAGCAGACGTTGGGTCGTCCGAACGACGGCCTAAAGGGTCTGGAGACCATCGCTCTCCGAACAGACCCAGCCCCCGTTCCCACGCTCAGTCAGCTCTCGGGTGGGCATGGAAACCATACAGCCGAGCTCGTACCGATGAAGGGAATGTCCGATGGGAAAGATGACCGCGACGAAGTTGACCCCGACCCAGGTGACGAGGACGGTCTCGGAGGAGCAGAAGGGGGTACTCCCCCTGCTACCCCTCCACTTCACGAGGGTTGAGGACCTCACGACCTTCTCTGCGGAGGTGGCCGTCACGGAAGGTGACGCGGTCTACCACTTCTACGTGACCAAGGAAGCCAATGCGCTGCCGCACTGGGTGACCTCGACGGGAACGTTCACGCTAGGGATCACCCCGCACAAGTACTGGCTCGAGCTCTTCCCGCAGGTGATGGAGAAGGTCGCGCGCGAGTACTTCGACGCCGATGAGCGTCGTTTGATCGCGGCGTACACCGAAGAGAAGGCCTCGTGGTGGCTGCGCGCAAAGGGAGCGGGGATGAAGCTGGATCCTCAGCGCTTCGCGCTGGGCTTCTGCGACAAGCTTGATGCTGCGCTCGAGAGCTCGATGGAGAACGCGAGGTAGCTCCTCTCGAAGCGGATGTCGCTCAAGTACCAGCCGCTGTCTTTGGCGTAGGCCTTGATGTACCGCCGTAGCGCGTGTTTCACCTCGTGCATCAAGGTGCCCGGCGCGAGGCGGATGGAGCAGCTCTGCTTGTCTCCTTTGGGGATGATGCTCGCGTCTTCGGTGAAGACCGGACCGGCGCGTTGAACACTCATCCAGAGATTGTTCAGCAGCTCTTGAGGGTTGTGGGTAGGCTTCGGTGGAAACATGACGATGGCTGTTGAAACAGAGGTCTCGGAGGACATCCCCTACACCGACGAGGATGCTGAAGAAGAGCTGCGAGAGCAAGAGCTGATCGACGAGATCCTCGCCTCTGGTTGGGCTCCCGACGAAGACCCGTGTGGTGGCTACGATCTCTTTGGAGACGTGCCCAGCACGCAAGCTACGGGGATGCTGAGCGTTATGCCCTCGGAGTTCACCGAGTTCGCGTTCCGGATGCCGAACACGAACATCCAGAAGGAGACTGACCCGACGCACGTGCCATTCAGTTTCAACGGTCGCCGACACATGAGACGCATCTACGACACGCCATCGAAGCGCATCCATCTGATGTGTGGGCGTCAGGTCGAGAAGTGCCAGAGCTTGGTCTCCGCGCTTTACGCGCCCAACGGCATGCGAGTGGAGGCCAAGAACATACGCGTTGGGCAACAGGTCATTTGCCTGGACATGGTGGACCGTCCAGGCACACACTTCACGCAAGGGGAGGTTGTTTGGATCTCGCCGATAATCGAGAAGCCGGGTGTACGCATCACAACACGTCAAGGACACGTGCTGGAGATCGCCACTACGCATCCGGTACGTGTGTGGGATGGTTGGTTGGAGGCTCACTCGGTCGAAGTTGGGACCCGCGTGGCCGCTGTGCGGAAGGCAGGGGCTTTCGGTGTGCGTACGGTAGACCCGCGGCGCATTGAGCTCACGGCGTTCATGTTGGGCGATGGAGGAATGACGCAGCCTACGTACTCGTTTACAGGCGCACACGGGGCCGCCCTGCAGCGGTGCAAGCGGATGCTATCGGCCGTAGGGCATACGTTCCGTGAGACCGATCGAGAGGGCACGCCGCAGCTCTTCATACACAAGAACGGTCCGCTGTACGCGTGGATGCGGGAGGATCAGCTCGACGGCAAGTACTCTTATGAGAAGGAGATTCCGACCTGGGTGTTTGACCTAAGCCGGGAGGACACTGCGCTGTTCCTCAACCGGCTGTGGGCTACCGACGGACACGTGAAGAAGGACACTCCGTCGAAATATTCCCTAGAGTACTGCTCTACCTCCAGTGTGCTTGCACGCCAGGTACAGGCGCTACTCTGGAAGTTCGGCGTGCCGACAACCAGCAGAGAGAACCAACCGTCGTATGTCCGCAAGAACGGAGACCCTGCACGCCTGGCCTACATCCTGCGCGTAGAGACGGCATCTGCGGTGCGTATCTTCCTGCAGCAGATTGGGGCGCTAGGGAAGTCAGAGGGCGTGGGGCTGCCAGACGCAGCAGAAAACAACAACCGCGATACCTATCCTATCGAGATCAACGCGCTACTGCGCCAGATCATCCGCAGCAATCCACGTCAACGCAGTGGCCGTAATGCGCACACGGGTAGCTTGCGCAGCGCGGGGCTGCGAGAGACTCTGAAGTACCCACCCTCGAAGCGGAAGCTACAAGAGTACGTGGACTTCTTTCGTCGCGACGACGCATACGACCCGACCTTGGTGGAGCAACTGTCCTGGCACCTAGACACTGACGTGTACTGGGACGAGGTTGAGACAGTTGAGCCCATCGAGAGTCTTCCATGTGTGGATTTCGAGGTAGCGGAGCACCACAACTTTCTGGTGGATGGAATTGTCACGCATAACTCGACAGCACTAGGTAATCTTGCGGTCGCGTACTCGTGCATGGTCCCTGGGTACCGCACGCTGTACGTCTCTCCATCGGCGACGCAGACCAAGACCTTCTCGGTCGACCGCCTGAAGGAACCTCTCGAGACCAGCGACGTCCTGAAGGGTTTCACCACAACGCTCCTCCAGCAGAACGTCTTCGAGAAGCAGTTCGTGAACCGCTCGAAGATCACACTGCGCTACGCCTTCCTCAACGCCGACCGTATCCGAGGCATCTCAGCCTGGCGTCTCTGCATTGATGAGATCCAAGACATCCTCTCGGACAACATCCCTGTCATCGAGCAGGCCGTCAGCCATGCCGACGACAAGTGGAAGAGCTTCATCTACGCCGGCACACCCAAGGGTCTGGACAATTCCATCGAGTACTACCGCAGCGGGACGTCGAAGGACGGCACCCCGATGTCGACGATGGGGGAGTGGGTCGTCCCCTGTGATCACCATGGCGGAGAGACCGGCCGTTACTGGAACATCCTCGGTGAGGCGAACATCCAGAAGAAGGGTCTCTCCTGCGAGAAGTGCCACAAGCTCATCGACCCCGCGCACCCCGATGCGCAGTGGGCGATGCTCCAGTCGAAGGGCATCTTCGAGAGCTACCGCATCCCCCAGCTGATGGTGCCGTGGCGGTCCTGGCAGGAGATCATGCTGGACTACACGCGCTATGACCGCGCGCGGTTCCACAACGAGGTGCTCGGCATCTCGTACGACTCCGGCCTGCGTCCCCTCACTCGTCAGCAGCTTGTTGAGTGCTGCACGGGCGGCTCGATGCTCTCGCACAGCCTGGCGAAGTACAAGGCGCTCAGCGCGGGGCAGCCGGTCTTCGCAGGCATCGACTGGGGCACAGGAGAGAACACGTACACGGTGCTCGTCCTGGGCACGTACATCGGCAACAGGTTCCGCATCTTCTACGCGCACCGCTTCACCGGAGAGGATGTGAATCCCGAGCCGCAGCTCGCGAAGATCTCGCAGATGCTGCAGTACTTCAACGTCCTCCTGGTGGGCGTCGACTACGGCGGAGGTTTCCACCCGAACGACTACCTAACGCGCCTCTTCGGACCGAAGCGCATCTGGAAGTACCAGTACCTCCCGCGCGGCAAGAAGAAGCTCTACTTCCACCCCGGCTTCCGCCGCTACATGGCGGTCCGCACGGAGGTGATGAGCGATCTCTTCAACGCGGTGAAGCGCAAGCAGATCGAGTTCCCGAACTGGGACGAGTTCGAGGACCCGCACGGCACGGACTTCCTGAACATCTTCGCGAAGTACAACAACACGCTTCGGATGCTCCAGTACGATCACCGCCCTGATCGCCCCGACGACACGATGCACGCAGTGCTCTACTGCTTCCTCGCCTCGATGCTCAAGTTCCCGCGCCCCGACATCATCGCGCCGAACCGCGAGCGCCCAGGTGTGGGTCCTCTTCGCTCCACCTGGAGCGGACCGACGAACCAGGGCTAGTTCATCAGCAGCGCAGAGACTTCTGCGATGGCGTTCGGTGGGCGACCCAGCTGAGCGACGGCCGCCTTCAAGCCGTGGTGCTGCACGCAGTACATGAAGCTCTGGTAGTGGAGGTGCCGCTTCGCCGCGGCGAGATACTTGTACGCGCGCGTGAGCTCTGGATTGTTCTGGATAGTCTCTTTGATCAGGTCGTGAGCGCGGTACTCGATGAGGTCCCCGAAGCCGACGTAGCACTGCCAGGCATCCGGCCGCACTCGCTCTGCGAGCTCGAAGTAGAAGGTGTTCATGCCGAAGAGGCGGGAGCCCCACAGACGTACCCACGCAACTGTTCGCAGCTGCTGTCGGTCCGGGGAGTAGTCGGTCTCTTGGAGCAGTGCGCGGACAGAGCTCTCGTCCGTCGGCAGTGAGGCGATGCCCAGGCCCATGGCGTCGAAGATCTCGTCGACCCTCCGCTCGAGGGTGGAGACAGACGCGGCGTTCCTCAGAACAAGCGCGTGCGTCTGCGCCATGTCGGGCTCGTTGGCGAGAAGTGTCGCCATCTCCATGATGTGCACCCGCTTGTAGAGAACGCGAGGGCGTCCGCCCTTGGGCCCGCTCTTCTCCAGCGAAGTCGACACAAGTCGGCCCGTCTTTGTCCACCGAGTGATGGTGTCGGCTCCTACCCCCAGGAGCTCGGCTGCCTCGTCCCTGGTCACGTACTCACTTGGTTCGGGTTTCGGCATGATTCCTCGGGTTGTGAATCGGCGAGATGGTGCAGTACACTCTGAAGCATGAGCGAGATGCCGACACAAGCCCGTCTCCAGCAGACGCACGCCCACCCCGTCTCCGGCGAACACCTCGAGCTGATGGGGAAGAAGGCCGCGGCAGACTGGGAGAAGGCAGTCTACCCAACGCTCACCGAGGCGGTGACCTCGATCGTGAAGCAGGCACAACTGTCCCCCGAGCAGGTGAAGCGGGTGGTGGAGTTCGCCAACACGTCGGCCTTCCTGACCGAGTTCAAGAAGGAAGGGTCAGCACACCGAGTCATCGAGTTCGAGGGCGGACCCGCCGATGTGTCCGAGATCCTCAAGGACCTCAATTCCGGGGGCGGTGGTTCTGTTTTCGACCGCGGCACGCTCGACTACAGTTCGCCCCCCTCCCATGGGGGCCACACGAAGACGGCCTCGGCAGATGAGGACGATGCGCTTCTGCGCGAAGCGTTCGGGGTCAAGGAAGCCGAGGTGGAGGAGCCCTTCGCCAACCCGTACGGCCCGATCATCGACCTGCGTGACAAGCTCGCCGGCGCAGCGGATCATCTTCTCACTGAGATCAGCGGCCTCGAGGTTGCGTACGCCGAGTGCGGCGATCAGGTCTACCACCACGTGAAGCAGGCGGCGCTCAACAACGTCTCGCTTGGACAGATCATGCAGGTCTGGGAGAGCGTGGCCCCTTCGGAGGAGTACATCAAGGTCGCTTTCGAACTGTTCACTCCACGCCTCCTGCGCGAGGGGGTGTTTCACGGTGGCGAGGAGATGCTTTCCTCCCTCGACAAGGTGGCCAGCCAGGGCAGCCTGGTGAACCCCGAGCACGAGCTCGTCGTCGACTTCGCGGACTTCTGCGGGATTCTCGGCAAGCTCGCCGAGGCGCGCGAGGTTCGGAAGGATGTGGTCGCGAACCACAACGGCCTCACCGGCATCCTCAAGCAGGCCGACTCCACCGCGGGCAAGGTCATCAAGGGCATCACGGGCGCTGCAGCGGAAGCGGGTGGCGCCGTGGACAAGGCGGTCTCCAAGCACATCCACCCGCTCGCCGGCACTCTCGCAGGAGCCGCCACGAAGTACGCGCCGCATCTGGCTGCCGGCATCGCAGCCAACGAGGCGTACACCCACTACCAGAACAGCCCCAGCCTTCCGGCGCGCGCGGCACGCGCCACGGTTCGCACCGTTGCTCAGCAGGTCCCCGGCACTCAGGCGCAGCAAGAACACGAGTGGAGAATCCAGAATGGCCAGTGAGAACCCGCTGACGGAGTACCTCGAGAAGAAGGCCGCTGGGTACGGACAGGCCTTCGGCCAGGCGGCCAAGGCGGTGATGGCTCCGAAGAACATCGCCAACAGCGTCGTCGGTGCAGGAGCTGCCGCTCTTGGTGCCGGCGCCATTGCTGCCGTTGGCATGGCGGGGCACGCCATCTATGACGCGGCCACCAAGTCTCGTGACTTCAAGAGCATGCTCGAGGAGAACGACGACATCCGTCAGATGCACCAGGACGATCCCCGCGCTGTGAACCGGATGTTCTCTACGCTGCGCACGTTCGCACCTGAGTTCTCTGCGGATCCTACTGTCGCAGGCGCATACATGCGCCGGATGGTGGGCAACCAGGCAGGAGTCGGTGAGATTGTCACACATGCCCTCGATGCACGACACAAGATGCTGGGCGGAGGCACGCACGTCTCACAAGGAATCGGGTCTGCGATGATGCAGGGCGCGCAGAAGGGTATGGCATCTCCGGGTGGCGGCAAGCCTTTCAAGGATCCCGTCGGCTTCATGCGCGCGAACAAGCCCGTGCGCCGATCTGGCGGTGACGGCTTTGGAGAAGTGAGGGAAGAGCTCGGGCGCAGCAACGAACGCATTCAGGCGTACCGGGCCCAAGAAGCGCAAGAAGGACCAGGAGAAGCAGCAGGTCGTCCCTTCAAGGACCGCTCGCAGATGTGGGAGGCAGCTCCGGTTCAGCGCTCCGGGCCGAAGGCCCACGTTTCTCGCTGACGCGTCATGCTGAAGGTCGCCTTATTCCGTGGGGAGGACGAGACGGGGATCCATACGTTCCCCCTCTTCGGTCCATCCGATGCGGTGTTCGAGAAGACAGCGGCACCCACGCTTCTGCCGGAGGTGTCGCAGTACATCGCGTCGCTGAAGCCCAGCAAGAACTCGCAGTACGTCCTCGTCAACGCGATGGGGGCAAGCGAAACGTGGGGCTGCTTCCCTGCCGGTACTGCAGTACAGACGCGTGCCGGTACGATGCTGATCGAGCAGGTAGCGATCGGCACGCAGGTGCTGACACACCGCAATCGCTGGCGCGTGGTGGAGGGGGTACAGGTCAAAGACTTCACCGGAGAGCTGGTGGACCTGTCCGTGTGCGGGCTGCCCAAACTTAGCCCTGTTCTGTCTGCGACACCGAACCACGAGCTGTGGGTTGTTCCGCGTGAGGAGTTCCGGACAAAGAGACGCGACCTTGTTTACCGTGCAGACAGGTGCGTGCCTGTTGAGTGGCGTCGTGAGCGCATGTTGGGTGGCCTGGCGTTCGAGTGGGTTCCCATCGAGGACCTACGCCCAGGGGACATGGTTTCGGAGCCCTTCCCGCTGGAAGAGTCTCCGCAGGCCATGGGTACAGTCTGGGCCAACCAGGACCTTGCCTTTTTGTTCGGGCTGTACGCTGCTGAGGGGTGCATCAGCAAGTGCTCCAGGACAAAGCGAGACGGAAGTCCGAGGCATGCTGGTGGGGAGCGCCCGCTCGCCAAGGTCATCTTTGTGATCGGCGAGACGGAGATCGACACGCTCATGCGCGTGCGTACCGTAGCGGCGCAGTACGGGCATGCCGTGTGCGAGACACACAACAAGAAGACGCACTCCATACGCGTAGAGCTGACGTGGTCGGCCTTCGCTGGTGCGTGTGCGATGCACATCGGCAGAGGCGCGGAGCGCAAGTGCCTCAGCGAGGAGTTGCTGCGTATGCCGCGTGCGTGGCAGCGTGAGTTCTTCTTCGCGTATGCCGGTGGTGACGGGTGTACCGCCAAGGTCGGGGCCAAGGGCGCAGGCAGCAACACCTGCGTGTCGGCCTCAGAGGCACTACTGCGTGGCATGCGCCTGCTTCTGGCGCGTCTGGGTATCGTGTCTTCGATCAGTGGACGGCACAACACGAAGGCGACCTGGCACACCGGTAAGCCTGTGTTTGACTTGCTGGTTGGTGGGGCACAGCTGCGTGGTAAGAAAACCTGCTCGAAGAGTTACATACATCCGGGTGGCTTCATTCTGTCGGCAGTCACGAAACTGAAGCGACGCGCTGTCGCGCTGTCCGTGTACGACCTGCAGGTGTCAGAGGATACGTCGTACACAGCGGGCGGCTTCGCCGTGCACAATTCTAACGTGAACGGCGACGCCTTCACCGAGGAGTCTCTCATCCACAAGCCGGATGACTGGACCGGCAACCCGCTTCTCGACAAGATCAAGGCGAAGGACTGGGCTTACGGGTTCCCGACCTTCTACAACGCGCACCCGTTCGCTCACCATCGGAACAAGGATGCGAAGCGCGCGTTCGGTGAGGTGGAGCTCGCTGCGTGGCATCCGCGCATGAAGCGCGTCGAGCTCGTGGTGCGTGTCGACCAGGACAAGTGCCAGCAGTTCGGTGGCATCGGGGTGTGGGACAAGCTACACGCCGGGCAGTTCGTCGATGTCTCGATGGGTACACGTGTTCCGTTCGACACGTCGTCCATCACCCTAGACTGGGACATGTACCGGAAGGCGCAGGCCACCTTCGACAAGAAGCGGCATCGCTCTCCAGGCGACGCAGTCCTCGAGTTCCACAAGGCGCTTCAGAAGCGCACGGGCCACGGCATCCCTGGTGTGTCCATCACACGTAACGACTACGACGAGTTCACCAGGAAGAACCTGAATCGGATTCTTCCGGATGGACGCAAGGTTTTCGTCTTCAACGACTACCCGCGCTTCTTCGACATCAGCTTCGTCTTCATCGGTGCCGACAAGACCGCCAAGGTGATGATGAAGATCGCCGGTGAGGGGAAGTCATACTTCCTCATGGGTGGTGCCGAGCTCGCAGAGAAGTTGGGCTATGACGAGTCCATCCCAGAGGGCGACAAGCTCGCAGCTGCGCTCTTCAAGGGTGCCAAAGACAAGGGTGCCGAGATCGTCAAGGACGTTCTGCCGAGTCAGTTCGCAGCCAAGGCGGTGCCTGTTCTCACCTCGAACGAGCGTGATATCCCGAAGGACATCCTCGACATTCTGGCGGATTCTCCCCTCGAGGAAGCGCTCTCTACTCCTACGAGCCTGGGGATGGTTCTCCGGCCGCGAGAGTTCCAGCGCATCATCCTCATTCAGATGGGACAACGTCCTCTCGCGAACGAGCTAGAGCGCAAAGGAACGGTCTTCCCTAAAACGGATGACACGCTCGATGTACCTATGGGTCCGCAGTTCTTCTCGGAAACGCTGGCGCATCTACTGCTGCCCCTTCTCGCAGAACGTTCTGCCTTCGGACCACAAGTAGAACAACGAATCCTATTGACGGGCGACACACCGAAAGAGAAGCGCGCCTCGACTTCTTCCCTTCCTTCAGTCTCGCTGCGTAAGATAGGAGCTGCCTACAACGGGTATCGAACTGGAATCATGGATCTCGTCGCTCACGCCCAAGAGTTTGTTTCTTCTTCGCAGTTGGCGAAGACGGCACAGACGCGTAAGCTGGCGTCAGTCAGTGTTGATTCACTGTTCACGCCCCTCTCAGCGAGCTACCTCAAACTGGCCTACTGGGATGAAGTTGGTGTACCGTCTGACACCGTCGCAACGGCAGTAGAGGGAACACCCTCGAACACTCGGCCCGTGCCTACTGGAGAAGTCTGATGCCCGCTACCGCACCCCAGATGAATGAGTCTCTCGCGCAGTTCTACGGCACCAAGCAGGCTAGCGCAGACATCGATGAAGAGGCCGAGAAGGTTGCCTCCGTCGAGCTCTTCTTGAAGATCGCCAGTGAACAGCAGATCGATCTGAACTCAATGTCCGACGCGGAAATCCAGACTCTCTACGGGGAGTTCAAGCTCGCCTCGGAGGAGCCGGCCCACGAGCCGCCCAAGGAAGAGGAGAAGGAAGAGGAGGAGAAGGAAGAGGAGAAGAAGCACGCGGCGGCTGCTGCGGAGTTCGCGGAGAAGACCGCGATGGCCGCGGACATCGCCAAGGCCGACTACCTCGGGCGCGTCATGGCGCACTCCTTCGAGCAGGAGCGCGGCTACATCAAGGAGGCCGGTGCTGCTGAGGCCTTCAAGAAGCTCACGGGCAAGGGCCCGCACATGGCGGCGCACGACGCCGGCGAAGCAGTTCGCCACGGCGCGCACGCTGTGGGCGCGGCGGCTGGTCGTGCTGCCGGCAAGGCAGGCAAGGGCCTCGAGCACCTCGGCAAGAAGATCACCGAGAAGGCCACCGGCGTCGGCACCCACAACATGAAGCCCGGCCACGCCAAGGCGGTTGGCGGAGCGGCTGTCGCCGGCGGTGTTGCCGCGGCGGGCGCGGGAGCAGCTGCTGCGCACCACCACAAGAAGCATGCGTCGGCTCTCGACGAGCTCGGCGCGGAGCGCGCAGTCGAGATGGTTGCCGCGGACGGCACCTTCGACGTCGAGGAGGCAGGCCGCAAGGTCGCCGCCGTCCTCGAGCTCGGCCTCCTCGGCGAGAGCGAGAAGGTCGCCTCGGCCCCCAACTACCAGGTCGGCGTCGACATCCGCGCTCTCGAGATCCTCGAGACTGCGGGATACCCCGTCACCTGGAACGACCCGGCAGCGACCTGAAGGAGAAGGGAGATGGACGGCCGTGAACATGCTCAAGCTGGTGAAGACGGGGGAGAACCCCATGCCTTCATCGACGGGCATGAGCGCGTCCGCCCCTCTCCCCACACCCAGCATCGAACCCACACTGGCACCCGGAAAGCGCGGGCCCGCAGGCATGGGGCCTCGGACCAACTACTCGCGCGTGAATACCGGTCTCCCCACCGTTCCGGATGCGGGAGCAAGCGAACAGAAGAGTGCGCCCCCTCGGGGTGCTGAGATGCTGCCGAAGTTGGCACACGGAGAAGAGTCCATGGGAAGCCTTGCAGGTCGCGCGAGTCTGAGTTCGATGGTGAAGACGGCGGTGGCCAAGACCGCTGAGCGCGTCCGCGTCACCACGGAGGCACAGCTCCAGGCGGTGAAGACCGCCGGTGAAAGCAAGAGGAAGTGCGAGAAGTGCGGCAAGGAGAAGTGCGCGTGTGGAGGCAAGATGGCCTCGGCGCTCGCGTACATCGATGACGAAGCCGTCACCAAGCTCGCCGCTGCCCTCGACTACGGGGCGGACCTCCTGCGTAAGGAGGCATCCAGCATTGTCGAGTCAAAGGTGACCAATCCCCCGGGTGTCTCCGAGGCCATGGGCGGTGCGACGCTCAAGGATCACCACGGTCAGGGCGTCAACATCGTCCCCAAGAATCCCGGTGAGCAGAAGGCGATGCCCACCGAGCACGGCGCCACGCAGATGGCGAACACCCAAAACGATGCGCCGCAGCTCCACAAGGAGATGCCGAAGAACATCGTCTCGGAGAAGCGGGGTTCGGCCCTCAGCCTCATCCGCGCCAAGCTCGCAAGCCCGGAGGCGGAGAAGAAGGAGACCGAGGGCATGGACAAGGCCAAGAAGGGCCTGGAGGAAGCCGAAAAGGCCCACGAGTCCGAGCCCGAGAACAAGGAGGCCGCCGCAAAGATGGCGGGCCTTGTCGACGGTATGCGGAAGCACATCGCCAAGGTCGCGGAGGATGCCATCAACCCGGCGCAGATCTCCGCCGGTGCAGCGGTTCCCCCGGACACCAGCGCCGCAGGTCAGCCTGGCGGTGAGCCTGTTGGCGGTGCGCCCCAGGGTCCCACCTCTCTCGTGGGCAGCAACGAGGCTGCCCAGAACTACACGAAGGGGCAGTCGCACGGCCCACGTCGCGCGGAGCTCGGGAAGTACTTCAACGAGCCGGCGCTCAGCATGGCGCACGACAGCACGCTGCGTGACGTCCTCGAGAACACGGGCAAGGCTGGCACCAAGTTCGCGAGTGCCGAAGCGGGTGGCCCGGTGAGGACTGCGGCAGCCCGTGTTCTTCTCAGCCACCTCATCGAAGGCATCAACGCAGACCCCAGCAAGCAGGGGGCGTGAGGAAGACCATGGACAAGACATCAGCCAGCCAGTTCGCGGAAGTCATGTCTGACGCTGCGACCACCCTCCGCTCTCAGCAGGAAGTCATTCACGAACTGCAGAGCAAGCTCGCTGCGCGTGAGACTCGCGACCGCGCTGAGAAGCTCGCGCACAACATGCACAACAAGGGCATCGACCTCGACACCTCTGTTGAGGTCCTTGCCGACCGCCTCGAGAAGCTGGCGGAGACAACCCCCGAGAAGCCCGATGCCATCGAGCAGGGCGTGGACCTCGTCGGTCCCGACATGGGGATGAAGGTCGCGTCGCTGACCTCTGATTCGTTGGAGGGCATCGCACAAGGCACCACGGACTTCGAGAGGTTCATCCTCGGTACTGTCGGCTGACAGACCCACCCACCACCAAGGAGTAGCTACGTCATGTCGACTCTGCAGAAGATCAACTTCACCCCCGTCACCAGCATCCTGGAGGTCAACCGCCGCTCGCTTCCGCTTGCGGATGGGACGCTCTGCAACCCGAACAACGCCATCGCACTCGTCGACGGCGAGTGGGTCACCATCAACACGAGCTACCAGATCATCCGCGCTACGCCGGATGTGGCGGCTCCGGTGCCCGACTACGCGACGGTTCGCAGCTTCCCCGTCTTCGTCGAGAAGGGGCGCTACGACACCCAGGCGATGTCGCTGCACAAGGTGACGTTCCTCTTCGGCGGCTTCTACGAGTTCGATACCCGCATCTTCGATGCGGCGGCTGTCGTTCACGGCGGAGCGGCCATCACGACCCCCATGCAGCCCCTCAAGGTCGCGACGGTCACGTTCAGCTCCCGCTCGTTCAGCGGGCTCGTCGGTCACGGCGGTGTGGGCTCCGACACGGACCCCATCGTCGGGTACGTCACCCGTCTCCCCACCAGCAACGGTGGACAACTCCGGTTCATGACGGGTTACGCGCAGTAACCGGAACCATCAGGAAAGGAAAGAGGCAACTCACATGAGTGTTCCGGCACGCGTTCTCAACGACCTGTTCAGCACCAAGCTCGGCTCGAGCGACACCAAGGAGAAGCTCGCAGAGTACGGTGGCTCGTACATCCGCGACCGTCTTCGCGAGGTTTCGTTCACACGGAAGATCCTTCCGCCGGAGCAGGTGACCCGCACGGACTGCCAGCGCTCCGTCAACCACGACACGCTGGTGAAGATCGTGGACATCGAGCCCCAGTCCAAGGCCATGACGATGGACTTCCGTGGCACCCCCACGGCACGCTTCATCCGCGGCCCCAAGGCGGAGATCGGGTTCTACACGATCAGCTCCGAGGTCTTCCAGAAGACCGAGCAGGAGCTTCTCGCGTACGAGATGCCCATCACCAAGATCATCGAGGAGAACTCGGTGAAGGACATCCAGGAGATCGAGGACCACGAGTTCAC
>Ga0116229_10009988_pt1 | contig 14343 bp, 17 predicted proteins | sample S1TSphgellanicum_3_FD_87313 | JGI IMG/M metagenome (GOLD analysis project Ga0116229, IMG submission 87313) | Host-associated microbial communities from peat moss isolated from Minnesota, USA - S1T2_Fc - Sphagnum magellanicum MG | ecosystem: Host-associated > Plants > Peat moss > Unclassified...
CGATGATCCAGGCCACGAACTCCCCGAGCGTTGCGTAGGCGTAGGTGTACGCGCTGCCCGCGATCGGCACCATGGCGGCGAGTTCGGCATAGCAGAGCGCAACGAAGATGCACGCGATCCCGGTGAGCGCGAACGACGCGAGCACGCCGCCCGAGCCGGCCGCTTGCGCGCCCGCGCCGATCGTGGTGAAGATGCCGCCGAGCATCGTGCCGAGCCCGACGCCGATCAAGCCGACGACGCTCAGGCAACGCCGCAGCGGCGCATCGCTCTCCTTGTGCAGCCGGTCGAAGGGTTGCGTCGCGACGAGGCGGCGGACCAGCGCGTTCATCCGCTACGCGGCGAAGTGCACGATGCGCGGACGCAGGCCCAGCGCCGCAATCAAGCCGGCGTATTCGCTCTCGGTCACGTCGGCCGTGGTCTTCCCGAGCAGCGCGATCAGTGCCGCTTCGACGACGTTCGTGCCGAACGAGCGGCCCATGAAGTCGGGCGTGGTCGTGACGAGCGTCGCGACGCCGCGTGCGCGGAGATCCTCGACGTCGCGCGCCGTCACCGTGTTGGTCAAGACGAGCTTGCCGTCGAGCCGGTCGGGCATGTACTGACGCATGAAGTGGAAGTCGCCTGCGATGATCTCGGCGTCGTCATAATACTCCGGGTACTTCGGCTGCGGCGGTCGGTCTTGTTTCTTGCCGGTTGGATAAAAGAATTGAAACGGAAGTTTACACGCGTCCGGAAGATACTTGCGCGCCATCTCTTCGAACTCGTCGAGTCCGCGCACCGGCCGGTCGAGATCGAGCGCGAAAATGAAATCGCCGAAGATCACGTCGGCCCCTGCCGCGACCAGCGCCTGCGCCATGCCGAACCGATCGAGCGCGCTGACCATCAGCACGCGCGTGTCGCGCAGCACGATGCCGGCATCGCGCTCGAGGTACGCGACGGCCTCGCGCTCGAGCGTGTTCTTGAGCCCGCTACCGTCGACGACCGGCGTGTGCTTCACCGCACGCAAGAGCTTGAGCCCGTCGCGCACCGCGTACCGCTCGGTACCGGCGTACAAGTACACGTCGATGCCGCCGAGACCGATCGCATCGACCGTGCCATCGAGCTCGCGCAATCGCGCGAGCGCGCGGTCGAGCGATCCGTCCATCCCCTCGCGCCGCACGTCGAACGACTCGCCGAGCAACTCGATCTGCGCCCGATGATCGCGCGACGCCGATCCGAGCGAGACGGAGACGACCGTTTTCACGCGCGCACGATGCGCCGGGCCGCGCGCGTGGCGGCGATGCGTTCGGGCGTGATCGCGGTGTCGAACGCGCGCATGCCCGCGAGCGTGAAGCCGGCCCGCTCGGCCAGCGCGTCGATCTCGCGCACCTTCGCAAGGTCGATGCCGCGGCCGAGCGTGTAGGATTCGCGGCGCCCCTCGAGCGCGAGCACCATCGTCTCCGACATGCACGCGAGCAGCGTATCGGGCGGCAGCCCCAAGTCGAAGGGCCGGCCCGGTTCGCGAACGCGGTCCATGCGCAGCGCGCCGGGCACGCGCAGGTTGCCGCCCTCCATCACGAGCACGTCGGGGCGCTCGGCCGCGACGCGACGGCTCACGTCGTGCGGAAGCGAGACCTCGCACACGACGGCGCCGCTGCGTAGATCCTCGGGTGCGATCACGTCCTCGATCGACGACGTGGCGGTGAGCACGAGATCGGCATCGCGCAGGGCGGCGCGCAGATCGGTCGCGGCGCGCAGCGCGCACGGCACGCGCTCCGCGGCCGACGCGACGAACTTCTGCAGCCGCGTCTCGTTGCGCGCCACGCACGCGATCTCGCGCACGTGCGGCGCGAGCAACTCGACGCACGCGGACCCGATCGAGCCGGTCGCACCGACCACCACCGCGGTGCTCGCCGACGGATCGATCTCCATCGCTTCCGCGCCACGCAAGAGGCTGCGCACCGCGGTCGCGATCGTGAGCGAGTTGCCCGTCGTCACCGGGATCGGCGCCCGTTCGGCGACGGTCACGCCCCCGTCACCCACCACCGCGGTGAATGCGCCGAGGCCCGCAACCTCCGCGCCCAAATCAGCACCGATGGCGATCGCCTCGTTGACGCGCCGGTACACGTCCTCACGCGGCAGCGCGAGCATCTGTGCCGGCAGCAGCGGCACCATGATGAACCACCCCTCGGTCGTGCGGCCGTCGGTCGCGACGATGCCGCTCAGACGCGCCGCCGCGTAGGAGGGCATCCATGCGAGGATCTTCTCGACGATCGCGTCACCCTTGCCCACGGTGCCCGGCTCGTACCGTTCGACGTCCGCTCGCGAGAGCGGATGGGTGATGAAGCAGAACCGGGTCACCGCGAGACGCGCACGCGTTTCGCCGCCGCCGCTTCGGCTTCGCGCTTGAGTGCGGCGAGCATCATGTCGGCGTTCTCGCGGACCTTTTTCTCGAGCGTCGGGCCGATCAGCTCGGCGAGTGCCGGCACGCCGAAATCGTAGGTGACGTCGAGCGTCACGAGCGTGCCGTCGGGCGTTGACTCGAAGCGCCAGCTGCCTTCGAATTGATCGAGGTCGCCTTCGAGCAAACGATAGTCGATGCGCGTTGCGGCGTCGTCGAAGCGGTCTTCCTCGAGCCACTCGATCGGCGCGTCCTCGATCAGCGTCTTCCACCGGCTCAACACGCGATCGGCGTGGCGCTCGACGACCGTCACGGTGTCGACGTCGGGCATGAAGTCCGGGAAACGCTCCTGATCCTTCGCGAGCTCGTACACGTCGCGCGCGGGCGCGTCGACGACGATTGCGGTGGTCACGAATGGCACGGCAAGACTCCGAGACGATCGACCGCCGTCGCGACGGCCGCGTCGAACGCGGCGAGCGCCGTAGCAACCTGGTCGGCGGTGACGATCAGCGGTGGTTCCAGGCGAATCACGCGCTGCCGGTTCAGCGTCCAGGCCGCGGTCACGCCGCGCTTGAGCAAGTCGGGGATGATCGTGCCGCCGTAGCCTTCGTTCGTGAGTTCGACGCCGACGAGCAGACCGGCGCCGCGCACCGCCGCGATCGCAGCCGGATGACGCGCCGCGATCGCGCGCACACCGGCGAGCAGCTGCTCGCCGCGATCGCGCGCGTTGGTGGTGAGATCGTCGTCGATCAGCACGTCGAGCGCGGCGAGCGCGGCGGCGCAGGCGAGTTCGTTGCCGCCGAACGTCGAGGTGTGCAGCAACGGCGCACGCGCGTAGGCCGCGTTCCACACGTCGGCCCGCGCGACGTACGCGCCGATCGGCACGACGCCGCCGGAGAGCCCCTTCGCGAGCGTCATCACGTCGGGCACCACGCCCGCGAGATCGCACCCGAAGAGCACGCCGCAGCGGCCGAGACCCGTCTGCACCTCGTCGGCGATGAAGAGCGCGCCGGTGCGATCGGCGATCGCGCGCACGCCGTGCAGATACGCCGGCGGCGGAACGTTCACGCCGCCCTCACCCTGCACCGGCTCCACGATGATCGCGGCGGCATCCACGGCGGCATTCGCGAGCGCGTCGAGATCGCCGAACGGCACGTGCACCACGTCGCCGATCAGCGGTTCGAACGGCGCGCGAAACGGCGCGTGCCCGCTCACCGCGAGCGCGCCCATCGTCTTGCCGTGATACGCGTCGTGCGTCGCGACGATGCGCGTGCGCTTGGTGGCCGCGCGCGCGAGCTTGAGCGCGCCCTCGACGGCCTCGGTGCCGCTGTTCGCGAAAAACGAGATCTGCAGATCGCCCGGCGTCAACTCGGCGAGCCGCTTCGCGAGGCGCCCCATCAGCGGGTTGAACATCGTGCGGCCGGAGAGCGCCATCTCGTCGAGCTGCGCCTTCACCGCCGCGATCACGCGCGGATGCCGATGGCCGAGCGTGAATACGCCGTACCCACCGGCGAAATCGAGGTATTCCTTCCCCTCGGAGTCGACGATCGTCACGCCCGACGCGCGTACTTCGACCGGACTGCCGGAGAGTTTCATCACGCGCGCGAGCGGCGGGTTCAGGTAGGCGCGATAGTTGTCGTACGTTTCGTCGAAGAGCGACGGCGCGACGGCCGGGGCGCTCACGTCACGCGACCGCGAGTTCACGCGGCGGCGCTTCGAGACCGGCGATCGTCTCGGCGATGATGCGCAACGTCTCGGCTGCCGTCTCGGTGCGCATCAAGCGCTCACGCAGCGCGCTCGCGCCGGGAAAGCCCTTGAGATAATAGCCGAGGTGCTTGCGCATCTGTGGCACCGCGCGCGCTTCGCCCCACTCCTCGACCATTTCGTGATAGTGGCGCACCGCGAACCGCAGCCGGTCGGGCGCGGCCGGCGTCGCTTCGGGTTCGCGGCCTTCCATCAGCGCACGCAGCTGGCCGACGAGCCACGGGTTGCCGAGCGTCGCGCGACCGAGCATCACCGCGTCGACGCCGGTTGCGCGCATGCGCGCGAACGCGTCGTGCGCATCGCTCAAATCGCCGTTGCCGATCACCGGGATGCCGACGGCGTTCTTGAGCGCCGCGATGTGCGACCAATCCGCTTCGCCGCGATAGAACTGCTTCGCCGTGCGCGCATGTAACGTCAGGGCGCGCACGCCGACGGCTTCGGCGCGCTTCGCAACGTCGAGATAGACGAGATCGGATTCGGTCCAGCCGAGCCGCATCTTCACCGTCACCGGGCAGTCGACGGCTTCGACCACGGCACGCATGATGCGCTCGCAGCGATCGACGTCGCGCAGGCACGCGCTGCCGCCCTCGGTTTTCGTCACCTTCGGCGCGGGGCAGCCGAAGTTGATGTCGACGATGTCGGCGCCGCACTCGCGCACGATCTTCGCGGCCTGCGCCATCAGCGCGGGATCGTTGCCCCAGAGCTGGGTCGAGACGGGCCGCTCGACGCCGTGCTGGTCGATCATCTCCATCGTGCGCTTGGCGCCGTACTGCAGCGCGTTGGACGAGACGAATTCGGTGACGGTCAGCCCGAAGCCGAAGGGCTTGTAGAGCGCGCGCAACGTCCGGTTCGTCACCCCCGACATGGGCGCGAGAACGATGGGCGGCCAGATGCTGATCGAGCCGATTTCGAGCGGCTTCACCGGGGTCGTCACAACCGCAGAGTGTACCACATCGCGACGGCGAAGCGCGATGGGTCGTGAACGATCGCCGCCCACCGACCCCTTGGGAACTCGCCGCCGGCTTCATGAACGTGGGGCTCACGAGCGTGGGCGGCGCCGCCGGCCCCCTGCGCCACGTGGTGGTGAAGCAGCGCAAGTGGCTGAGCGAGGGAGAACTCGCCGAGCTCTTCGGGATGTGTCAGGCGCTGCCGGGGGCGACCGTCGTCAACGTCGCGGTGCTGCTCGGCGACCGGTCGAGCGGCCCGCTCGGCGCGCTGGCCGGCGTCGCCGGGCTCTGCATCCCCGCGCTGATCGTGGCGCTGCTGCTCGCAACCGTCGCCACGCACTTCTCCGAGACCAACGCTCGCTTCGCCTCGGCCGAAGTGGCCGTGACGGCGGCCGTCGCCGGCATCTTCATCTCGAACGGCATTCGCCTGATGTGGGCGCTCTGGCGAGACGGTGGCGCCGAAATGGGGCCGCTGCTGCGCCTCGGACGCGTGGCGATCAGTGCGCTCGGCATCGTCCTCGTGGCGGGCTTGCACCTCTGGATTCCGTTCGCCGTGGTGATCCTGGTTGCCGCGAGCCTGGTCGTCGAGCGGGCGATCTACCGGCGCCTGCGAGGCACCCCGTGACGGCGCACCTGGTGCTGCTCCTCGGTCTCGCCTGGCGCTTCGCGGTGCTCTCGCTGTTCGCGATCGGCGCGGGCGTGAGCGTCATCATCCCCCAGATGCATCAGGAGTTCGTCTCCCAACTGCACTGGCTTGACGATCGCTCCTTCAGCGAACTGCTCGCGATCTCGCAGGCGACGCCAGGCCCGAACTTTCTCTTCGTGCCGCTGGTCGGCTGGAGCGTCGCGGCGTGGCCCGGCGCAATCGTCTCGCTCGCCGCGTTTCTCGTCCTGCCGTTCGTCATCACGTTCGTCGTCGGGCGCGTGCTCAATCGGCACGAGAACGACACGATCCGCACCGTGCGGCGATCGTTCCGGCCGGTGACGGGTGGCCTCTGGATCGCCGCCGGCATCGTGGTCACGCTCGCCACGGACCGATCGCCGCTCCTGATCGCCGTCACGGCGCTCGTCCTGATCGCGTCGATCGCGATCGACATCAGCCCGCTGTGGTGGTGCGTCGCTGCGGCCGTGGCCGGCGCTGTCTTTGTGTAGGAAGGAGAGGGTCGCCGGGAAAAGGGTACGACCATTGAGATGAACGCGAATGGGTTCATGCCGCACGGAATGTGCTTCCAGTGGCAACCCGGCGTGCTGCTCTTGCACACGATCTCCGACGGCCTCATCGCGATTGCGTATTTCACGATCGCCGCGGTCCTTGCGTATGTCATCACGCGGCGGCGGCTCGACGTCCCGTACGTTCGCACGATCGCGATGTTCGCGGCGTTCATCGTGGCCTGCGGGCTCACGCACGTCGCCGCGATCGTCGTCATCTGGGACCCGTTGTACTGGACGCAAGGGTGGATCTCGGCGGTCACCGCGGTACTCTCCGTGCTCACGGCCGTCACCCTCGTACCGCTGCTTCCGCGACTCATCGCCGCACGCTCGCCGAAGCAGCTCGAACGCCTCAACGGGCTGCTGCTGGCCGACGCGACCACCGACGCGCTGACCGGTGTGCTGAACCGCCGCGGCTTCGATTCACACCTTTCCGCGGCGCTCGCCCGAGCGCGCCGCACGCCGAAACCGCTCTCGTTGCTCATGATCGACATCGACGATTTCAAGGCGTACAACGACGCGTTCGGTCATCCGGCTGGCGACGCGTGCCTCACCCTCACCGCGGCCATCATCAAAGCGTCGTGCCATCGCCCGGGCGATGCGTTCGCGCGATTCGGCGGCGAAGAATTCGCCGTCGTCGCCGAGGACACGGACGAACGTGGTGCACGGCACTTGGCCGAGCGCATCCGAACCGCGGTTGCCGTGCGGGATATCGCGCAAGGGAGTGGGGCGCGCTGGCCAATCCTGACCGTCAGCATCGGCATTTGCGCGGTCACCGAAGCGGCCGAGATGGTTGTGGTCGACGTCCTCTCACGAGCCGACCAGGCGCTGTATCGCGCGAAACAGAGCGGCCGCAATTGCATCGCGACGGCGGAACCCACCGCGCATTAGCCGGTCGATAACGTGCGGTGGTGCGCGCGCAATCCGTAGAGCACCAGGTGTGGCTCGACGCGCTCGATCACGTTCGTATGCGCTGCGATCACCGACGCGAGGCCGCCCGACGCGATCACGCGCGCGTGCACGCCGATCTCCGCGCGGATGCGCGCGACGATCGCCTCGGTCGCGCCGATCGTGCCGAACACGATGCCCGATTGGATCGCGCTGACCGTATCGCGCCCCAAGGCGCGGTCGGGCGCCTGCAACGCGACTTGCGGCAATTTCGCCGTGCGCCCGACGAGCGCGTCGAGACCGACCTGCAAGCCGGGCGCGATCGCGACGCCCGCGTACGTGCCGTCGGCGTCGATCGCGCCGTACGTGGTCGCCGTGCCGAAGTTGATCGCGATCGCCGGCGCGCCGACGAGCTCGCGCGTCGCGATCGCGGCCGCGACGAGGTCCGCGCCCACCTCGGCGGGCCGGTCGGTGCGTACCGGAATGATCGTCTGCGCGGCGGCGGTGAACGCGACCGGCTTCACGCCGAAATACTTCTCGCAGCCTTCGCTCAGCGGACGGTCGATCGCCGGAACGACCGATGACAGCACGATCGAGGAGACGTCGCCGATCGGCACGTGCGCGGCCGTGAAGAACGACGAGAAGAGAATGCCGTATTCGTCGGCGGTGCGCCGTACGGCGGTCGTGATGCGCCACGTTCCGGCGAGTTCGCCGGACGCGTCGAAGGCGCCGAGCTTGGTCTCGGTATTCCCGACATCGATGGCCAGCAGCATGTCAGTCGCGCGCGGCTCGCAGTTCGACGAGCGTATCCCACAGTCGCGCGGCAAGTTCACGCTTCGACGCGCGACCGAGATCGCGGCGCCCGTTTTCTCCCCACAGCACGGTGAGCGCGTTCTCGCCGGCGCCGAAGCCGCCTTCGTTCGCCACGTCGTTCACCGCGATCGCATCGAGGTGCTTGCGCGCGAGCTTCTCGCGCGCGTTGCTTTCGTGCTCGTCGGTCTCGGCGGCGAATCCGACGAGATACGTGCCGTTCTTGCGCGCGCCGAGTTCGGCCAGGATGTCGGTCGTGCGTTCGAGCGCGATCGATCCGACCGCATCGGTCTTCTTCACCTTGCTCGCACTCGCCGCGGCCGGACGCCAATCGGCGACCGCGGCGGTCGCGATCGCGATCGTGGCGCGTGGTGCGCGCGCGAACGTCGCCGCGGCCATCTCCGCGGCGCTCGTGACGCGCACGACGTCGGCGCCGGCCGGGGCCGGAACGAGCGTCGGCCCGAGGACCAGCTCGACGTGCGCACCGCGCGCAATCGCCTCGCGCGCGAGTTCGATCCCCATCGTGCCGGTCGAGGCGTTGGAGAGAAAGCGCACCGGATCGATCGGCTCGCGCGTCGGTCCGGCCGTGATCAGCACGCGTTCGCCGGCGAGATCGCGCGTGCGTGCGAGCGCCGCTTCGATCGCCGCGACGATCGCCGGCTCCGCCGCGAGTCGCCCCGCGCCGGCCTCGCGTTCGGCGAGAAAGCCGCTCTCGGGCGCCACGATCGTGACGCCGCGCGCGGCGAGCGTGCGCAGATTTTCCGCGGTCGCCGGATGCTCGAGCATCGCGGTGTTCATCGCCGGTGCGATCACGATCGGGATACGCGCCGCAAGCGCGGCATTGGTGAGCAGGTCGTCGGCGATGCCGTGTGCGAGCTTCGCGATCGTGTTCGCGGTCGCGGGGACGATTGCGAGCACGTCGTTGTCGCGCACCAGCCCGATATGAGGAATCGCTTCGCTGCGTTCCCACAGCGACGTCCACACCGGGCGCTGCGCGAGCGCGGCGAACGTCGCGGCGCCGATGAAGCGCTGCGCGTCGTCGGTGAGGATCACGTCGAGCCGCAGTCCGTTCTGCACGAGCCGGCTCGCGAGCGCCGCCGCCTTGTAGGCCGCGATGCCGCCGCAGACGCCGAGCAGAACGCGCGACGCGCTCATCGCGACGCGCCGGCGACGGCGCGCGAGGGCGTGACGACGAAGGGAATGTTGTCGAGCAGGCGCGTCGTGCCGACCCACGCGCTGCCGATCGCGAGCAACTCGCGACCGGTGCCCGCCGGTGCGAGGGCGTCGGCCGACGCGAACGTCGTCGCGTCGACGATGTCGAGATACGCTTCGCGCAGCGGCATGTGCAGCGCCGCGCGTCCGGCCGCGACGATGCGGTGACGATCGGATTCACCGCGCTCGACCGCGGCGGTCATCGCGCGCAACGCGCGATAGAGGCCCGGTGCGACGGCGCGTTCACCGCTGCTGAGGTAGGCGTTGCGGCTCGAGAGCGCGAGGCCGTCGTCGTCGCGCACGGTCGGCACGACCTCGATCGCGACCGGCAGCTGCAGATCGCGCGCGACGTGACGCAGCACCGCGACCTGCTGGCCGTCCTTCGCGCCGAAATACGCGCGCTCGGCGCCGGCGATCGCGAAGAGCTTCACGCAGACGGTCGCGACGCCGCGGAAATGACCCGGCCGCAACGCGCCCTCGTAGCGCGTGCCGATCGCGCCCGGATCGACGGTCGTGTCGAAACCGCGCGGATACATCTCATCGACGCTCGGCGCGAAGAGCAGATCGACGCCGGCTGCTTCGAGCCGGCGCGCATCCTCGGGAAATGCGCGCGGATAGCGCGCGAAATCTTCGCCCGGGCCGAACTGCAGCGGATTGACGAAGATCGTCGTCATCACCGACGCGCACGCCGCGTGCGCCGCGTTCACCAGCGTGAGGTGACCCTCGTGCAACGCGCCCATCGTCGGCACGAGTCCGAGCGGACGCGGTAACGCGCGCGCGGCGAGCGACGCTTCCTCGACCGTGCGGACGATGCGCATCAGACTTCGACGACGCGCAACACGGTACGGCCCACCGTGAACGGCTGCCCGACGCTGATCGCTTCGGGCGCCGCCACCGGCCGACCGTCGATGCGCGTTCCGTTGCGACTCGCCAAGTCCGCGAGGCGAAGAGCGCCCGCTTCCTCGTAAAGACGTGCGTGTTTCCGCGAAATATACCGATCAATAGTGATGCAGGCTCCGGCGACGGCGTCATCACGGCCAATCGTGATCTCGTGGTCGAACGACCACGTTTTTCCGTCGAGCGGACCGCTCATCACTTCCAGGACATACATCACGGACCGCCTTCGCCCGCTTGCGACGCACGGTCCTCTCCGGGTAGGAACCAACGATGACCGAAGACTTGAGTATCGAGATCGAATCCGACTCGTTGCGTGAAGCCGAACTGATGCAGGTGCGGGCCATTTTGCAACGCTTGGTCGGCCGCACGATCACCGACGTGCGCTTCGAGGAAACGCGCATCGCGCTCGAGACCGACGACGGCGCGATCCGCTATTTTTACGGCTATATGGGTGAGGACGTTCCCGAGGAATCGCCCGCCGAGTAGACCGCATCGGCGGCCAGCAGGGCGCCGAGCGCGACGTGTTCGGCCACGACGCCGCCCTGGAGATACACGTCCCACGGTTCCCGCAGCGGCGCATCACACGAGAGATCGATCGTCGAGCCGCTCACGAACGAGCCGCTCGACATGATGACCGGATCGACGTAGCCCGGCACCGGGCCCGGTTCGGGGGCAAAGCGCGCGTTGATCGGCAGCGCCCGCTGCAGACCACGCGCGAAGGCGATCAACTTGGCGCGCGAGCCCAGGCGAATCGACTGCACGATGTCGCTGCGGAGCTCGCCCGGCAGCGGATCGACCGCGTAGCCCAGCTCGGCGAAGAGCCCGGCCGCAAAGTTGAGCCCGCGCAACGTTTCGCCGATGACGAGCGGCGCGTAGAAGAGTCCCTGGATCAGCGTTCGGCCGAGGCCGAGCGTCGGACCGAGCCCCGCGCCGATGCCCGGCGCGAAGATGCGCGCCGCGATCCGCTCGATCAGATCGGCCCGGCCGGCCACGTATCCGCCGGTGGGAGCGAGGCCGCCGCCGACGTTCTTGATCAGCGAACCGGCCAGCACGTCGGCTCCGACCGCCAACGGCTCGCGTTCCTCGACGAGTTCGCCGTAGCAGTTGTCGACGAAGACGACGGTCGCCGGTGCGGCGGCGCGAACGACGGCGACGATCTCGGCGATCGCATCGATGGAGAGCGAACGCCGGTCGGCGTAGCCGCGCGACCGTTGCACGAAGGCGACCGCCGGCGGATCGGCACGCAGCGCCTCCGCGAGCGCCGCGAGGTCGGTCGCGCCGGCCGCCGTCCGCGCGACTTCGGCATAGCGCGCGCCACGCGCCACCAGCGAATGGGGCGCATCGGCGATCGCGTAGCGCAGCGTGTCGTACGGCGCGCCGTTCACCGCGAGCAGCAGGCTGCCATGCGGAACGAGCGCGTCGAGCGACGCGACGATCGCGTGCGTTCCGCTCACGATGGAGAGCCGCGCGAGGACGCGTTCGGCGCCGAAGATGCGCGCGAGCAGCGATTCGAAACGCTCGCGCGCCGGGTCGTCGTAGCCGTAGCCGGTCGTTCCAGCGAGATCGCTCTCCGCGATGCCTTCGGCGAGAAACGCGTCGATCACGCGCATGCGCACGGCGCCGCGGCGCGCGTCGTCTTCGTAGAGCCGCGGCAACGCGCGTCGCCCCGCGTCGCGCACGGCATCCGCCACGCTGCGCGCGCCGAGGATCCGGTCGATCATCGCTGCTTGTGCATCTCCATCTGCTCGTAGACGCGCACGAACGGCAGGTAGATCGCGCCGGCGATCGCGATGTTGACCGCGACCAGGATCAGCGAACGCCAATCCAGCGTCGCGAGAAACGTATTGAGGAACACCGGCACCGTCGAGAACATGTAGTAGATCGGCGGACGCACCCAACCGAGGGTCATCGCGGCGTAGGTGGTGCAGCACAGCAGGAGCGGCGCGACGATATACGGGATGCCGAGCACCGGATTGTAGACCAGCGGCAAACCGAACATCACCGGTTCGTTGGTGCTGATCAGCGACGGCACGATCGTAGCACGCGCGAACCGCCGCAAGCGCGGCACGCGGCTGCGCAACAACAACACGATCAGCGGCAACGTCGCGCCGCAGCCGCCCGGAAACACGTAGAGGAACGTCGAGACGGCGACCAGATGCGGGATCGGCTGGTGGTGCGCGTAGGCCGCGGTGTTCGCGAACTGCAGGTTGATGTATACCGGCAGCACGAGCGCCGCGAGCAACGCCGGCCCGTGGATGCCGAAGAGGAAGAGCACCGTTTCGACGAGCGTGATGATGACGAGCGCGGCGAAGCTGTCGCCCAGATAGCGCAACGGTGAGATCAGCGCGTCCAATCCGCCGCCGATGGAGAGGTGCAGCGCGTAGAGCCCATACGACCCGATCCAGACGGCGAGCGCGCCGATCACCACGCCCTTGTCGCCCGGAAAACGCCGTCGCATCACACCGATCACGCCGACGGTGATCAGACACGCGACGATCGCGGTGAAGAGACCCGAGGTGCCGAGCAACCCCGAGATGTTGTCGAACTCGCGCGAGGCCGCAGCACCGATGCAGTGGAGATCGCAGCGCGGCGGGTGCGCGCCGGGGGCGGGCGGCGCCGCCGACCGCATCGCCCGCGGCGGCAGCGAAAACGCGAACGCGAGCACCGATGCGCCGATCGTCGGCGCGGCGAGATACCGCAGGCGCTGCGCGAGCCGCGCGGAGAGCACGAACACCAGCACGATCGACATCACCGCGAACGAGCCCGGGATGCCGGCCTTCAGCCGGTCGACGAACGACCCCGATTCGACGAACGCGACGATGACGCCGAGCGCGACGATCAAGCCGACGAAGCTGACCGGCAGCGCTTCGCGCAGCGCGCGCACCGCGGGTGCGTTCCCGAACCGTTCGGCAAATGGGGTGACCCGCCGCTCGATCCAGGCAACCGCACCGAATCCCGCGGGAAGGCTAGAGTCGCCTGACGACTGCCTCGACTCGTCCGACGACCGTGACATCGTCGGCGTAGATTGGCGCCATGTCGCGATTCTCCGGCTGGAGCCGGATGCGACCCGCTTCGCGATAGAAACGCTTGACGGTTGCCTCGCCGTCGATCATCGCGACGACGATCTCGCCGTTCTCCGCGCTCGGTTGCGGATCGACGACGATGAGATCGCCGTCGAGGATCGCCGCGTCGATCATCGAGTCGCCCTTGACGCGCAACATGAAGGCGCCGCTGCGCTTCACGAAGCTCGCCGGCAGCACGAACGTGTCCTCGAGATTTTCGGCGGCCGTGATCGGCACGCCGGCCGCGACGCGGCCGATGATCGGCACCGCGACGCTCTCGGGGCGATCGTCGGCCGGGGGGACGGCGCGCAGCACCATGTCGGCCGGCACGAGCGCCCGCGGCTTCGTCGGATCGCGCCGCAGGAGCCCGTGGCGCTCGAGTGTCTTGAGATGCGACTGCACCGTCGACGACGACGAGAGGCCCACCCGTTCGCCGATCTCGCGCACGCTCGGCGGATAGCCCATTTCCGCCGTAAAGTCCCGGATCACATCGAGAATGCGTTGCTGCTTCTCGGTCGTTCCGCGCTCGGTCATCAACCCTCCAGAAGGGGCGGCCGGCCGGCATTTCGTCGTACGGTGCCGGCATCGTGCCACCCAGTAGGCACAGCGCGTGGTTACGCTGCCCTCGTTGGACCAGATCCTAGCACGGGTAGACGTCGAAATGCAAACATATGTTCGAGCTGACCTTGACGCTCGCTCCCTCGAATGCTACTATCTGGTGGACGAACAGGCGTTTGGCACAATATCTAGGGAGTATACAATGCGCGGACCGTCGAGAACGAAACACTTCACGCTCATGCCGCTGATCGCGATCGCCGGGCTCAGCCTGGTGGTCACCCTCCCGGCGCTCTCGGCCACCCAGCTCCACGCCGCCAAGCCCGTCACCTACGCGACCGTGACGGTCAAGGCGGGCGATAGCCTCTGGACGATCGCGGCGAAGAAGACCGCCGAGAACGGCGACGTCCAAGCGACGGTCGACGAAATCGTCGCCGTCAACCACCTCGACGGCGCGAGCCTCAACCCCGGCCAGCGACTCCGCATCCCGCAATAACATCCCGGCCCGCGGGCCACTCCCCCCGCCCAAACGCACGAAAGCCGCGCATCACGCGCGGCTTTCTGTTGTTTAGCGGGATTGTGCGCATGGCATGCACGACACCATAACGGAGCGATTATGGAC
>Ga0116229_10009991_pt1 | contig 14340 bp, 7 predicted proteins | sample S1TSphgellanicum_3_FD_87313 | JGI IMG/M metagenome (GOLD analysis project Ga0116229, IMG submission 87313) | Host-associated microbial communities from peat moss isolated from Minnesota, USA - S1T2_Fc - Sphagnum magellanicum MG | ecosystem: Host-associated > Plants > Peat moss > Unclassified...
ATGTTTCTTGTGAATGATTGCCAATTTGGCTACATCACCAAAAAAAATTCTTTAAAAAATTATGGGCCCCATTGTCGATCCCAACACTTCCCTGATGTCCTTCCTCCTAGCACCATTAGAACATTATATATATATATATATATATATATAAATTTTATTTGTTTGATAAAAAATTATTCTTTTTTTTTTTTTTTTTGTTTTTGGTATTAACCCCATTTTTCCTTCTTTCCCTTTTAGCTTTTTTTGTTTTCCCTTTTTTCTTTTTCACCCCCAAAAAAAAAAAATTTTAAAAATATTTTTTAAATTTTAAAAAAAAAAAAAAAAAAAAAAAAAAACAGCCCAAAATTGAAAAATCTCATGTGATTAAAAAATAAAATGGATCACTATTTCCAAAGTAATTTGAAGTTTTGGCCATGGGCTAACAAGTTAGCTTTGACATGAGAAATTGGGATGACAAGGGATGGCAAGGGAGAAGGGGGTGATGATAGGGGGAGGTGGGGCAAGGATGTTGAGGTGAACAAGAATTCTTTTCAATGTTTTTTTTTCTTGGGTTGCAAAGGAACCATGGGACAACAAGGAATGCTAAAAGGGAGGGTAGGAACATTGGGGTCGATGCCATCACCAAAAAAAAAAAAAAAAAAATAATTTTTTATCAAACAAATAAAAATTATATATATATATATAATGTTCTAATGGTTTATTATTATTATTATTGTTATTTGATCAACATATGAGTGATGAGGACAATGGGGTGGATGATAGGTGGTGCTAGGATGAAGGACATCAGGGAAGTGTTGGGATCGACAATGGGGCCCATAATTTTTTAAAGAATTTTTTTTGGTGATGTAGCCAAATTGGCAATCATTCACAAGAAACATTAGCCAAATTTGGCTATTGATCAGATAAAAAGTGGAAAAATCTAAGAAATATGATATATTTTTCCTACTTGCTAGAACTTGTTGTAGAAATATGATGATTTAAACCTTTTTTTCAAGGTTTGGAAAATTATTGATGCTCTTGTACCTCCTAGCAACCTTGCTACATAGCTCTTCTACCACAAAACAATGGCTATATATTCAAACCCTTTTTTGTATGTTAAAAAAGATAATGATACCATGTTTGAGAACTTGCCCCAGTTATTGGCTCCCTTGTACAAGGGAGATATTAGGGGAACAATGTACTTTTGATTTAGTCTCACTATGAATTGTGAGTTCATTTTTTTTGGGGAACTTCATGGAACACTTCCAATTTTATTTGTTGCTAGTTTGAACCAATGTTGGGCCAATAATGTTTAAAGTTTTCTTCAATATTCACCAATTTTGGTTATTTGGTTTATCAATATTTGTCGGTTTTGATTCCTTTTAATTTTAATATTTTTATTTAACATATAATGTAAGGATATCAAAAAGAAATTTAAAAAATTATAGTGTCAGATTCAATATCAGAGATATTTTGCAACATAATTAATGTTCGTTAAATATCCAAGTTTTTTGAACAACAGAATAAAAAATTTCAATCCAATAATCTATTAGGATAAAATTATAAGTCCAATTTTTTTTCATTTTTTCAAATTCCCTTCATATTCCTCTAAATCTCTCTAAGTAGCATTAGACTCAAGATTCAACTTTATCCAACAAAGATTGATATCCTACGCTACAGAAGACAAAACTACAAAGGTCATGTTTGGATCAAAATTGTACTCATCCTAAATTGCATTTTGTGGCATCAATGCCTTATTTCCACCCAACTCCAACTCCAGCAATTGGTCATTGTGGGAGCACCACATCACAATGACCCACCCAATAACCTATTCAAAAAAGAACTCAATCAAGTAAAGGGCTTATAAACTCTTCAAAAGAAAGTCGAGGTTTAGGGTTTAGGATTTAGGGTTCATAAAATCAATTTCTGAAGGTCCAGTTCAACAAGCCCGCAAAATGCTTGAAAGCAAATGATATATACCAAACTTCTCCATCAAATTACATTGGAAGGAAACTAGAAAGAAGACCTGCAAAAAATAATGATACGGCACCCAAGCTTCGCTCTGTGAAGAATGTATCCTGATTCACAAAATCATGGTTTGTGATGAACTTGGGTGACTCATTCAGTATCAAGGAGAGACTCAAGATTCAGTCTTCTGATGATTCTTGCTCTTCACAGCAATGGCTGTGAGCTGTTCCTCCTTTGTAATCAAGCATAAGTGTTGCTTCTGACCATGAGGCGGCCACCACAAATACACCAAAGAGAAGTGAAGGGACAATATACAGCAGTGCATGGTTGTGCAATTTCTGAGAATGTGTGTGAGCAACTGAAAATCCTACACCAACAAATGGCCTGGACAAAAAGAAAGCTCCTACATCCAAGCTGAAGCACCCCTAGACCTTTAGTATAACTTTGCACACCTATGGTAAGAGTGAGGTCTGACACATATGAACCAATGTGGGTGACAAAGTATTCCACTCATATTAATGTGACATATGTTTTTGTGGATTCTTGAGCTATGATGTGTATTGGAAAGGACTACGAAAATTTTGCACAACTAGGTGGGTCTTGAAGAAGATTCAAAATTGCAGAGATTATGATGACAATTGGTTTTGTCAAGTACCACCCAAGAGAAAGTAGCTGCAGAAGCTCTGTGATGATACACACAGCTATGAAATTGTTAAGGGTGAATGGGGTGCCTCAGCACCAACTGTTGCTTACTTGCTACCACTGCCCCGACACCAACCATCCATGTAGTTGCAGGTCAAGGTCAGTGAAGAGAACCACAGCAAAGAATAGAACCCAAAAAGAGAAGCTGAGCAAAACAAGGGAATGGCTAGCCTTTGTTTGAATGACCCTCTCTGTGGTGGCTTCTGTCCCCAAACTGCCATCCTTCAAACACAAGAAAAGATCTTACAGAAGTATTGGTAACGGTTCCTCCATACTTGCAATTTAAGTGAAATTGACATGTGAAATTAATTTCATTATGAAATCATATAATTGAGTACTAGGATCCAATGATGACCTGATAATCAGACAATAGAGTTTTCAGATCCAACAACACATAATATTGAAGGAGACCCAATGAACTCTTTTGAACCACACACTGCTAAGAACCTTCAAAAGCCGACTCTTGACTATGCTAAACTTGGTAGAATCTGAAATACTAGAGTCCACATGAGGCATAACAACAGTCATGTCGAAATATCTGCATATTCTGGCTATGGCTAGTCCAATAATTTTTTCTGGCAAGAGGAGTAATTAGAAATACAATTAGGCTCACAGAATGATCATTTTGAAACTACGTCAGAAGGCATCAAATACATACAATCCTTCAAAACTCAATTGTCTCAAAGTCATCACAAACATGTGAGAGATGAACCATAGGACTAAATTTCTTTTCGGGAAATGCAAGTACTTGTGCAGCTCAAGTCATAGATGGAATCCAAGCTTATCTAGTTTGCTGGATCCAAGACTAAAAGAGCATATATATTGAATACCATTTGCTAAGCTATTTTGCTAAGTTGACATTCCTTGTTTTGTCAAGTTCACTTTGCCAAAAGTCTACATCCACACCCACTTCACCACTTTGCCAACTCCACTTTGCTAAGTTGATAAGTCCACTTGCTAAGTCACCAGGTGCACATTGCCAAAGGTTTAGGGTTTAAACCCTAAACCCTACATTACCAATGGCGCATTGCCCAATTTGTCAAGACAACTTCATCTTGCAGACTGCCTGAATGCTCTTCAACTGCCTCACATTAAAATTTTACAAGCTGCCCAATGCCTAAAATTTATTCCTTTACTGCCCAAACTTCTGCTCCAAAAAAGAAAACCCCCCAATTTTCAAGCTGCTTAAAGAAGGGCCCAAACATCTTTTATTTTTTCCCCTTTTTTGGGCAAGAGAGGGGTGCAGTCTTGATTAGAGACAGACATGATAATTGGGTCAACTTGGATGCTAATTGTAGACATACCAAAATTCATCCATCCATGCCAAGTTGACCTGATCTTCATAGGCTGCCTAATGAAGGGCTCAAACAGCTTATTGTTTCATTCTTTTTTTTAGGGGGGCAAAGGAGAAGGTGGGGTGGTTTTGATTCTGTGACTCTTTGAAGCTCGAGAAAACTCTTTCAAGGTAGCTTCTAAAGTTTTTCTCAACTGCAATTGAACAATTTAGAGCTTGTGTGTATGTGTGTTCTTTTTCTTTTGGTTTTTTTTGTGTGTGTCCAATCTTTCTAAATATTGTGGCCTTTAAGGCAAATGAATGAGTTGTAAATGCAACAATGAACCATCATCCAAACGGATGATAAGTGAAATTGACTACCTAATCACCTGCCACCCCCATGTCCCCAATCCCCAAAAGATGTTGAGCCCTTGTTAGGCAGCCTGAAATTTTTTTGGGTAGAAGTTTGAGCAGGAAAGGAATAAATTTTAGGCATTGGGCAGTCTATAATTAAAAAAAATGTTGGGCAGCATGAAAAGCATCCATAAACATGAAGAATGAGAGTGATGTACAGTTTATGGGTGCTTTCCTTTTGGCAATTTGAACATAGCAAAATGGGAAACATCAACTTGGCAAAATAGCCAAGCAAACAACATTCCATACATATAAAAGTCGAGAGCACCCATAAACCTGTAAAATTGAATGGCATAAAGTGAGAGACTATTGAAAGGGTGTCCACCTGAACGAATCATTATGACTGACCAATCAAAGGTAGTGATTTTCATTTATTGGTCCTTTTGGAAATCATGTGCATTTATGCAGGTTCAAACTTCAAACTCAGTTTCACAATATGTAGAGGCTGGACTTCATTCATAGTACATTACATTATTGCCATTGGAGATGCTCTTATCATCATGCTGAGCAAACATACTCCGTGACTGAGAGATCAAGACAAGGCCAAAGTTGTCCATTTCACTAGAGCTTGATGAAGCTCTGGTTCATCCTTACCAAATTATATCATCTGTTTCTGGGGTGAAAATAGGTTGGGTGGTTAAGCCTTTGGAATAATTAATTTATGTGAGCTTTATACATTCAAGGGAATTTTGCTATGACTTGACTAGAGAGTCAATAATCCCATAACTTAGTCCCACCAAAACAAAAACATTTAATGCAAATTAAAAAAAAGTGTGAGAATTCTCACTTTGGAGTTTGCATTGTGATCTCACTTGAGAACAAATACAGAACCCTTGACATTTCAAATAAAGTAATACAAAATAAAATAAAAGAAAATAAGTACTTAATTTTGTGAAGTCATGACTCATGTGAGAGCCCCTATATCAGACACATTAAATTTTGCTTTCATATAAAGACAAAACACATGGATCCAGTAATTATCACACAACCAGTTTGACCCATTAAAAGCCTTCAAGACTCTCTGGAGGCCTTCAATTCAAAGCCAGCTTATACACTTAATGGAGACTTTGTTGTGCAACTGTGATCATTGCCCTGACTTTGATCATTGGTCCTCTAGTTAGGTAGGAATAGAGTATGATACTAGGTGGCTACTATGTAAGTAGTAAGTACCTGCAAGCAAACTGCAGGGTTTTGTTTTGTCAAATTTGTGAGGAAGGTGGACTAGTGATCCTCCAAAAGAGGACTTATTAGCCAAGTTTGGCTACGAGCTAGAGAGCAAATTAGATTTTGTTTTTGGGAACCATGCTATATTCTGGCAACATCCTACAAGCTATGGTCTAAATCTGGTGAATTCAGCTTTTTTTTTTTCCCTTGAAATATGGCTAGTCTAAAGTCGCCATATTTTCCCAATAAAAGCTTTGAAGGATTTGTAACTCCCTTGTCATCATCCTTTGGGATGTATTTTCAATGTAAACTTACAAGGCCAGAGTAAACCATCACCCACCAGTGCAAGGATGGATGGTGTCTGGACAGGAAATGCTTATTTCTGTTCCCTAGTTAACCATGGTGATTAGCTATGTACTAACCACTCACATGCACATCTTTACCTACCTAGTAGCCACCAATTGGCTTACCTATTTACATCTAGTAACCACTTATGTTCCCTTACTCACTGATAAATTTTTTTCTTAAGAATTTTTGTTTGTAGCTAAAGTGGCAATCATCCATGGGAAGATGTAAAAAAAGTGGTGATCATTTGATCTTCAAGAAGATTTAGGCAAATCTAGCTCTAAATATGAAGTACAAAACAATAATCATCCTTCTATATCTTTAGCTACGCACTCAAGACCAATTATAAAAATTTGATGATTTCTCCAAAAATTTCCCTCACCTATGGCTGTTGAAAACCTAGAATTAGCAAAGTACCACAGTCAATTTGAAGGGAATTGAATATGTGCATGAAACCCACAAAAAAAGGAAAGTAATAAACGCTATAATTCATTCATTATTGCCTGCAGAAGAGTTACCTAGTGTAACTTGAGTGTGGGCTATGGGATTTTCATCTTAGGAAACAATAAAAAGATGCAGGTCTCATCAATGTAAATTTTTAAACATAAGAAAACTTAACCCACTTTCTGATGAGACAATTCAACTATTTTACATATTAGGGTTTGAGATTGGGAACTTTTTTTTTGGCCATTTTTACAAAACTATAGGAGAAGGCTTGCTACCCAGTCTCTCCCAGTAAGTTTGGGATTGAATCCCTGAGGAGGGTAGTCAGAGTGTGTATACCGATCGGTGTTGGGCGGTTCTCTTTTTCCTTTGGGTGAGAATCAATCAGTTCTGGTTTTTTCATGATGTTATGAGACCCTGATTGGTTATTTAATATATAACTTTTTTGAGCTGGTGAGAGGCAATCAGGTTATCAAAATTATTTTTTTTCAAACTCACCTCATTCTCAGATAGGGTGATTCTCATATATACAAACAATCGATTTTCACATTCAGTTTTCACAACCTGATTATTAAATTTTTATAATTAAAATCAGTTTTTAATGATTAAATAATTGATAATTTAATTACTTCATCAAAGGAAAAAGAGCAACACCATGTGAGAAGAGTAACAGCAACAGGAAAAGAATAATAGCAATAAGGAGAAGAGTAATAGCAATAAAGAGAAGAGTAGTAACAATAAAGACAGAAGAATAATAATGGAAGAACAGTAATAGAAATAAGAGGAAAAAAAGTAATAGCAAGAGGGGAAGAGTAGCAGCCACAAGTGAGAAGAAGAACAAGAGGAACCAACGAACCAAATTTGTTTTATACCCTATGAACCTGATTTGGGTTTTCATGTGAAAACCCATCTGGTTCTTTTTTTTTATTAAAAATTTCTGGTTTCAGTGTTTCTAAGTCAGTTCTCACATGGGTGAGAACCTTAAAATCGATTTTCAGCCCGGTTTTCACCCAAAATGAGAACAGTCAATTCTCAATGTGAAAATCGATCTGAAAACCAGGTCACCCAACGACAACCGCCCAACACTTGGTGTAGACCTGAAAGTTTGAACAACTATTCTATAATTTTCAATGGTGGAATGGTACTAATTCTTCCCTAATTCTTCGTCTTTATGATCACCACTTTGGCTACAAACAAAAATTCCTAAAAGAAATCACTGATTTGGAAGGCACTTTATGTTCTTGAATATCCCCCCCTAAAAAGAGGATAGATGTTAAGCCTATTCCTTGATAGTGGGAGGGAGAGTGGAAGGCATGTTATGCCTACTTATAGGTGTAAGATCCATCCCAGTAATAAAAAGTAGGCATAAGAATTGTCCTTCTCATATGTCTCATGATCTAATAATGTATTGGGGGAAGGCATTCTGCTAAGGATCTTCTCGAGTTTGAAGGTTGTTGCCCCAAGATGGGAACCCAATATTGTGGGCCCAAAAACTTAAAAAGGATCATGGTAGTAGGGCTTCCCCAACCTAAAGCATGTCAAGATTTTGTACACAAAAGAATATGTCATAAGTGGAAGCCCTTTCTCTATGTGGAAGGTCCTTATGCAATACTTTACATTTAAGTTCATTAGAGCATTTTCATTGGCATGCTCTGAAAGCCCTTGCAATGGGAAATCGTATTTGTTGAAGGCAATTGATAGGTGAAAGCATGGTAAATTATATCAAAAAGTATGTCCACCTAAAATCTCATTTTAAAATGTAATAATTTTGTTTAAAAACTCAAAAGAGTAGGTTGAAGATTTTTTTATTTTGCAATTTGAAAACATCTATGCTTACATTGGGTTTATGGTAAGTTGAATATAAAGTTTGAAAACTTTTAATATAATAAAAGTAAGTAACAAGTAGGTTTGAAATTGGTCAATATATATTTTTTCAAACTTATTTCTACCCTACAAGCTAGATATACTTTTATTAAAATGTGAAAAAGATGAAAAGCCACAAGTACATTTTAGGGCCCCATTAATTCAAAAAACATTAAAATATAATATTTCATCTATTTATAATCTACATAAGGACCATAAAATACATTGTGACCTTTGTTGAATTCTCATAAATCTACTTAAACATACTTTAAACATGTACTCTTTATTTAAAATTTTAACAAAGTAAAAAAAAATGTTCATATTAATTCTTGAATTAAATAATATTTTTAAATTCAATATATCAAAGCATATTTCCTATCTACTTTTCATTTATGTTGCAAGGAACATTTTCAATCTAATTTACCATGCCTTCACCCCAACATGAAAACATGACCCCACCAATGATGAAAGATGGTATTTTGTTTTGAGGCCTTATGAAATTTCACATTGGGCTTCACAACTTGGTGTAAAATGTAAAGTTTTGGTGAGGAGTCATGAAGGCTGGCAATGGGTGCACAATGTACATGTTGCCATTGTGAAAAAAATTCTAGTAATTGCCAAATCTTAGAATGGCCAAATCCCACAAAATAACTTTGTCTTTTATTCTTGTGCCATGGATGAATCCAACAAAAAAAACACATGCATACACTTTTTTTATTATGCATTACCATATTAAAACCTACATTTATCATGTTAACAGATCACACAAAATATTATAAAAACATCCTAATTTGTGCATCATACCTAACCCGTTCCCCCACCCCCCCCACCCCAAAATTTAAAGTTAAGGTCCTCCAAGCTAAATAACAATGTGAAAAATTTCTATTGTGAAATCCACCATGAACAAACACCTTGGTTTTAAGGTAAGGAAATTAATAGGTCAAGTGCAAATGTGAGCCCCATCATTAATCACCTAACTACAATCCCCCAAATCCTTAACTAAATGTGAATCATCATCAAATAAAAACTTCAGATAATCTTATTTTTTGACCATATAAGTAGGCAATTAGTTTTATTTGGTGCATCAAGGACAAAACCAGTTTTTGATGGATATTTCCACATTGATGATATCAAACATCCCATATGTTAACTTCAAAAACACCAAACAATTCAAATCATGTTCACACTTGAATCAATTCCAAGTTAAAATGCAATTAATTATGTTAATTCAGCTTCCAATTCTTTTTTCTAACCATCACCAAATCTCACAAACAACCAAACATCAAAAGTTTCCAATTTTAACCATGGTTGAATGTCACAAAAAACAATTCCAACCTTTTTCTATCCTTTTAGCCATTACTAAATCCCACAAACAAACACAAGTGGTTTTTGATTCTACTCATGATTGAATTTCATGGAAAATTGTATCTACAACCCCCCCTTTTTTTTTTCTAGCCATCACCAAATCCCACAAAAAAACACAAGCACCCTCATCTTCTAGCCATCATTGAAGTTCACAAAAAACCACACCCCATGGAAAAAAAATTGAAACATACACAAACACAACCTTAAACCCAAAAAATCAAAACACACTAAAATTGAAACAATGTATAATTTTATTTCATTCAATGTTCAAGTCTTTTTAGGCCCACTTGGAATTGCACCAAATTTGAATTGTAACAAACTTATGAATTTTATAATTCTTGTGTGCATTCCAAGTGTATTTGGAAGGTTAGATCTTTTTTCAAATATGTTACATTATTTCTATCAAAAAATGGTTTCCAATCTTGATCTTGTTCATATTCAATAATCATGTTATGAAAAATCATAAAACACATCATGAGATCAAAAATTGCAACCATTTGTTATAAGGGTTTGGAATGATATCAAATTTAAATTGCAATAACCCAAAACATTTCTCTACAACCTTTTTTGTATTTTTTTGCATCTTTGCAAAGTTTTGCCTCTTTTCATCTTAAGGTTCATGCACAATTTGCACAAAACAAGATCAAGGAAGATAGATAAAATCTACTAAAAGATAGTATTGAAGGTAGACATTGTCATTCACTTTGAACCTCAAAACGCTATTGTTGGTGCCCCATTTAATGTGTTTGCAACCATTGGTGATTGGTCTTAAACATTAGTCTCATTGTTTCCACTTGGAAGCCCAAAAGATGCATGTCACATATAAAGAGATTGATTTGCAATTGCCTTTAAAATTATGGACCTCTTTGCATTTAAAAAAAAAATTGCCCTTGCCATCCAACTAGGCAATTCTTCCACCTCTAATGCATATAATCAAAGCTTGTAAAGATGCTTGGAAAACACCTATTTTCATTGATCTTCAATTGATTTTCTATCTTTGCTCTTGTGGGTTTTCAAAAGTACTTTGATCAAAAAATTGCAATTTTGGCATGCACAACCCATTTCATGCATTCCATTGTTGTGCTTTTAGCAAATTGACAATATTCATCTATTGCATCAACCTTCATTCCATATGCAAGCATGCAAAATGTAACTATGCATTTTTGGATTGAAGACAAGCCAAACTTCTTTGCCCAATCTCATCTTTGCAAAAAATTAAAATCATAATCACAAACAATTTCAATACTTTCATTTTTTTTCGGGCTATTCATCCTATTTCGGTGTCTGAAAAATTTCTCACTATACATTAAGGAAGGAGCAAAATAGTCCAAAACCATGCACTCATGCCTAAGCTTCCACAATCTTAACAAATACTTAGCACATTTCACCTTGTTCTGTCATGTTTATGTCCTTCAGCTTCCAAGCAAGTTACTCCAGAGTTCCTTGTAGAAACAACTCCTATCCATTGTCATCGTCAAGGATCTCTTCAAATTGAGCAAATAGCCACTCTCTCCATTCATCACGCATTCTTTATCTTTGCACACAGAAAAACATGAAAAGAAAACCTTTTAAAGCTTCATGATGATGGCAAATTTGGAGCACACAAAAAAAAAACACCAAAAAATTGCAATTCATGTGATTACATGACCGGATGCTGTGTGAGCATTTTGCTCAAACAAAACATTTTGTGAAGAGATTTGGCAAAATGGTCTGGATACTAACATTGCAGTGTGTGTTTGCAGTGTGACTGGTGGAGATGCTCTTATAATTGAGTATTATAAAGCATAAAGCCCACTGGTGACAAAGATTCCCAAAATTCGCAGCTCAACTCAACTCCCACCTTGGCCTAGACCCATATTTTGAGAAGAGGCTGAGGCTAATCTAAACTTAAAAGTATGTAGCCACCTTATTTGGTATTAGAGCCGGATGATAGTAGTACTAATAATGCAGCAAAATGTTGTGCTTTTGCACAACCCCTTATGAGATAGATGCATATTTCCTTTTCTAAGGATTGTGAGGCCTGGGAATGTTCCTCTAGTTGCCCAGATGAAGGCACGAAACCCTAAGCACCAACAGAAAAACAAAAAACTTGATGTCCCATAATGAGCAGAAAGGATCATTTTAATTTTGAGTAAATATCTTGAATAGGAGATCAGCTGCTTCTAGACTCTACCATAGCCTAGGGTCAGTTTCCACATTATGAAAACATGAGTAATTAATTTCTTTGAAGAATTAATTTATTCATTTTTTAGCTTTGGAATTCTTTTGTTCTTTTGTAATTTAGATATAGTCTAACGTAATACTGTCATAAATGAGGAGTTAAATTTTACACATATTGTAACCTGACATTAATTGTGCTGGATTTCATCACCTCCGTGTCATATTTTTAAAAGAAACATTTCAATGTTGAAAGGATTATTTAATGATGAGACTGACCCTACAGTAGTAGAGTAAGGCATTCAGATATACACAAGCTCATATTCTGTCAACTTTAATTTCACCTGCAACAAGCTACAGAGAAATCATGACATATTAAAAATTCATGTGCATGGTTTTATCTACAAGCTCATGGAAATTCTTATAAGAGGTAAAAAAAGACAAAACTAAAAAACTCTCATTAGAAATGCAGGACCTACTCAATGATGTCCTAAGTTGTAATGACAACCCACATGTGTTAGATTTTGAAGCCAATGCTCTCATCTAGGAGTAATGGGAAGAGGGTGGACCAAATTGGACCTCCTTGAAATTAAGGATTAATCAATGTGATCTTTATAGAGGACCTTTAAAACAATAGCCAATAAATAGAACCGTGGAAACACTCTCCCCCTCATCCATGTCTCTCAAAAGTTTTTGGGAGAAAGTTGGTGATTTAAAAATTAGAATAAACAAAAAATTTCCTCACCTATTGACAATTTATAACCCAAAAAAGCAATTGCACTTGCTTATATATCCATGAACATTTTCAACCTTCTAGAACAGAGGATTGATTTTTGCATGCTTATATGCATGAATATTTCAACCTTGTAGAAAAGAGAGGGATTTTTGCCTTCTCCTTAAGAGGGAGGGATCTTATATGTATAAGGAACCCTCTCCAAATATACTACAAAATCTTTTGGAGTGTTTTACTAGGACTCTGTAAGGTCTTAACTCACATAGCTGTTTCAATGCAGCAGCACTCATTTTTCTCTTATAGTGGTAAAGGAGGAGCTGGGCAACAGAAGTTTTCTCATACCTGGGACTTTATGTGCGCCAGGGTGAACCAGCACCTATATACTGGTACCTTCCTCACCTTCTTGAGTAAGGCCTCTTAGAGCTCATTCGTAAACCCAGGAAATGTTAAGACCCTGATTTAGTCAAAGGATATCTATAATGTTTATATAGCAACTGAAAAAGATTTGGGACTTTTACGATGGTTCCAGTGTGGGTGCTGATTCATCCAAGGTCTTTACGTGTACGTGAGACTTTATGGGCAGCCTTTTTGGGTGCTGGCTAGTTGCTATACATAGCCAAAATGTTATATTAAAAAATTAAAAATGCTAAAACTATGTGCTTTTCAAGGTTTTCAACAGCAAGAATTCGACCAAATTTAAAGAAAAATCATCAGATTTCTGAACATGTTTCAAAGTAGGTAGCCATATATATAGAAAGATATATAAACTTAAATTATTTTAATATTTATCTCGTAACCAAATGTGGCTAAATTTTCTTGTGGATGATCGTCACTTTGGCTATTAACACAAAATTGCCCTAAATAAAAACACTGTTTACTGGTTGCCTGGGAGTTGAGTCGTATTTGACACCCACGCGCCGCCGGAGTACTCTGCAGCGGGCCTGGCTCGCTGGTTGGCTGCTCATCGACGATCCTGTGACAAATGGAGCAAACAAATACGCAGAAACAAGCACTAGGCTGCCTGCCTGCTTGCTCTACAAAGTACCAAACTGTTGGATTAATTAAACCTGCAGCTAGCTAGATAGCTAGCTAGATCGCTGCAGAAGCAGCAAGCAATGCGTAAGTTGATCAGGGATGATTTCTCAGGCGACGGCTTTGTGATAATCACGGTCGCTCGCAGTGTCATCGTCACAGTTCCGACGTTCCGACCAGTGTTTTTTTAGGAATTTCTATATATGTGTAGCTTAAGTGGCTATCATCCATAAGATGTAGGAAAAATGATAATCATCCCTAGAAAGATTAAGCTAAATCTGGCTATAAACCACATAAAGACTAGACGTTGATTACAAATCTTTAATCAACCTTTCTATATTCATGGCTACACAATGAAAAACCAAATTTACAAATCTGGCAATTTTTGTTTTTTTCTCCCTCACTTCTGGCGTTGGATACCCTCCAAAATCAGTTTATTTTCCAAATGTTTACAAAACTTCGTTTTTTTAGGAGATTTCGCCAGTTAAAATAAGGCCGGAACTTCCGACTTGATCTGCTGCAAGTCCAGCAGTCGAACTAGCGCTACTACAGAAACCGAACTCGATCAAAGGTCTGAGCTGCAGGGAAGAGCTGTTGGTTTGCTTTGCTGTTTTTTTTCCTTTTCTGTTGTGTGTGGCATGTGCTTCTGATGAAGCCACTTTGGGGTTTTTGCGCTTCTGGCTTGGACTTGGGTCATCTCTCTTTGTTCTTCCTTTCCCCTTTGCTGGGTGCTTTGTTCAATAAAGCTTGCCAGGGTTTCATCATCATTCTGATGAGCGTTCATGATTAATTGTGCAGCAAAGCCAGCTCTCGCCTACAGTTTAATTGACCAGCTACGTCGAGACTATAGTGTTTGCATAACAATCATCAAGCACGAGCTAGCTAGATCAAAGATCAAAGA
>Ga0116229_10009992_pt1 | contig 14339 bp, 8 predicted proteins | sample S1TSphgellanicum_3_FD_87313 | JGI IMG/M metagenome (GOLD analysis project Ga0116229, IMG submission 87313) | Host-associated microbial communities from peat moss isolated from Minnesota, USA - S1T2_Fc - Sphagnum magellanicum MG | ecosystem: Host-associated > Plants > Peat moss > Unclassified...
TAACCACTTTGTGTGAGTTGTGTGCAGGCCCGTGTGAGTGACTAAAGCTTGTCAACTCTTCCTAGTCCCATCCCGGAGCTCCAACACGCCCCTCTACCCCTCAAAGTGTTGTGAGCTAGGGAGCGTTCTCCGACTCTTCCTTTTCCGATGTTTTCTACTTGGGCTCACATTTGAGCCCTTTAAAAAGTTGGGAGTGCGTCATTGAATAGTTCCCCTCCAAATCAAACAACTTCAAATGTGTCCACAAATTGTCCATAGATAGTCCTATTGCAAGTTTATGGACTTAACAAAAAGTCCTAATTATCATTAATACTTCCCTTCCAAATCAAACAACTTCAAATGTGACCATGAATTTTCCATAGATAATCCTATTACAAGTCCATGGACTAAACAAAAAGTTTTAATTGACCTCAATAATTCCCCTCCAAATCAAACAACTTTAAATGTGCAAACAAATTATCCACATACATTGCAAGTCGATGGATTTAACAAAAAGTCCCAAATGTCCATCAATATAACTCTTCTATTCCAAAGATTATTGCAACTCAAAAACTTTTAAAAAATTTTCATGTCCTAGAATTTATCACGAGTTGCAATTTTAGAACACAAATTCAATGTTGTCATAGCTTTTAATTCAAATTCACAAAGCTTCCTACAATACAATAGTAATTTGGAGAAAAGGTCAATGGCAAAACAAAAAATGACCAATTCATTAAACTCACTACAACCTTTAAACACTTGACATGTATATTCATTTCATGAAACTTGTATAAAAAGGAACAAGTGACCTTCCAAGTTGCATTATGTGTTCATTCTAGAGTTATAATCCCAATCTGCATCTCTAAGTCTACAACACTCTTTAACCAATTTCAATGTTCTTTCCAAGAGAAGTAAAATCGAGAGAACTATTTATACATATAAAGTTTCTTGCAGTTCATGATGTCCATTGAAGTTTGAAATCCAAGATACAATTCATAGACATATTATAGAAAAAAAGGAATTAAAATCAAGCCACTCACTTGTGTCTCCATTAAGAATTGGGTAGGCTTTTCATAAAAAACATTGACTACTACACGCTTGCGTTTCACCTTCTTTCTATCAGGACTCACTCTTGTCTCTTGAATCCACTAGGTAATAATTGTAACTTTTGTGGTAGACAACAAGGCATCATATCGTCTGTTCCTTATAAATAAAGTCCATAAAAAAACATCATTCAAATTCATAAACCTTTGCCATTGCATCGCAACAAAAATATTCTAATGGTGGAGAGCTAGAGTGCAAACTTTTTGTCTACATGACACATTGTTCCTAATGTTGTTGACAATAGCAGTTAACGAAACATGTTTGGTAGTTAATTTTGCAGCAAAACATGAATTTCTCACCTCTTCCAAGCTTTTCACCAAACCTACACCAATTTCATTTTGCAATGCAATGATTTTGGCAACTTCGATGTTAGTAGTCTTTGGAACTATGTCATATATGAAAGGATTAAATAGAACCTTTAACATTACCAATTTCTTGGATTTAAAAGGTAGGTGATTCCAGGCCTATTGAATGTACTGAACAATATTAATTACAACTCTCCTAACCTCCCTCTCCTTTACTAGTGCTTCTAGCGGTTGAACGGTATGAGGAACTAGATCATTTGTGGACAATGTTATTGCCTTTCCCCGAACCGTTCATATGTGTCACTTTTCCACATTCTAATCTCATACAATTGCTCATTGGGCAAGTATGGGTCTTATGATGTCTGACCTTTTCTCACAGTCTCTACCATTACCCATTAAAGCTTCAAGCAAAGATGAAATGCACACTTCATTAAATGAGCATAACTTGTTGTAGATCAATGCCTCCAAACAACCACTTGAACATCTTGCTCCCACCCTAAACATATGCATCTAATTAATGCACTTGCGACCAAGTTTTCTTGCATGTTGATGCACACATGCAACCTTAAAATTTAAACAACCCTTGTCAAATTACATTGTTCGATTTCCAAAATGCTTTGGAATATAATGAAAACTTGAATATAAGGGTTGGTGAAAGGTTATGACTTGAAAGCTTGTTGAAGTTTGTCAAAGGTGCAGAACATGGTGGCAATTCCAAAGTGATTAGTCGATGCCAATGTAGAGAAAGAAACCAAGGCCATGAGTTCTATACAATGGTGGATGTGAAAACATGTTCTACAACATCTACAACAAAAAACACAAAAACTTCAAGATGCAAAGAAAGAAGAGGTGATTGTTTTCATCATGCTCAATGCAAAATCGAAGGCAAGAGGTGATCGTAAGTGATGTCACACCAAAATTCTAATGTCATTTAGTCAACTAGACATGGTTATTACTAGAAAAAATTTCCCATTGATTCCTAAGGAAAAAATTCCATATGATCTAAAGTGGAATTAAAGGTTTCTATTTCTAGCATGTGTACACAAAAATAATTCAAGAACCTCTTTTTTTTAGTATGCTAGGGACTCTTGAAAAAACCACATGTTTTAACCTATTCAAGAGTCCATAATTACAATGTCATTTTGTAAAAAACTTTAAACTTAATTTCTTTAATATGTTATCTATCTAAAATCAATTCCTTAACAAACATATCTCAAATTATAGGACCATGGCAAAAGTCCTTTTAAAAGTTGCTACCAAGATTATAGTCTATAGTTTTCAACTTTGAAAGTTCATAACTCTAACACTTTTTGTAATTATGCAAATATAAAATGTGGAACAAATACTTAATCAAGTTAATATTTTCAAAATAAGTCCATAAATGGAAATCTTAAATTTATCCTACCCCATATGGTCATTACAATGACAACCACTTTACAAAAATTGTTAAAAAGTCCAAAAATTGGTCCACCTATTCATGCATTTACCCTACTATGTTAATAAAAAAACTACAATGAACTTTAAATTCATGGGTGTATGTAGGAAATTTTCATGTGAGCAAGGAGCCCCCTTTTAAGCCCATTCTTTTGGATTTTGGCCTCACTAAGAGCTTGTCATTTTCCAAAAAATAAGCACTTGCAAAAATGTTTCTTTCCTACATAGAAGTATTTGGACTTATTTTCTTGAATTTTTGATAATGTGAGTTTTTTCACCTAAGATAATTGAAGTGGGATATTTTAGTGGGTTGGTAATGTTGGCTAAATTTATTTTGTGCAGGGTGATTATTTTGCAACATAATCACCTTGTTAGCACTTTTGTCATCATTTGCTAAATTAAGGTTGAAGCTTCGGATGGATATGTCAGAGGATGCTATGGCGATTATGAATTTCTTCTTTCATCATTCCATTCTAGGGAAGGAGTCCCTGGTATGTTTGTTTTTCTGAAGTTTTACCTAGAGTAGGTAACAGAAAGTTCTTTATATTTTCATGTCTATGACAAGGTTCTTTGATGAAATGTCACTTGTAAATTCCCTTTGATCCATTAACCACTTGAAAGCTAGGAGCTAAGGTGCCCATAATCAAGTTGTGACAATGATGTATAAAGATTATTAGTCTTGCTTTTGGCAAATACCAAAACAAAATTTTAATGAAGCATGAACAAAATGTTGCAAAAATGAAAAGAACTTTTGGATTAGAAGACATCAACGTTCTTCAACTTCATTGTCTTTCTTAAATTAGGACTACTCCAAAAAATAGACATACACATCTCAACAAATTTCATTGGTGTTTCATTTGCATCTAAGCACATGGAGACGTGAGTTTGGAAAAAATGTGTGAAACTAGCCAATTTTTTGGAGTTTACCTTTTGTAAGGTCCTTAAGACTTGACCATAATTTATTGTCCGACAAACAATTAATCATTTGATACAAACCTTTGGCTACAAAATCAAATCTATTTTGGTCACATTCTTTTGGTTTATAACTAAAGGAGGCCTGTAAGATTACATAATTTGGTCAAAATTGCTGTAATAATTTCAAAGATGAGTGGGCTTCTTGTTTTAGTTTATGAATATAGGTTGTAGGAAGATATGGATAAGTGGAGTTGGAAAGAGATGAACATAGGAAACAATTTCAGGACAAGTAAAAAAAGGAAGAGAATGGGTCAAGTCTTCACAAAAATCTAGTTCATTGCTCAACCCACACTCTAGATTTCAATTGTCTGATGACCTTCACATGTTTGTTGAGCTGCATTTTATTGTCCTCTAAAGTTTTTATCTCAAAGTTCTATTTCTTTTTACTTTTTGTTTTCTTTCTTTTTTATTGTTTTGGGTTTTTTTTGTCTTACATTTTCCCCTTTCTATAGTCCTCTTTCTTCTTAAGGCCTCTTGATCTTCTTTATCTTCTTTGTTGAACTAACCAACATCATGGCTAAGTTTTCTTGCTATTGCTAGTCTTGTGACATAAACTCAGTTTGATGGTTAGTGTTTGATTCATTGTTATGGTAGTTGGTCACTGCCATACATGTTGTTATTGGCGGTCTAGGAACATGCATATGACCATTGTTGTTGTTCAAACCACTCTTGCTATTGTTTATTATGTCTTGTGGTCTTGTTTTCACTTTTCGTTAGGGAGGGGTTTCTTTTTCATGCTTGCCGATTGTTGCCAGTTTGTTATCCAATTTGAAATATTCATAGCTTTGTCAATTCTTTTTAGGTTAATTTAAATTGTTTTCATGAATATATTTGGTGAATTCAATTGTAGTAAGATAACAAATTGTGTATTAATCCTCATTGTTAGTATTCAAGTCACTGAAATGCATTAGGTTTCCCATTTGATGCCATTTATCGAATTGAAGACTAGAGTGCAATGATTGGTGCAATTATTTTTATTTGTTGCCTTCAATTTTATGGAGTATTAATAATCAATGTTCAATTGGAGGTCTCCATGGTCTTTAAAAAAATGGATTATCAATTAGTTTGTGTAATGTGTAGATTATACATCAAGGTGCTCCTAGTTTTTTAATCAACACTACAAATATTATTGGAATGTTGGTAAAGTTGCACTTGAAGGTTGTCACATTGATTCATCAAATGGAATTTTTGGTGGAATTAGTCTTATCCAGGTCATTAAGAGAGGACACGATCTACGTGCAGAGAGTCAATCCGATCCCTCATATGTGTGGATGCACGTGGTGGCTTGCATCATCAAGTAAGGATGAGACTGTTTCAACATCTAAGTCAATACGGAATATGGCATGTGGTCTATGTGCTACATTCACTCTAACAACATTAGTAACATCTTTTGCTACCAAAAACTCATCGGTACTGCATTTACTTTTGTATTTTGTCATATTTCTTTTCCCATCCAGGTTTATAGTTTTGGGATACAATGGGCATTACACAAAATTCTACTGCAAACATGTGAAAATATACTTAGGCAAGTATCTTGCCTCCATGGAATAGTTATATGCATCTATAGGTCATTATGTGTTTTTAGCATGACTTGATATCAAAGCATTGAGCATGGGTGGGTTGTGCATAAGTGAGGTTACCTCCATTGTCCAACGACCCATTTAGATGTGAAAAAGGCATTTATAGGAAACACTGTTGGGCAAGCAAATGGAGTTGCCAGCACTCTTATTGATCTCTAGTTTTATGACTTATTAAATGATACAAAAAACCTAAAGGGCAAAAGTTTGATAGTAACATTGATGGTAAATGCCAAGTTTGATGGTGTTGAGTTGACTATGGTTGTCATGTCTAAGGCTTATGCTATGAATGTGAGTTTCAAAGGTAGGCATATCATAGTCTAGGCAATGAATCTGATCTAAAACTTCTTTTTTTTTTCAAATTTCAGCTAAATTATGCATAATTTACATGTTGTTAACATGAGAATGATTTTGTATTAGACCCATGATTGTAATATATGGTGAATGAAATTGGCACCAAAAACATTTGTCCTTGTTCCACACAATGAATTGTCAAATACCATAGATAGGATCAACTTGATGTTTATAGATATGATTTGAAGGAACAAGATGACCTATAATGAATGTATTGCAACTCCACATTGACAATCTTACATGATGCAGTCCCATGCTCAATGAGTAGCATCCCAATGTCTTTTATTTAATGATGATATAATGATTCCACTAGACTAGGTTGTGTTTCTAATTGGATGAAGAGTTGTCCACCCTAAAGCCCAACATTTGTGGTGCAATGGTTGGAAAGTTTGACTTTGAAAATAAGACAAATTAATGGTATTATGTGTAAGGGCTACTTATGGGCTGATTTTGGCGTGTGAATAGGCACAAACTTTACAGATGTAATTGTGGACATGTGAGTTATACTAAGAGTTTGTTTGATTCATGGACCACCTAAGCACGTCAAATAAGAAGGCATGTTACTTTTCTATTCATTGATAAGGTGATCCATGTTTCAGAAAGTACCAATTTAAAGAATACCCTTCATGTTATCTATCATGACATTTAGAAGTCCTTTCCTATTGGAAACAAATAGTAGGTATTCAAAGGTAAAATCTTGTTTGTTGTTTTGCCTTTGTTCTTTATGGAAATTGTGGGAAATTTGTTCATAAAATATGAGGAATTTCTTAGTGTAATTATAGGGCACCTTATATCTTTCAATATTCCCTAGAAAAGACAAGGAATCTTATAAGTATACATGTATAAGTGTAACACCCCTCCCACTCTCAAGAATAGGCATAAAATCACTCCTCTTTTATAGGAATGATATGGATTAAGGAGCAAATTCTCATGTTGCAATGGACTCAAGTCTTTCAAAGTAAACCCATATGGGCTATGTGCCACCTGCATGCGGTTGAGATGCTTATGGAGCTCCAGTAGTGAGGGAGGTGGTGGCATATGTAAGAGAAGGTTTTGTTCAAGAATCCCAAGGGTTTCCTCCTTCTCCTCCTCCTCATCACCATCACATAGACATAAGCACCTATCCTCATGATGCTAATCCTTAAGATGGTTTGCAAGGATGGATAGGTTTTCCATACAGACAATAGTTTGATGAGAGATAACATAAGTAACAACAAGAAACAAAAAGGCATAGATTGGCAGCATGAATCACAAGGGAGTGAACAACCAACTAAAGCTCCAAAAGAAGACATTGACCCCAGTAGTAATTATCATGTTGTCACCATGATTATGCCTTTTTCATTTGGAGGAGTGGTTGGGTTCCTAGGTATAGTATTAAGGAGCCAAATGGTTGGAGCATAAGGTTAAGCAAGGAGCATGGAGGAAGGAGAATGTGGAGGCAATAATGGAAGAGGTGTGGGGATTGGAAAGGAAGAAGATGATGATGATGAAGGAGATGGAAAGGAGTGATCTAAGAAAGAGGGGAGTGCAAAGAAGAAGAGAGTAAAAATGTGGCAAGATCTAAAAATGGATGCACTAATGAGGTCTTACCAAGAGGTTCACATGAAGTTGACAACATCAGGGAAGAAAGAGAAATAGGTCTTCAAGTCAACAACAAATTAGTGGAAGGAAGTTTAGACCTTGCAATGTGGGTATAGACCGATAGCCAAAGGAGATTGAATGTAAGTGGTCCAATCTCTCCATTGCCTTTAAGTAAATTGCTAACCAGAATAAGAAGGTTGGGCACCCTAACTATTGGGAATTGGATGAGACTTTAAAGAAAAAGAAGATATACCAAGGCCAAATAATTACCTACTACATTTTGTGTTCAATTCTTTAATCCCATGGCAGAATTTCTTAGTGATTAGGTTGGAACTCAGTATAATCGCTCATTTGTTTTCTCTCACATGACCTTGCTAGGGATGCCTTATGTTGTCAATTGTACATGTATGTGAAAGGTATTATTAGACTAGAAGTAGAGATCCCCTTAATTCTTAGCCTTGCACTTTATGTGATGGACATGCAAAACAAGATCAGAGGCACCTTTCTTCTACTATGCTCCAAATTCAATTTAAACATTATATGCACCGAAAGTGGAACTTGAAGGCTTTCAAAGTCTAGATGTTTTGTAATCACATAATGCTAGAGTGTCTATAATGGTCCATGTTGATGGGTGGTTGGAACTCATGCATGTCCTTCCCTCTTAAGGTTTTGTGAACCAAGGGTTCATTGATGAAGGGGTGGATTAAAAAACTTTCATAAAATGTAGAAGTATTTTTATTCCTATAGAGGTGCAGGCATTCACAGAAAGGGGCTAAACAACCCAATATTCATTTTGTTAATGCCAAATTTGAAGGCTATGGTGTTGAGCATATAAGGATTTGCAAGTGGTTCAGGGGTGGTAGAGGTAACCTTGCCCATGGATGAACTTAATGTTCACACTATACCACCGATTGACAACTATCAGTATGTCATGCTATTTACATACCTAGGTTGCATTTATTTTATTTGTCCATTGCGTTAGATCTTAAGCCATCAATGTTTGCTTGGTTTGTATTATATTCTATAGACATCCTTTTGATTATTGAACTTGGGTGCTTAGATTTACTATAAATTGTAATATCCATATTCACCAAACTTGGCTTGTAGGAAACACATGCAAGTGGTGCTAGTATCAACAAGTAGTTTCAATCCACCAACTCACATGCGTCTATGCATGTTTGGTCTGTCATTTCTCCCATTCTCTCACCCCTACTTTCCCTTCTTGCCACTTAATTTCTGTTGTGAAGTGTGCTCATGTTAGAGAGTCATGTAGTTTTCAACAGGCTTCCATATTGAAGTTGTTGAGACCTCCAATAATCTTGCCATCCACTTGTTGTCGTCCAAGATAGACATAACTAGGTGCACATACTTGCTAAATGTAAATCTTTTGGGACCTTTGCCTTTGCATATTTCTTTCTTTCTTGGTCATGAATACTAGGTATATATAATATTCATTTTTTTATCCATATTAAAACTTGGATGGTGTAGAGTTGGTAGAAAATGCCCTACTAAGTGAAGGATATGATGTGTTGGGATGCTACATGTCACATGTTGGTGATGCTTATAACAAAAAGGTGTTTCCCCTTTCCTTGACATTATTTCAGATAATGTAGTTGTCTAGTGCTAAAAATTGAGTGTGGCCCTTGTGGGATAATATAGTTCACTACGCATTTGCTTGTTTATGTTGTGGTTTGTGGTACGATCTAAGGTAGAAGGGAAAGGCATACACACAAAGTTACCAATTGTTGTGAAGGTGTCATATCCTTTAGCTAGTGTCCATGGAAGCCTCTTTGTTGCAAAAATATGTGGGAACCAATCGACCAAACATTCATTTCCATGACAATAAACAAATTATGAACTATATCAAGTTACACTCCCACATAAGACCACCAAATTGTAGGTGCATAGAAGATGCTCCCTTATCAATGAACATAGGTGCATGGATTGAGAGTACTGTCCTTGCCATAATGGAGCAAAGATGAAGTTTACTCTTAAACATGGGAAATCATGAAATGACATGTATTAATATAACATGCCTCCCTCACAATTTCTTTTTTTCTTTATCTACTTTGGCAACAACTTGAAATGCCCTTGTTGTCATCTCAAATCCCAAAACATATCTTGTCAACTAACAACACCATTAGAGTCTTGTCACACAAATGTATGGAAATGGGGTGAGTTCACAATAAAAGGATTGCTTGCACGTGTAACCAGTGCTAAAAAATACATGTCTTTTGATTCAATTTTTTAGAGACTTTTGAAGTATTCAAAAATTTTACAAGATCTTGGGTATTATAGAATTGTTTATAACATGTAAAAATTTCAATAAAGTCCAACAATTTTGTAGGGTCCAAAAGCACTCATTTAGCAGTGTAACTAGTCCTAACACTCTTGAAATGGATTAAAATATGTCCAAAAATTTGATATCAAAGTGTGTTTTGGAGTGTTACAACACATGAAATTTGATATTATTTCATAATAATTGAAATCCCTGGACATATTGTACATAAATACATGGTCATTAATTTTATGCACATTTATCATAATCAATGTAGCAATGGAAATCTTCAAATTAATCTGATATTTCATTTTGAATAATTATTGTAAAATATTACATTGTGAATGCACAATAATATTTCCATGATCCATGCATCATTACTTGTTTTAAAAATGTGTGAACAATGCTATGGATTATTATTTAAAGTAAGAGATTTGATAGAATTAACTTTTGGTTACATTTAAAATAGAAATGGAAGATGAAGTGAAGTATACAAAGATGAAAAAGATATATATGTTAAGTTATTATTAGGGTTCATAACAATGGTGGAGATGATAAAATGATAAAATGCATGCATCGCAACCATTCAACCACGTGTGTTCGAAAATGTGTAGTTTTCATTGCACCTTGCATAAAAAATTGAACCCTAAAAGGTTGAAGCTCAAGCAGGAAGGTGAAGCTCACCTTGTTGCTTGAGTGGGAAACACAATTTCCTTATATCGTTATTACATAAGCTATTGGAACAACATCACAATTGTTGCACGGAGTTTCTACTAGGGATCGAAATGGACTCACGTTTTTTGCGTGAAGGATTTGCAAAGGAATCACATTCTAGTATCGAGTTTTATATATTACATCATGAGCCACCTTAAAAAATTATTGCAAGGGTATCCTTTTTGTTGAACTATCGGAGTTATATAAATAGGGTTTTAACCATGGATCACGAAGCTTGGCTAGGGGGCTTACAAAAAGAGAGGAAGCTTGAATCGACAAAAGTGTTTGGGAAACTATCAAATGTATAATCACTTCTCTAGAATAACAAGATTTTGATTCTAATAATGGCCTTTTTTACACACCACCTAGTAATCCTTCAGAGCCCATTTTTGAAGAGCTTGAAACACATTTGAGGGTTGATCAGGGCAAAAGGTGAACATGTACACTATTTGATTATCATATAAGGATTTATGATTATATCATGAATCTTGAGCTAGCAAAATGGCATGCTCCACCTTGAACAATCTTGAAATAGGTTAATTTGCGTGTTCAACATGGATGCACCCAACAAATTGAAAAGAAGTTTTACAAATTGTCACCTATTCAGATGCCATTTGGTAATGAATCCTTTGCTTCAACAACAAGCTTGAGGGATTTGTGGGTTTTTCGTGCATGCATGTATTTCATTGTTAATTTTTTCTTCCAAATCATGCTTTGAAATTCTTTGTTGATTTAGGTTAGACAAGTTTGGCCCCAAATTGTTTCATTCCAAAATTTTGTGCATGTTTATCTGTTGAAAAAAATATAGGGTATTTCAAATGCTTTTATTGTTCCTTTGGTTTTGGTGTGCTTAACCTTACAAAAATTTTAGTTATGTTCATATGGATTGTTTTGGTTGTTCAATCTATATTTCATTACATTGGATTCCATGGATCAAACACTAAAAGGTTCAAGTTTTATTTTGATTTGAAGCTTAGTATGTATCTCCTCTTATTGTAGTGATTTAAGTTTGTTTTATATCACATCTAGGTTGGATGCTACCTTTTGTTATAAATATATGAAAATAAAATATAAAGGTGGAGAAATTAATAAAAAAACAAAGGCTTGCACCCGATTTTGTGAAGGGCAGACCTTCTAAAAAGGTTATGTCCATGAGTGAACCAAGATTCTCTCATGTCACGTCTATTTGTAGTTCTTGATTTAGGCCTAAGTTTTAATTTCAAGTGTCTAATATTTTTCTATTTGCTCATTGTCATTTTGTATTGAAGCATTCTTGTTTTACAAACCCTATAATAAGGTTGTATCTATGATTGAACCAAGATTCTCTTATGATATGTCTATTGGAGTTTTTGATTTAGGTTTCGGTTTAAGTTTTAAATGTCTAATGTTTTTGAATTTGTTCACTACCACTGGCATTGAAACATTTTTCTTATTGTGTAGCTAGTAAGCTTTGTTGTTTTTATAAATAGTCCATGTTTGTTCACATGTTGAAATTATATTTCAACCCATTTAATGCCAATATGGCCAACCACAACACTTTTGGATGCGCAGAAAGAATCAATTGTGAATCATGGATTATAATACCATAAATTGTTAAACTTTAGTTCCATAGTTTTCCTTAGTATTAATGATTTGAATCTTGATAAACCTCCAAGTAATAATTATTAAGAGTTGAATTAGCCTTTGCATATTTTAGCATAGAAGACTCTTTTAATTAAATTGATGCAAGGCTTAGTTAATTTTAGGACCTAGTAAACCTTTTTAAGTGCATTATCCTTTTATGTTGTAGAAAAAGGAAAGGGGATGTAGAATTAGATGTGATTTATTGATATATTGGGAATACAAGCCCATGATTAACAATAACATTTTGCCATGACAATATTAAATTAGTTTGTAGAATAATCTTCAGGCACGAATGATGTACTTGAAAGATTTCAAGGATGCAGTCCTAATAAGTCTTTATTTAGTCTTCACTTTTATCAAACTCTTAAATAGAATCAAAATCAAACTTCAGTATTAACATTTCCACCTGAATGGCCTCAGGTGAATTACAACTTAGTAAACAACTTTAAGGGGATAGATCACAATTGCAAAAACTTTAGAACGCAACAAATGGTGCGAGCTAGGTATTCGACTCGATGCTCCATGGAAAGGGGATTGATTAGGCCTCGCAACCAACGATAATGGCCATCACAGGGAACCCAAGTTCGACAATGAAGACGAACATTGTCATCTTCACATTGACATTCTTCAAACCTTTCTAGTGCGGCTCCACAAGCAGGAACAAATTTTAAATAGATTGCTAAGGCATGTGGGTTAGGAGATAATCGACGATCCCATGTTAGTAATCGACTTGAGTGCGCACCATTCTTCTAGACAGTTCTTCTTCGCGCGACCGTTGAGAGACATTCATTTCAAGCGGTGTTTCTTTAAGCTCTTTTTTTTCTATCAGTGAAACTGGAGGATTCGAGGGTGTAGCGACATCATCTGCCATGACTAAATTCTCACCTGCATCAACAAAAACCAAGAGGGTAACAGAAACAATGGGGTACTTGCATTCAGAAGGGGTTGAAGCTTTTTTATTTAACAAATTAAGGTAGGCATAAGGTGTGGGAGTGACGACAGAACCTCATGAAAACTTGAACATCCTAGATCTAATGGATTCATCAAACCCTAATTTTGACGGTGCATCTAGAAGTATGTGGGGGTTTTTGGTGATGCAAATTTTAATTCTAATTTACTATGTACTACATAGTTAATTAGTGCATGGAAAAAAAAAAGTAGGGGATATCAAAAGAGTAAATGGCATGTGGAGATGTTATTTCAAACATTGAATTGATTTAGTCAAGTAAGGACTCAAGGATGTTTACTTATTACTACTGATAAATTATCCTAATAGTTAGTTACTTGAAATAATTAGGATGAAGAAATAGGATGTGAGGGTCAATGGACGGAAAGGATAAGGATCAAGCTCAAAAACCTTGTCAAGATATCCAAGATAAGGGGAAGGATGAGTTCTCCAAAACCATTAGTCATGAGGATTGTCATCCTATTTGATTAGAGGATGGAATATTTTTTTGTGTCTCATTGGGCCCAAGAATTCTCATCCTAAAATCAATTGGAAGGCAAATCATTTTTAATTCTCATTGGTTCTTGAAGGATGAGGAGGCCATTGATTGGAGGGAAGGATTTTGAAGCTTTCATTGGACAAGGGGAACAAGCTTAAGGAAAGGTCATGGAGGCTTACCAAGGGAGAGAGGAGTATCTTGTGTTGGGGAAGGGAAAAGGAAGAAAAGGAATGTGTGAGGAAAATATTAATTCTTATGTGTGGAAAGGTGTTGTTCATGAAAAAGATGTGTGCAAGAAATAAGCATGGAAGGATTTCCATGACAAAGCCTCTAGAGTTTTATTTCAAATAGTTGTTCCTCCCAAATCCATTGTTGGATTCGAGTCAAACTTAAAATAATTCTTGTTTAAGAGGTGTAGAAGGTTCTTTCCAAATTTCAGCATCATCGGTTTGGCTGTAAGGGAGCTACATTTCCTGGGAGTAGACGGTGTTGTAGGGGAATTCATAAAATGATTTCCATGACAAAGCCTCTGGAGTTTTATTTCAAATAATTGTTCCTCTCAAATCCACCATTGGATTTGTGTCAAACTTAAAAGAGTTATTGTTTAGGAGGTGTAGAAGGTTCTGTCCAAATTTTAGAATCATTGATTTGGTTGCAGGGAGCGACACTTGCCGAGAGTAAAGGGTGTTATAAGGGAGTTCATGGAAGGATTTTCATGACAAAGCCTCTAGAGTTTTATTTTAAATAGTTCTTCCTCCCAAATCCACCGTTGGATTTGTGTCAAACTTTAAAAAATTCTTGTTTAGGAGGTGTAGAAGGTTTTCTCCAAATTTCAGCATCATCGGGTTTGCTATAAGGGAGCGACACTTGCTGGAAGTACAGGGGGTTAAATTTGTCTATTCTTTCTTCAATCTAAGCAAAATGATTTTTAGTCCCAAGGCTTAACTCTTGATCAAAAAAAAAAAAAAAA
>Ga0116229_10009993_pt1 | contig 14339 bp, 10 predicted proteins | sample S1TSphgellanicum_3_FD_87313 | JGI IMG/M metagenome (GOLD analysis project Ga0116229, IMG submission 87313) | Host-associated microbial communities from peat moss isolated from Minnesota, USA - S1T2_Fc - Sphagnum magellanicum MG | ecosystem: Host-associated > Plants > Peat moss > Unclassified...
GATTGTGTGCCCTGTTGCAGCAGATTGTGGATCAGTTCCATCTCAGAAAAGAGAAAAAACTTCCTGTCAAGATTATGTTGCTTGCCACTTAGCATAGAGTCATGATCAGCTCTGAGAGGGATGGAGCAGCTAGACTGCGTATCTTGAGCAAAAAATTGAAGTAAGTCTGTCTGGACAAAGTACACAAAGATATAAGTAAGAAAGAGAAGTGTGAAAGAATGTCCAGCAGCACAAACATTCCAAACTCATTTACACCTCTGTTTTGCTTCACCGTAAAGGACAATGCATACCTTTCTTGGCTTTTTAGCTAAGATCAAGTGTAAAGGATAATGCCAAAGACTCAGAGTATAGCCCACCATCCCTACTACTGATACTGGATTGCAGAAGAGCAGAATTGAGACACTACAGCAGCTGCTCTATTCATTTATTTGTGCGAAGTCCACCATTTGAACAGGATGTAGCTAGAGAATCCAAATACCGATCTGAATTCCTGCATACCACTATCTCAACGCTACAGATGGGTTATTCAACTTCAACACAACATGATTTCCTCATATCACATAGTTGTACTTGTTACAACAGGTGCTGCAAGGTTGTAGCACTGTATGTCAAACCTCTGACCTCATGAACAGGATCTAGTCATGAATGGAGCAAATGGTGCCCCTGTGAGTACAAGCAGGTAAAAATCAAAATCAAGTAGATAATCACAGTTAAATGTCCATCATACTAGTGTGGAGGAAATTGTCAAATGCAAATCTAGGTCCATGTCAAATCTGCACAAACAATCCCATGACAGACTCCTACCGCAGGAAACAAACAAAACTGAATTAATACTATTAGTTGCAGTTGACCCATGTTGAAAATCTTCAACAGACTGCAACTTGCAGGAGTGCATAGACAACCAATTTTTTGAGAGACTGAAAAGATCTGCTTGATATCATTGGTATTGCAACCTGTAGAACTTGATGCTTGAAACTCGATGCATCATAGCATAGTAATAACTACATATCTGTGATGGGAAAGGAGATTGTCTCTCCAATAGGCAAACTAGGTCATTCTAGCATGGCTAATCTAAAAAACCTCAAATGATTTCACAAATGGTCAAAAGACCTGTACAATTGACATTGTTGTTGATAACAAATGCATATTACACAATCACATGGTGAGTGTGCTCTATAAATTGGTTTCAACGAGTTCTTGAGATTGGTCATTGCACAAGTTAACGCTGAAGGGTTGTCAAGGTTTAGGCTCACTGCACATGAAATCAAACCACTGTATAAGTGTTTCTCGGAATTGTACTTATGACTTTTTCCAAACAAGGAGTCCACCTCATAATTGACTCTCGGAATAGCAGTTGCAACAGAAATGGCACTGCTGGATTGTTGCTTTGACTCAAAATAGAAACATTTTTCAGCGTGGCTTCAGAAGGGAGCAACATCTGTCTGTATGAAAAGAGGAAAAGAAACTGCTACCAATTGCTATATTATGCAAATGGGAGTGCATGTGTGACAATCTGCAATGACTCGAGATGCCTCTATAGATGCACCTTTGAGGCAATCTGCACACCAAAACTGCAAGACTTCATGACAGCATCCTGGCAAAATGGTTGGGTGTGAATAGGATGACCGCCAGGATCCATTTCTGAAAGAATGGGCTAGCAGTTCCTATGTGCACCAAGCTAGGAAAAAGTTGCAAGGAACGAGAACATGCTAGATTCTGCAATTCATCTATGCTTGGAACCCTTTAATGGCCTCCTCCAGCTTCGGTACTCTCTTCAGGCACAAGGCTTCAGGCAAGCAGATAGTTTGCAAACCAATTTCCATTGAGGCAAAAAGTAATTGAACTTTTCAAAATGCTGCATTCGGCTGAACAAGAGAGAGCATATCCTCAGCAACAGTACTCTCTCTGACCACCTGTGGACACAGACTATTGCCGGTCGGTGTTGATTTGAAGGGGCCCTGACATTGGTATTGCTGCTTTCTCCATCCTCCCTGATTACATCCCTTTGGACATGCAAGTTGCCAGTTTCTTCCAGGCCACAATCTCGTGTGCATGTGCTTCTTGAGGTATATAGAACCAGGAGGAACCTGCAACATCCAAGTACAAGTGAAACCATCCAGGCTAGAGATTCCATTGGAACCACTTTGCCACTGAAAATGGGCACAGTTTTGACAGATTGGACAGGTTGAATGGGTTTCTCAGCCATGCATCAACAGAGTCTTTATGGAAGACATGCCCACAGACAGGAAACTGCTGCAATTTGTCATTTTTTCTGGTAGTCACCCAGGCACATGACACACCTGTAGATAGAAAGCAAACAACTCATTAGCATCCAATTAACTCGATCAGCTCAACAGCAAAACAAGATGTTTGCAACAGGAAGGGATTCTTCTCCTTCTTCAAGAACAATGGGTAACCTTACTGGGCTCAGCGCATTTCTGGGTGGAATGGGCCCTACCCATAGTATGTTATAGTTTTGTGATGGGTGGTGCACTGGTGGTTGTTGGTTCACTCTGACCCCATTTTACCAATCTCCTTAAAGGATGCCATTGATACCATACGAGCCTGATAGATTCAGCAGTAATCAATTGTTAGAAAAAATATTCAATGCTTTTCAAAAACATTAATAGTTTAGTGTCGAAATCTTGGAAATGCTTTTTAATGTTTTACTTGGAAATAAGGTACCTTTACCTCGACAATCAAAGCGATTGTCAAATAACATCTGTGTCAAATATTTTACTAATTTTCTTTGATTTTGCCATTTTTTTGAAAATATGCCAGGATACTGAGGTAATCTGCATTCTAACTTTGCAAGCATCCAACATCAACTCTGCCATTTTCAAGGTTGTGAAGTTGTCAATAGCAATGGAATATGTGACCCAGCACCCACCAGTGCACCATCCATTGGAAACCCATCATGACACATGACAAAACTGATCAGCATGGTTAACTTGGGACAGGAATACCATGAAAAAGTGTTTCCTGTCCACATACCATCCATCCTGCATTGTGTGCCGGTCGGTGTTGGTTCACTCTGGGCAAGTAGCAACTGCAAGTTATAGAACCAAATTTGAGCAAGCAATCAGAAAAACATGTCAATGTGATCAGAGGGATTCTGATATGTTACTTGTGTGCTAATAAATTGAAACTGACAATTTCTGAGATGAAAATCTTATGGCATGTTGAACCCACTTACTCATAGAGTAGTAGAGCTTGCTAATCAGCCAGTTATTATAACACAACAGATTCTTTAAGAACCCAACAACAATGACAGATGCCTGAGCAAATCTCAACGAAAGAAGGAAAATTAAAATGACACTGGTTTTTGAGGTTACCCAAACAAACTAATAAGGCAACCATCAGTGGGGTTCTCTGAAATGTTAATTTTTAGACAAGACATGCTGGAAGAGTGCTACATTGCACTGGTCATGGATGCATCACAACCCAACCCATCAGTATTGAGTCATGGCTTTACAATCTCCAAATTACTGCTTCCGACCACCAAAGCTTAGGATCCAAAAGAGGGATCATCAATTAAAGTGTTACCAGCATAATTATCTGCGTAGACCTCTTATCATCATAGAAACAATGGAGTGTTAGTTTATGGAATTTGGAATGCAACTCTATATTAACAATAGACGGATGGTATGACAATTTTGGGTACCTGAGATTCTCATTTGAGTAGCTGCCTCCTTCCAAGAGGACACAGGATTCAGGCCAAAAGACCCAAAAGTTTTGAAGGGGCTATAGGCTCTAAATTTCCTGGATAACATGAGTGATTTTAGTTCATGAAACATGATTAGTCCACTTTTATGAAGGAAACATTTTCTCCCAGTTGTACATTCTCACTGAATCTTCATCTTTTGCCATCTTTTTTAAACTCCCAAAGTTTTGCCTCCAAATGCTAAAAGGTGAGTTCACATCTTACAAGGAAACATCATCATACCTGTTACCAAAGCCAAATTTCAATCTTTTGCCCTTCAATGCTAATAGGAGAAGACTCTAGGCAAGGGATAAAAAATTTACTGCACCATGTTGTACAAAGATGACTCAGATTGTCATAAAAAAATTACTGTTTGGTGCATCCATGAAGTAACTATATTCCTGTCAACACATTGTCACATAATGGTTGTCTTCCAACCTGCTCCTGGTGGTTAAGGATGCCTGTACACCTTACTAGGCTAAGGTAGCATCACAACCAGAATCATCACTATGTAAATAGGGGCTGTAGTAGACCTGTATTGCAACCCACCACACTGACATGCAATCACCAATTCCCCCCCCCAACATGTGCCTACATTCCCAGTGGAACTTATTTTTTAGCAAATTGTGTTACAGATCAATCATCAAGGGCTCATCAAGAACAGATATCCAGGTCTCACAGGCCTATGCCTTCAAGCTCATGAGGCATGAAATCCTCAGTGGTGCGATAACTCTTGTCAGGTGAGTAATAGCACAAATTGGTAACCTGACTAGTATACAAGCAGGCAAATCTCTCCACCTGTTCCCCCAAACAATAGAACAACCCCAATTCCTGCCTGTTAAAGCAGATGCTCCAGTTGTAAACAGACATGAGTCACATTCATGCCAATACTGACAATCATCACAGTCTACTTGCCAAAGAGAGATTATATTCCAACCTGGTGAGAAAAGCGAGAGTTTTGATAACCAGTCTTCATCAGTTGACCCCATGTCTTATGAAACTGCAGACAAGGAGTGGTTACATCATCATCATCATCACTGAAGCATCATCATTACTGTAACAAAAGCAAACACTCCAGCAATTCTAACATGGCCAATGGGCATGCTACACAAGCATGTTTGTATTCTCCGAAATCCAGTTAGCACGAAAAGCTGGAAAAGAAGACATCTATAAAGTGCATGAGAGAAGAGGCATCATGCAATTACAAAAAGGAATAAACATACCTGATGGTGGCAATCCCGTTGTGCCTGACGATGCTGTTCCCTAATCTTGTCCCTCTCAGACTGCAAGATCCCCCAAGCACCTCAAGTACACAGAGATTTGCAATATTGACATGTAACAGGGTCTTGAAAGTGTCATAAAATACAGGGTCATCGATGGGGTTGCACACTGGAGGAATAAATCTCTTACCTGTAGAATTTCAATCTTCTCTTGAAATGTGTGTTGCTCCTCCACTGTCAGGTTGTGAAACCTGGAAATTTACATTGCAACTCTCACATAAGATGGAACTTCTGCATCCAATCTGAAATGTGAAAACTGCTGCAAACATAGGTACAGATTGTATTTAACTTTCTGCAGACAAAAGATTGCATACTATATGTTGACTAGGTGTGCTGTGTCATCAAGAGCTCTGATTAATATTTATTTCACAGAAGTTTTTGTACCTTAGTGCCCATTCAAGGCTCTGGAGCTTGTCTTCTAGAACATCCCGCAGCATACGCAATTTGCTGATTTCCTGCATGATCATGTCAATGCATCAACCCTCATGAACCTTTTAAATTTGAATCCATGCTCTGTCATTTCAGCTCAACAGTGCCAAAAGTGGGAGTTCAAACTTTGGTTCCCACCCAGTCTCAAAAAAATTCAGAAATCCAGTCATAGGTACCTTCCGAATGCTGTAGGTCTGGGCAAGCATTTCAAGCTCAAACTCCAACTCTGGCACCACCAGCATTGTTCTCCACCCTGTATTTTTTTGCTGGAAGTCAGAAAACCCAGACATCTCTGATAACCTCAAGCTCTTGCCCAGATTAACAGGAGATATACTCCATGATGCACTGGAACTGATGGAGCCTAACAATCTGCAAACTAAAATAGGGAAAGGGCTCAAATCTCCAACAAAAATGCATTTTATCGACTAATAGGCTGAGATATTCATCATTTGAAGATAAAGACAAAGCTTGGATTGAAAAAGGAGATATTTGAGTTCAAAATCTTATGAAGTCTCAGCACCATAAACCAACTAACTCCACCCTTCCCCACAAGTTTGCTAGTCTCTTCGACAACATGTCAAAGTCTTTTCAGCTGTTCTCAAATTCCAGTCCTCACCACCAAACTTATGACATACCAAGTTCCTTCTTGCTTCGTAGTATATCTCCATATATGTGGTCTCCTACATACAAGACCTGTAAGACAAGACCCTCCACATTAGACAAAGACAAAATGATCAAACATTCAATTCTACACCAACAAGCTATATTCCTACATGCAACTGGAGAGTCATGATAGGCACTTGATGTGCAACAATACTGATTGATTCAATGCTAGTATAGGACATTGTATAAGCACAAACTCTTCAGTACCTGTGCCCCTGCTGCAATGGACAACAGTCTGTGTAAATGAGCCACACTCCCTCCCTGCATGTCATTCCAATGAGACCTCCAGCTCAAAAGTCTAGGTAGAAGCATCACCGGTGGCAATCCAGTGGGAAAAACAGCAAGCTCTTGCAAAATCATTTCCAATAATTTGAATAGCTTGGGGACCAATGAGCACCATACAACCATGAACAAAACTTAGGCAAGTTTCAGTAGAGCTTGCCTGAAACACTCGACAGGCCTGTTTTACTGCTCTTTGAGGGAGAATGGGTGTGTTGAGACCAATTCCTCCTATCTGTTAGACAAAAGTACATGATTAGTGATTGCTGATGGAGGAGGGGTCAGAGACAATGGACCCATCTTGGCATATGCTGCAAGAAGATTACCTGTGCTACCGGTGTGCCTCGATCAGTGTTTTGTAGCATCCCAGTGCTGATGTCCACTTCAAATAAGGGGGATCGATTGCCATCCTGGAAAAATGTTGGCTTTGCACTGCCACACCAAGATATGTGAGACCCATTCTGCATAAAGGTAGATGAATGGTGTTCAGGCAAAACAGGCCAGAGGAAGTGACAGACCTCCCAGTAACAACAACGTCAAAATATGAAAGCCATTCATCATCACGAGGGGTTCCACCATCAGTGCCACTCTTGCCACACAAAAAGTTCATAACCACATGTGTGTAGTCCCACAGGCTGCAAATAAAATTCACACACCTTAGTATCTCCTGAGACTTTCTCTCACAATCTATCCATGATTTGTCTGTATGCCTGTTAATCCTACTGCTACAGGAGGGTTAGTCATATCCTGCTGGGCTCAAGACATTGCATGTACAATTGGGCTTACAACCACATTAAACAACAGAAGTGCAGTCTATCTGGATATCTCTGTTAGTCCGACCACTGCATCTAGCAAGTGAGCTGCCTATTGCAGTTCCTACACGTTCTCTTGTTTGCGCAAGGAAGGAGTGCCCCTCACAACTGATGAGAATTTGCTGAGCCCACAAATAGTGAAAAGGTTTGTTGACCTGAATTGCAAACAATCCATCCATAAGAACATGATGGGAGAGAGTCACCTGTTGGTAACTAGAAAAGTCAATCGTCCAGATTGCCTAAGCATCTTCAGCATGGGAACAATTTGTTTATCATCATTTATGTATCTGCACAAGCCAACAAGGTAACAAAGAGTCTCACATATCAATTCAGTTACTTGCAAGTGGAAAGGCCAACCAATGAGATAGTACAAAAATTAAACAGCTTCCACATAAGATGAACTTAAAAGGCACCAGGCCATACTTGCTTGGTTCATCAGCAACAGCTTGCTTCAGAGTACCATCCCGATGACATAGGTCCACAGCTGCCCTCACATCCTTATACATTTGTGCATAGCTGCCAATGACAAGGAAATAGATATCAGCCATCAACCAGATCTTGCATGAAACATCTACATTACCAAGGATCGAATACTATATGACACATGCACATTAGAGGGTTAGAGCACTGCATTATATCCAGTCCTACCATATTTCAAATCTAGAAGAATGAAAATTCTATCCCACTCTGCTCTGCCCTCCATACACCCGTTAAAATAAAGGAAACAGGAAAAGCAGAAAAGACACAGATGTCACAGGAGGCAAATAGACACATACAGGACCAAGTTTTCAGGAGTCAGTATAGAGAAATTACTTTGGTGAGCTTACACTGCTATTGGCACATTTCACTCTGTTCATGGAATTTTTAACATTGCAAAATAGTTAGACCTCTAAAATCTGCTAGAAAGACATTTACAAACCCAACCTAAGTCAATCAAGCAAACACAGATGGATAATCTGAAACCCACTTTGGCTTGCATTGTCACTTCTGAATACCCTGAATAGTTAATATGCTTGAATGAAAACAACAATGGAAATTTGAATATCTAGAAACAATGAAAGGGTGAAAAACATCTACAACTTAGAACCATGGCAATCTTGAACTGAAGGAGGTGCAGTGTCCATCCCAAAAGGTATCTCAGAGAGGGATCATACTCAGTGCCAGAAGGTATTTTTTCAGGAAACTGATCCCGGAAGTCAACAAGCTGCATGAAGAGATAGGCCTCTGCTAGTGAGAAAAGAGTGTCAATCAGAGCATAATCAGGTTCATCATAAGAGTCACGTGATAGTGTGAAGCCATAAGTGGCTTGGCGTTCCTCTCTTGACACTCTCTGGAATCCATGGTATGCCACTTTGACGTACTTGTGGCGGTCCATCTGCAATTGACCACCCATTTGCATAGACCAGTAATTGATAAGGCTAGAAGCATACTTCCATAAAATCTCTAGTTCCATGTCATAAAGCATCCTTCTTGCCTCACTGCAAAAAAAAATTAATCCACCACTACCAATCTTGTGGTAGTGCAAGCTCACCTTCAGAATATTGCCCCTCTTCTTGTCAAGAACAAGACCTCTGACCATATACTTCCAATCAAACTTCCACTCCAGCAGCTGCACAATAGAAAACTATTAGTAAGACTTACATAACAAAGTTCTGACAAGTATGGGGTCCATGATCCTATGTGTCAGCATTCTACCAAGAAACAGTAGTCTCTACTTCCACTCCATTGTAGACTGGACTTATGAGAATTGACAAAGACATCCTTAAATGCAATCAAGCTAAGTGGGACCAAGAGACAAAACAAAGAGAAAAACCCCAACCACAAAGTAAAATCATGCATCACAGAAGATACAGTGAGACAGCTTATAGTAACAGAAATATGCAGGAAGAGAATCGCTAGATCTAGTTATGGATAAGAAGAACCCACATCTTTTGGATACCCTAAGTTATTAACTAGTTTTTTTGTGGTGCCTGCATAAGCCATGCTTTCAAAAGTGTCGGGCTTATATTGTGCAAGTGTGTAGTCCATGTCAAACCCAACTGCCACAATACTCTTCATGTTCAATGATCGGTTGCAAAATATCTGCTTCCGCATGTCAACAGGGCTCTCCCACATGTGGCCTGGCCATATGGGAAGTTCATGTTCTATTGGTCCTTCCCCAACAATGGATGGAGGAGAAACCACATGGGATTCAAGGTGTTCCCACTCTGATTGCCCAGCTTGCATGGGTTGTTCCTTCTCTGTGACAATTGCTCCTGTTCAATATAGAAGCCAAAATTAATCAAGTAAACATCTTTCATAACTTTTCAAGAAGTGAAAAAAATCCCTCCTCAGGACTAACTGCAATCACTGGTGTTGGTATGAGGCATACCATTTGTTTTTCCCTCTGCTCCAGTATGTCTTGGCATGTTGCCAACCACAATTTCCTCTCTCATGCTAGCAGCACGATGCACTACCCTGGTCACTTTGGAAAGCCCTTCTCTTATAACACTCCTATTTGGCCAACATCCGAGGTGTGCCCTCCAAGCATGCAAGCTTGGCTGCACCAGCCACACACCCTGTTCATATCTCCACACAGAAGGTAATTTTGAGAATGTTGACACAGGAGATGATGGCAGACACAAACAAGGTCCAAGTGTGAAAGTTGAAAACGAGGACCGCTGAATTTGGTGCACGGAGGCTGTGGAAGCTACAGCCAGCAAGGTGTAAACTCCTGCAAGTTGAGCAGTTCATTTGAAGATCAGCCTTGCATGCATATGTAGGAGGCTGGAAACAATATTCAGAGAAGCAATGAAATGCCAAGAAGAAGAACCAGAGTCATTTCTGTTTCCAACTATCAGAAGTGCCATCATTACAAATGAAGTTAGAAATGACCTTGGCACTAAACATCACCGGGAACTCTCCTGGCTAAACAATCTCCTGCTGAAGCACGTACCCATGGTTGACAGTCACATTCAAAAAATCCTTCAACAGGAACAGCAGAGTCATGCACCTGCAAGAGGAGCACAAACAAAGCTATAAGCTTGAGGCTAGCTCAGGAATACTGTTCTCAGGAATTTTGGGACAATCCAAAACCCTACACCAAGATCCAATTCTCATGGTCATGTCCAACAAATTACACTCTGTGTGGCTGCTTCTGTTTCTTCAGTTTGAGTGACTACTGCTTGAATAATCTACATGCATGTGAGAAGGTTACCTTATACCAATTCTTATTTACATGTAAAAGGCTCATGCATTCACATTGCCATTTGGATTCCATCTCAGAATTTCTAATTTGAAGGTGCCCTGTCGATTTAGGGATTGTGCAATGGTCTTGAGAAGGAAACAAATGCCCTTCCAAATGGGCACAAACTTTCATATCTCAAGGTTCTGAGAATTTGATTATTGTATGGTGCATGTCAGTAAAAAGTATAAAACAGATTCTGTGCAACTTTAAAGGAATTCGACATACTGCAGCTTAGATCTCGAAATGCTTCACGCAAAATCGTTGTAGAAGCTTGAAAGCAAAAAATTAAAAAAAATTAAAAATTAAAAATCTTTCAGCAGATGGTCCACCACTCACATTCGAAGCCTTAAATTCTCCCACTATTGGAACTCCCTCTTGTCATTGGAAACGGGAAAATGACGGACATCATTTAACAAAGCAGCAAACAAAAACCCTTGAGATGATGATGTTTCCCTTTGTGGTTGACATTGAGATGTCCCCCCGCCCTCTCTCTCTCTCTCTCTCTCTCTCTTCATTCCACCAGCACTTCTTCCTTCTACTGCATACATAATTCCGAAGCGTGTAATCGAAATCTCAAAGAGGAAAATAAAATAGAAACCAAAACACACACACACACACACACAAACACAAAACCCAAATGGGTTATCATCGCAGATGATTTTCAAAGAAGATACCAAAAACAAAAACAAAAACAGGAAACAAAACAATCCAAAGCCCCAAAAGAGATGCAGAGATTATGAAAATCTTACTTGTGGGAAGAAGGGTCGGCCCACGCACTTGTTGTCGTTGTGGGAAAATCTGGGCGGGCGAGCTTGAAGCTCGCAAACACAGGCAGCAACAACGCCGCAGAAAAACACTGAAACAGCAAACAGACGGCAAAGAGAACCACCAGCGCCAAACACGGACGCCTCTCTCTCTCTTCTTTCTCTTTGTAGTAGCGAAGGGAATCCTGGGGCGAGTGGATCCGGTATCGATCCTTGGACCTGGGGATTGGAGTCCGGAAGCCACAACCAGTGAGTTAAGTTTACACGTGCTTTTCATTTTTGTTATTTTTAGGGCCAATTTTTGTGTGGTCACAAGAAAGAACCATATTCCATAGTTCCTGGAGTTTTTTTTTTTTTCAATAAATATATATATATATAATTTTTTAAAATTTTTTAAATTTTTTAAATTTTTCTTTTTTTTCTTTTCTTTTTTTTCTTTTTTCTTTTTTCTTTTTTTCTTTAAATTAAATTTTCCTAATAAGTAGGAAAACAATGTTGTTTTTTGCAGTTTTGTGAAGGTGCTCTGAAGTGGGGCAATCATCCATAAGCATAATTTAGCCAAATTTGGCGATATTTAAAATATGGAAAGTAGAAAATCTTAAGCACCCTTTCATATTGTAGCCAATTGTGGCCAAATTTTTTATAATTTTTTTAATGGTGATTTTCCTAAAAACAGGGAATTTGGAATAGAAAAATATTATTATTATTTTATTTTTTTTCACAAAATGGGAAAATATCGCCACAAAAAAAACCACTAAGTGAGGGTAGGTGTCTAATGGGATTGAGCATTGAGATTTGAAAATAAAGTTTACCCCATAAGTCAGATTTGGCACTCAAGGTATCCCCAAAAAAAAATTTAATTTTTGGCTCTTTGGGTAGATTGAACCCATCCTTTTTTAGGGCTTTGTTTTTCTTCTCCAACTATTTATTCATTTTAGACATTTTGTTAGTGATTTTTATTTCTATTTTTATTTTTAAATTTTTTTTCACCCTAGTTAGTTATTGTGGTTAAAAAACTGACATTTGTGTAATAAGGTAGGAGAGTGTTTTTTGACAATTCTTTTTTAATAATTCAACTTACCCTATCTTTTTTAATTTATCCACAAGCTACTTTTTCTTTTCTTTTCTTTTTTCTTTTTTTTTCCAATGGTGGGCATAAGCTGCATGAGCATGTGCATTGTTTCTCTCCAAAGTTTGTCTTTGTTTTAATATTATAAAATTCTTTTTTGACATTGGTCAAGTGTGTACTAACCCCCCATTTGAAAGTTCAAATTAGGGTACACCAACCAGGTCGCATTGTCAAGTGGAGCCCAAAGGGTATATATAGTATATACCTTATACCCATTTGAACTTGTTCAAACCACATGACCTAGTAGTGCTTGGAATGTCGAGTGGAACGAGTCTTAAAGTGCATTCACACTTGATGATGTTAAATCAAAATATTAAATAAAAATCTAGATAGTATCCTAGGTGGCACCCAATGTTAAATGGGCAATAGCAGCCTTGATGATGTTAAGTGAATGTTAAGTGAAAAATTATATCTTATTCATAATATTGAATGTATGATAAAAATAGCCATACCCAAAGTTGGATGTGTTTTGGCATCAAAGTCAAACATAAAAAAAGTAATTATAACTTTATTTTTGTTAATTTTATTAATTCGATGGTGGTGCTTCACAAGTTTTTAAAAACAATTTAAAAACCCATTTTGATTGGCCCATCACAACAACAACAACAAAAAAATTAAAACTTTAAAAGCTTCCCAAAATTTTAAAAATTATATGAAAATGAGGTACCTAACTTTTGTCCCATCGATATATTGTTTACAATTTTACATCCGTTTGCAACCAGAGAGTCCATTAGACGAAAGGTAGATCATGGAGGACAGATTGTCCTCTGGTACTGGCAGCATGCCACAAATTTGCTCAACATGACCATGTTTGTAGTCTGCATGACTTCAGCACTCTGACCATGTTCGTAGTCTCCATGACTTGAGCAAGAGTGCTGGAGTGAGTAAGGGGTAGGAGTGAGTGAGGGGTAGGGTCGAACAAAAGCATTCCCTAACTTTCTGTGTATTTGGACAGATAAGGAGTAAGCGCTTTTCATCCTCTACCTTCCTCAAGTCGCAGCCAATATAAATGAGAAGGGAGGAATTCTAAACAAACCATATGAGATAAAATTGAACATTGTTAGGGTAGATAAGTTCAATGTGTATTTGAGCTTGTGAAATAATATAAGCGTAAATATTTTGTTGATTTTTGAAGTTACAACAAAATGTAATGTAAGGTGCATTTTTTTAATTTCATGCATTTGCAACATTAAAAAGGGTGTGTAGGAACTTTGGGATGAGATTTATAAATCTTAGTGCAAATCTCTTGAATAAATTAAACTTGCGCAAATCAAATAACAAGTTGCTTAATAGTTTGAAAACAAAACAAATGATACTAAAATTTAAAATCATGAACAATTCAAATTCATGAATTTGACTCACATGACTCCTCAAACCTTTGAGAGAAAACATCACTTTTTTTTTTTCTTATAATATATTTTGTGATAATAACAAAAATTATATTAAAACAGCTAATATTATTTAAAACTCTCAAATAAGATTCCTAAAAACTATCTAAGTTATGAATATTTGCAACTTGGTGTGAAAACCTTTAGAAAAATATGAAATTGTGAGTCTTGCAACTTTAACTTTGTCAACTCATCATAACTAATTTTCTTGACCAACTTGTAGATTGACCCAAAAACAAAAAAAACATGGAACCCTAATCTCAATGTGTGTGATGGTACTAGTTTTATGATACTCTTGTGTGATGGTACAAGTTTTGTGATACTCTTGATGATGATGATGAGCATGTGGAGTAATTAATTGCTGAAAAGGGTGAAGATCAGATCCAGATTCCATGCCTTTTGTGGTTGTTTTGGGGAGATGGATTTGTTGTTTTTGCTTTTTGTTGTTGTTCATGATGTTGGTTGTAGAAATCTGACCATAGCTAGCTAGCTAGAAGGTTTGCCAGTCTTTTGTTGTGGAGAGGGTGCGGGGGGGGGGGGGGGGGCCCTTTTTTTTTTTTTCTTTTCGAGAACGAGGGGGGGAAAAAAAGGGGGGGTGTTTTAGGGGCCATTTTTTTCCCGCCACCCTTTCCGGGGGGGGGGGTTTAGGGCCTCTTTTGACTTCCC
>Ga0116229_10009995_pt1 | contig 14337 bp, 11 predicted proteins | sample S1TSphgellanicum_3_FD_87313 | JGI IMG/M metagenome (GOLD analysis project Ga0116229, IMG submission 87313) | Host-associated microbial communities from peat moss isolated from Minnesota, USA - S1T2_Fc - Sphagnum magellanicum MG | ecosystem: Host-associated > Plants > Peat moss > Unclassified...
CTGGATCTCGGGCCAATAGGTCGCAGGGGGAATGATGACACCACCGGCGCCTTGGACGGGCTCGCCGATGAAGGCGGCGACCTTCTCCGGACCGAGTTCAAGGATCTTTTCTTCGAGCCAACCGGCCGCATGCAGACCGAATGCCTCTGGGGTCATACCGGCCCCATTCTCAAAGTGATAGGGCTGTCCGATGTGGACGATTCCCGGGATGGGCAGATCGCCCTGGGCGTGCATGCCGGACATGCCAGACAGCGAGGCGCCGGCAACAGTACTACCGTGGTAGGCGTTATGGCGGCTGATGATGGTCTTGCGCTGGGGCTGATTCTTCAAGTCCCAATAGCGCCGGACCATGCGCACGATCGTGTCGTTCGCCTCGGAACCTGAGTTGCAATAGAACACGCGCCGCATGTGGTCGGGCGCGACGCCCGCGATGGTCGCGGCAAGCTTGGCTGCGGGTATGTTCGAGGTCTGGAAGAAGCTGTTGTAGAAAGGTAGTTCGAGCATCTGCCGATAGGCCGCGTCAGCCAGTTCCACGCGGCGATAGCCGAGGTTGACATTCCACAGGCCCGACATGCCGTCGATGATCTTGTTACCGTTCGAATCCCAGATGTAGATGCCCTCGCCGCGCACGATAAAGCGCGACCCGGTTGCCGAGAGTGATTTGAAATCGGTAAAGGGGTGCAGATAGTGGGCCGAATCGAGCGCCTGCAGGGCGGCCGTATCGTACAAAGCCGGCTCGGTGCCCGGCAGGAAGGGGGATGGATTCATGACTGGTCCTGAATGGTCAGCGAGAAACAGGTCAACGCGTTGGCTTCATACGTGCAAGAGCAGGTGCTCACGCTCCCAGGGGCTGATGACTTTCATGAACTCCTCGTATTCCTCCTCCTTGACTGCGGCGTAGAGGGTCACGAACCGTTTGCCCAGGATCTCGTGAAGTGCGGGAGCAGAGCGCATTTCCGTCAGGGCCTCGTGCAGACCGCGCGGGAGCTGAAAGTCAGTATCGTAGGCGCTGCCGCGAAACTCCGGTAACGGCTCGATCTTGTGAAGCAGTCCGAGATAGCCGCAGGCCAGCGTCGCGGCGATCGCCACATAAGGGTTGGCGTCGACCCCAACGACGCGGTTCTCGACCCGGCGCGCCTCGGGCGAAGAATCCGGCACGCGGATGCCCACGGTGCGGTTGTCATAGCCCCACTGGATGTTGATCGGTGCGGCACCGTGGCGCACGATACGACGATAGGAATTGACGTAGGGCGCAAAGAAGATGGTGGCCGCGGGCAGATACTTCTGCAGCCCCCCGATGTAATGGCGGAACAAATCGCTCGCGGAGTCATCCGGATTCGTGAAGATATTCTTGCGCGTGCGGGTGTCGACGATGCTCTGGTGAATGTGCATCGCCGAGCCGGGTTCGTTGGCCATCGGTTTGGCCATGAAAGTCGCGTACATGTTGTGCCGCATGGCGGCCTCGCGGATGGTGCGCTTGAAGTAGAACACCCGATCAGCGAGTTTCATTGGGTCACCGTGGAGGAAGTTGATCTCCATCTGCCCTGCCCCGACCTCGTGAATCAGCGCATCGACCTCGAGACCTTGCAGATCGCAATAGTCATAGAGGTCCTCGAAGAGGGGATCAAATTCGTTGACGGCGTCAATGCTGTAGGCCTGCCGGCTGGTCTCGGCCCGGCCACTGCGCCCGATCGGCGGGTGCAGGGGGATGTCTGGATCGGTATTGCGCGCCGTCAGATAGAACTCAAGCTCTGGCGCGACGATCGGGTCCCAACCCTTATCGCGAAACAGCCCGACGACGCGACGCAACACGGAACGCGGCGCGAAGTCCACCGGAGTTCCGTCCATGAAAAAGCAGTCGTGAATGACCTGGGCGGTCGGATCATCCTGGGTCCAGGGGACAAGGCAGGCAGTCGAAGGATCGGGACGCAGGATCATGTCGGGATCGTAATTGGTCAGGATGGCATCTACGTCATCCGATTCGGGATAGTTCCCCGTCACCGTCTGTGCCATGACGGCCTGGGGTAGTCGCATTCCCTTGTCTTCCCCAAATTTGTCCCGCGGCAGGATTTTGCCGCGCGGAACACCCGTCAGATCCGGGACCAGGCACTCGATTTCCGTGACGCGCTGCTCGTCAAGCCATTGCGCCATCTCGGCAAAATTGAAGTTGTCGCTGTGAATCATTTTGAAACCCCTGAAGTGGTAGAGCACGGGCGCATCTCGAAACCGCCATGGGTCGAGCAATGCGTCGAGAGTCAGAAGATCGACGCTAGGGGATTGCGCCGCGCAGGCTGCGACGACGTTTACAAGCGCGCCCGAATGACGCGAAAAGGGAGATCGATAAGGGATTCTCTTGGAAATGCCACTCCGGATGCCACTGGACCGCCATGGCGAACTCGCGCGCGTCCCGGACCGAGAACGCCTCAATGAGCCCGTCGGCGGCGACAGCCTCGATCACAAGCCCCTCACCCAGCCGGTCGACCCCTTGGGAATGGAGGGAATTCACCATCGCGCTGGAGACACCCGAGATCTCATGCAACTGCCCCCCAGGAACGAACTCCACGGCGTGGGATGGACCGTACTGTGTGTCGAGATCGGTCTGTTCGTCTTCCCGATGGTCGAGGCGTCCGGGCTCGTCATGGACGGCCTGCAAGAGCGTGCCACCATAGGCTACGTTCATTTCCTGGAATCCGCGGCAGACCCCGAGAACAGGTATGCCCCGGGCGATCGCGGCGGGGATGAGGGGCAGGGTGGTCGAGTCTCGGTCTGGGTCGAGCAGTTCGGCCAGATCAGGATGCAGGAGCGCTTTGCCGTAGCGCTCGGGTGCAACATTCGAGGCCGATCCGGTGAAGAGCAAGCCATCGACGAGTTGTAAGATGGCCTCCATCTCGAGGGCATCCCCCAGGGCCGGCAGCAGGATCGGTAGCGCCCCGGCCCCCCCCGACACCGCCCGGATGTATTTGTCGCCCACGCAGTGGAACGGGTGCAGCGCGATCTGCTTGAGATCCGCGGGGATGCCGACAATCGCTGCGCCAAGACTCACTACTGACTCCCAATACAATTTGATTCGGGACCGAGGTTTCGAGTCCCGTCGTCCGCGACGAACTGAGTGCCGAGCGGTCCCTCGGGGCGGGCCAGCCGCAGGGGACCGCAGTGCCTGCAAGACCGCTCGGCCTTAGAGGCGGTGGCGAACCCGATGCACGCTGCACTGCGCGGACTAACCGCAACACAGTTTCTCACGCCCGGCTCGCGACTGCCCGCTTCCAGCCGGAAATTGTGCCGCGCGACACTGCAGCCCATGATCGCCCCGAATTTGACCTTTCAGGGCAATTCCATAACAATCAGCTTCGGTGGGCACGGTTTGTGCGTGAATCCACGCCCAGCCGGCGTGCAGCGGCTCGTTTCCTGACGGCGCAGTTGACGCTCCAGCGTAGGCTAGCGCGGTTGCAGTCCATATCCAAGTGCCACTTCCGTCACCCCCGATGAGTCCACTCCAGTTGCCACGGCCTGGCTTGACGGGGTGTCTGGGGGCGCCAGGCTCGCCGTTTCCTGACCGGATACCCTAACATGCGCGCGCTCGCCCTTAGTGAACTGCTTCTCATCGAGCTGGCCAAGCCCAGCGAGCTTTCGCTGAATCGGCGCATTTACGATCTCGTTCGTGCAGCCATCCAAGACGATGTCTTGGTCCCAGGGACCCGTCTGCCCTCGTCGCGCGACCTCGCTCGGGACCTCAACGTGTCGCGCAATACGGTCGTTTCGGCGATCGACCAGCTTCTGGCTGAGGGCTACGTGGCGGCGCGTGTTGGCAGCGGGACGTACGTGGCCACGCGCCTACCCGAGCGGGACGTGGCGCGCTCGACGCGCAGCGCTGTCACCGTCTTGCGACCGAACCCTCCTCAACTCGCCATTCCAAGGCGCCTGTCGCGCCGAGGGCTGCGCCTGACCGAGCTTGCCGGTTGGAACCATCTCGAGGTGCAACCCTTCGCGCCGGGTCCGGCCGACTACACCACCTTGCAGTTCCGCCATTGGAACAGGCTCTTGAAAAAGTACGTCAATGATCCCGATCCGGCACTACTGGACTGCGGAGATCCGGGCGGTTATCCCCCATTGCGCGAAGCCGTGGCGCGTTATCTGCGGGTCTCGAGGTCGGTCAATGTCGTGGCAGAACAGGTACTCATCACATCGAGTACCCAACAGTCGGTCGATCTTTGTGCGCGACTTCTAGCCGACCCAGGAGACACGGTCTGGATCGAAAACCCGGGCTACTGGGGTGCGCAGCGCGCCCTGGACGCTGCCGATCTCCAGCTGCGCGCGATCGCGGTCGACAGCGACGGCATCGCACCCTCCGAAGAAGACTGGAATACATCGCCGCGAATGATCTATCTGACGCCCTCGAACCAGTATCCCACCGGGGCGGTGATGAGTCTGGATCGGCGACGCCGCATCCTCGATTTCGCGGCAGAGCGCAATGCGTGGATCCTCGAGGATGACTACGACAGCGAATTCCGCTATGAGGGACGCCCCCTGCCGTCGCTACAGGGCATGGATATGCAGCAGCAAGTGCTCTACCTCGGAACCTTCAGCAAAGTCATGTACCAAGGCGTGCGACTGGCCTACCTGGTCGTGCCGATCGACCTCGTCGAGCGATTCCGAATCGGACTCTATGATCTGTTTCGCCCGGGCCAGCTGACGATGCAGGCTGCACTTGCGGCGTTTATTGACGAGGGCCACTTCGAGGTGAATCTACGGCGCATGCGAGTCATCTATGGCGAGCGCCGTGCCCTGCTGCGCGCGACGCTCTCCCGTATTCTGGGAAGTCGTGTCGAGTTGTCGCGCAGCAATGCAGGAATGACGCTGGTGATCCATCTTCCCGAGGGCTGCGACGACGGGGCCATCGCCACCCTGGCCGCACGCGCCAACCTGACCGTCCGTGCGCTGTCCAACTACTACCTAACCGGGGCGCGCAGTCCGGGCCTCGTCGTCGGCTTTGCGTACGTGAGTACTCCCGACATCACGCCGTATGCACAGATCCTTGCGCGCATTATTCTCGAACAGCTCGAGCCCGAGAGCCCTTCAGCGCGGGCTGCGGCCGGGCTCGCCACCACGATCTGAGAACCGCGCGATACCTAGGACCAGACATCGCGTAGCTGGTAAAAGGAGGCGCCCAGCGCGAGCCCGGCGCGCCGTACCCAGGCTACTGTGGGGAACTTGCGGTGCTTTAAGCCAGCCAAGAGGTCGAAACGTTCCGGCTGGCCTGCGATCGCCTCGGCGGCCAAGCGGCCAGCGATCGCCGTCACGTTCACTCCATGGCCGCTAAATCCTTGAAGGTAGTAGATCTCCTCGTCGATCCGACCGAAATCCGGTGCTCGCGATAGCGTCGCATCGATCAGCCCACCCCATGCGCATTCGACGCCAAAGCCGCGCAAGTCTGGAAACGTTGCAACCATCTTCTCCTTCAGAGCCTGGATCCGGTTGCCGACGTCGTGGCGCAGATACGTCGAGCCGCCGCCCCAGAGCATGCGATGATCGGCTGTGATCCGATAGTAGTCCAGCAGGAAGTTGGTGTCGCAAGCCGCATACCGGCCTGGAAGCAGTCGCTCTGCGAGTTGCACCGGAAGGGGTTCGGTCGCGATGATGGTGTTGCCGATCGACATGACCCGGTTTCTGATGGGGAGATCGAAACTATTTCCGAACACATTGGCCGCCATCACGACCTTCTTGCAGTTGACCCGACCCGTGGGCGCGGCGAGCGCTGGCGCGCGGCCGCGGACAACCTCAAGCACAGGCGTGTTCTCGAAGATCTGCACCCCCAGCGCCTGGCAGGCCGCGCTCATCGCGAGGGCAAGTTTCAGGGGATTCAGATGGCCCGCATGGTGGTCGATGAGCGCCGCATGATAAGCGGTGCTAGCGGTCCAACGGTGGAGTTCGCCCGCCTCGATGAATTCCACATGTGCACCGTAGCCTAAGTCCCGCTCGAGTTGGTTGCGCCAGTCGCGCAGTTTCCGGACATGCCCCGGGCGCGCCGCAAAAAGCGCCCATCCAGGTGCGTATTCGCAGTCGATTCCAAGACCCAGGGCTCTGTCCTTGACAATCGCCATCCCCTCGATCGACAGGTCCCAGGCCCTGCGTGCGCCCGCCTGACCCAGTTGAGCCTGAATGACCCCGATGTCGCAGCTAAATCCGGGAAGGATCTGTCCCCCATTGCGACCCGACGCCGCCGCGGCGATCCGTTGGGCCTCTAGGAGGGCCACCGAGTAACCCCGTTGCGCAAGTTCAAGCGCGGCGCTCAAGCCAGCGAACCCTGCTCCCACGACGCCCACATCGACGCTCAACTGGCCGTTCAACGAGGGATAGGCAGGGCCGCGTTCTACGGTTAGTTCGTAGTAGCACTGGCCGGCGATGTCAGCCGCCTCAGCGAATTCTCTGGCCATCGGACGCGCAGTGGACGGGTTCATGGTGTGATCGGCCGGTCGGTAGGTTCGAGCCCTCGAGGAGACGCAGTCGCGTCTGCGAGAGCCGTTGACCCGCCTCGCAGGTTAGGACATGCGACCTCTCGCATGAAGGTCCACCTAATGAATTCTGGATGGAACCAATCCAGGGTCGGGCCGTTCATCCCATGGCATCGAGGCCGAAGGCCACGAAATCGCGCAACGGTTGGGTATCCCCCCTCGGAACCTCTGCTCGCTTCGGCTGCTCGCTCAAGCAGCTCGCTTCAGCCGCTCTCTAGGCCACTTCGCGTCTATGGCAAGCGAAACCCGTACCTCTGAAAGATCGCGCGGGCTTGGCTACTTTGGACGAAATCAAGAAAGGCACGCCCGGTGGGCGAATCTCCCGAGCGGATCACGCCGATCGGATAGACGATCGGTTTGTGCGAGGATTCCGGGAAGATTCCTGCGATCCGTACCGACTTGGCTACTGCCGCATCGGTCGAATAGACGATCCCGAAGCGGGCCTCCCCCCGCTCAACGAATGCCAGAGCAGAGCGCACCGAATCCGCTGGTGCGACGCGCGCTTCGACGCCAGCCCACAGACCCAATGATTGCAACGCCGCCTTGCCGTACTTTCCAGCGGGAACACTATCTGGGTCTCCCATAGCCAGTCGATCCTGACCGAGGAGGCCGGCGAGATCCAAGCCAGGCCCTATCGTGACGCTGTCTGTGCGCTCGGCCGGTTCGATCAGCACCAACTCATTGGCCAGGAGATCATGCCGGGTTCCGGGCACGACGAGTCCTTGCTTTTCGACAAAGTCCATCCAGTCCTCGTCGGCCGATATAAACAACGCGACTGGCGCGCCCGATTCGATCTGTTTGGCAAGGGTCGACGATGCGGCAAAAGAAAGGTGGACCTTGTCCGCGCCCCGCGCATCGAACAGCTTTCCGATTTCGGTGAGCGCATCGGACAGGCTCGCTGCTGCAAAGACGGTGGTGTCGACTGCAAAGACGGTCGATGAGGCGAGGAGAAGCATGAGACCAGAGATGAGCTTTTTCATGGAATTCCTCAATTCGCCGGACCGATCGCCCTTTCGCTGGCGCTCGCCCAGAGGTTCGGTCCCCTCGGCGCAGCATTGACCGACTCGACGGACCCCACGCCTCGCCGATCTCTTGCCGCGCAGGTGGTTGGGACTAGTCGTCGACCCCGAGCATCACATCGGAAGCTTTGATAACTGCGTAGGCCTTGGCGCCAGGCGCGAGGTTGAGCCGCTCTGCCGAGTGGCGGGTGATGATCGACACGATTTCAGTCCCGTCAGACAAGGCGATAGCGACTTCGGTGTTGACAGCGCCGTGGTCGATACGGGAGATATGGCCGGCAAGCGTGTTACGAGCGCTAATTTTCATGATCAATTCCTGGTTGAACCACCAATTCCACGACACGCCGGACCCAACGGGCGTGCTTCTTTTCACCGGGCACGACAAGCCTGAGCGGACCCTCCTCGCCAGAGAGTGGTTTGCCGTCCCGCTCAAAGCAGACCAGCACCTCCCGATCGGTAAAATCCGGATCGAGTTCGGGCAGTGCGAAGACCACAGCGTAGCCGTCGGCCGCGTTGACGCGGACCGTACCCGTGAGAGCCTTCTTGCCTCGCAAAGTGGGTAGCGCAGCACCCGCTTTGGCGAGAACATCGCGCACGGGCACTCCACGATAGCGCGCATCCTGACCCTTTTCGTCCTGGACGAGAACCTCATGCGGTCCAAGGCTTGCAAGGCTGGCTGGCTCGAGATGGACCGGATCATGACCGGGGGCATGGACCGTGAGCCCCTCGTCTTGTGCGAGGGCACTCGCTGAGTACAAGATCCAACCGAGCAGCGCGGTGCGACCCACCCGCCCGAAGCTCACGTGCTTGGTGCGGATTGGGCTCGACAGTTCGATGGATACCATAGGGTCGCTCGCTGGCCAAGGATGTCGAAATATACGACCGAATATACCCCTTGTAAATCAGTCCGCCGCCCAGGGCAAACCTGTTTCGGTGACGGCTTTCCGCTACACTCAGACTGTTTCGGCAAACTGTGAACATGCCCAACCGGTTCCAATTTCACATTCGTGTCTCGAAATCCGAGGATGTCGCGCTCGGTCCTGGCAAGATCGCGCTGCTCGAGGCAATCGTTCGGACCGGCTCCATATCGGCCGCCGCGAGAACCCACGCCATGTCCTATCGCCGCGCCTGGATGCTCGTCGACTCCATGAATCGGAGCTTCGAGACCCCGCTCGTGGTCACGACCACCGGGGGCAAGGAAGGCGGTGGAGCGGCGGTTACGCCACTCGGACAGACGGTCATCACGCTCTATCGGGAAGCCGAAGACAAGGCCTTCCGTGCAGCGAGCCGCTCGATCGGAAAACTCGAACGGCTGCTTAAGGAAACACTTGACTAAGGTCTCTCCAACGCCTTCTTAGGACCCTGCGAACGCCGGTGCCAGGAGCGCCAGACAAGCGATGGAGGTCAGCCGGATGCGCAAAGGAAGATACCAGCCGGGCAAAGAGACAGTGGCCGCCAGCATGCGGTCTTGGGCAAAGTGCAGGAGGAATCCCGCGACCAGAAGCAGGGCACCCATCTGGCTCGGTAGGAGCAGAGCGGGCCATGCAAGCAGAGCAGGTACCACACTCCAGAGGAAGCGGCCCGCGCGGTCTGGCTCAGGCAATTCTGTCAGCGTCATGGCGAAGCCCCAGTGAAGGGCGCCTACAAAGGCAAGGATGAGCGCTCCATATCCGACGAGGGCGCGTTCCCAGAACGAGGCGCGCGCGCCGTCCAAGAAGACGGCCAGCGCGAGGGTGACGAAAGGGATCAATCCTCCGTAGCCGAGCCACGGCACTAGAGACGGTATGGGCTGCGGAACGGGGCGAGTCATGAGTATGGCTTTCAGAAATGTCGAGCAAGGCAGGTCCGCATCGCAGGTGGTGGCGTGCTCAGTGGCAGCCTTTGCCCGAAGCGACCGGTAGTGGGCCGATCTGGCGCGATGGGTCACCGGGGCGCATCGAGCCGCGCAGCCTCAGGGCATTGCAGATGACAGAGACTGAACTAAGCGCCATGGCCGCGCTGGCCAGCATGGGATTGAGCAGGATGCCCCATTCCGGATAGAGAATGCCCGCCGCGACCGGAACGCCGACCAGGTTGTAGAAGAATGCAAAAAACAGGTTCTGGCGGATGTTGCGCATCGTCTCCTGGCTGAGCTGCCTCACCCGTGCGATGGCCATCAGGTCGCCTTTGACGAGCACAATGCCCGCGCTGTCCAGGGCAATCGCCGTGCCGTCGCCCATGGCGATCCCGACGTTGGCCCGCGCTAAGGCGGGCGCATCGTTGATCCCATCACCAGCCATCGCCACGACGCGGCCTTCCCCTTGCAGCTTCTCGATGAAGCGATACTTAGCCTCCGGAAGGACATCGGCCTCGATCTCATCGATGCCGACCTGGCGGGCCACTGAGGTCGCTGTCGTTCGGTTGTCGCCGGTCAAAACGATCAGCCGTAAGGCCTGCGATTTGAGTTCGGACACAGCGGCGCGCGTATTGGTCTTGATCGGGTCGACGACGGCGATGAATCCTGCATAACGGCCATCCACGGCCAGAAACATCAGTGTCTGCGCCTTGGCGCGGGCCTCTTTGACCTGGGGAGCGGCGATGGCGAAGTCGACCTCTTTCGCCTCGAGAAGGGCGGCATTGCCGAACGAGACGCTGCGCCCCCCAACCCGGCCCTCCACACCGAGACCCGCGATCGCCCTGAAATCCTCGACCGGCGGCTCGAGCCGCACGCGCGCGGCGCCATAGTCGAGGATGGCCCGCGCTAAGGGATGTTCGCTGCGCCGCTCCAAGGCACAGGCGAGCGCAATCAGGTCGTCCTCGGTGAATCCGGCCGCGGCGACCACTTGTTCTACCCGAGGCTTGCCCTCGGTCAAGGTGCCGGTCTTGTCAAACACGAGGGTATCGACCTTGCGCATGGTCTCGAGCGCTTCGGCGTCCTTCAGAAGGATCCCCTCGGTCGCGCCGCGCCCGATACCCACCATCAGCGAGATCGGCGTCGCCAAGCCGAGGGCACAGGGACACGCCACAATGAGCACAGAGACCGCGGCAAGAAGTCCGTTGGCCAGCGCCGGCTGCGGACCATACAGAGTCCAAACGAGAAAAGTGAGCAAAGCGATCGCGAGAACCGCAGGGACGAACCACGCCGCAACCCGATCGGCCAGTTTTTGAATGGGCGCCCGGGATCGGCTCGCCTCGCTGACCATCCTGACGATTTGGGCGAGGAGTGTCTGCGCTCCGACCTTCTCGCAGCGCATCAGAAACGATCCGGTCTGATTTAATGTACCCGCCTTCAGCTGGGCGCCCGGCTGCTTCACTACCGGAAGAGACTCTCCGGTGATCATCGACTCGTCCACGCTCGAATGACCCTCGGTGACCAGACCATCCACCGGAATATGCCCTCCGGGCTTGACGCGCAGCACGTCCCCTGGCCGCACCGCATCGAGAGGGACCTCCTCTTCTGTGCCCGTCGCGTTCACTCGCACGGCGGTATGAGGCGCAAGCGCAATCAGGGATCGGACCGCAGCATTCGTCTGAGAGCGGGCGCGCAGTTCGAGCACTTGTCCGAGCAGGGCCAGAGTGATGATGACAGCGGCCGCCTCGAAGTAGAGGGGCGGTACACCATTGATCTTGAAAGCGTCGGGCAGATCCCCCGGGAACACGAGGCCGAGCCAGCTAAAGAGGAACGCAACGCCGGTTCCAAGGCCGATGAGGCTAAACATGTTGAGCTTGCCGGTGCGCAATGATGTCCAGGCTCTCTGGAAGAAGGGGAGACCACCCCAGAGGACGACGATCGAGCCAAGAAGTGCTTCGATGTCCCCGACCACGCGCGACTCGAGAAACTCCCGGATACCGGATTCAAGCGCAACTCCCGGGAAAACGCCACGCATTCCAAGAACCACCAGCGGCAGGGCACATACCGCACAGATCCAGAACCTGCGCCGCATCGCGTCAAGTTCGCTGCGATCGACTTCCACCGTGGCCACCAGGGGTTCGAGCGCCATACCGCAAATCGGGCAGCTACCCGGCCCGTTTTGCCGTACCTCTGGATCCATTGGGCAGGTGTAGAGGACACCTTCTTCGGCCTTGGCGGCTCGCGCCTTCGGGTCTGGCGCGCTCTGGACCGGATCGCCCGCGCCCAAGTACTTCTCGGGGTCAGCGGAGATCTTGGTCGCGCAGCCCGGACAACAGAAGAAGTAGGTCTTCCCCGCATGTTCGACGGCGCGGTCCGCGCGCGGCGCAACCTTCATGCCGCACACAGGATCCGTCTCGGACTTGACTGGGTTTGGACCGAGCGGGGGCGCGACGCCCGGCCCGAGTACCGGTACGGGCGCGACGGGTGTTGGATGTGGAGAGGTCATGACCGGTGGCGTCTTGTCTTACTTCATGGAAGCCGGCTCGAGCGGCGGTTCAGCGTGGCCTGTGGCCGAAGTCAGCCGCGCTCGGCGAGTTGCCGCAGCCGCGCCGCATGCTCGTCCCGGACAGCATCGATCTCCTCGAGGATGCCGCGCACATCCGGGCGCACTGGAGCGCTCTTAAAGTGCCCGGTCAGGACCGTCTCGGGCGTCAGTTCTCCCTTCTGGTAGAGCGACCAGATCTCATCACCGTAGCGGCTCGCAAGCAGGGCAGGGGCGAAACGCCCGAAGTAGATCCTCATGTTTTCGACATCTCGCTTGAGCATCATCGCGGCGTTGTTGTTGCTCGCCGCATCGACCGCCTGGGGCAAGTCGATGATTACCGGACCATTCTGATCAAGCAACACGTTGTATTCGGAAAGATCGCCATGGATGATCCCCGCACAGAGCATTTTCTGGATCTCGCCAACGAGTAGTTGGTGGTAGCGGACTGCCTCGCTCTCGGTCAGGTCGACGTCGTTAAGGCGTGGAGCCGCGTGCCCGTTGCTGTCCGTGAGCAGGTCCATGAGGACGACACCTTGAAAGAAACCATAGGGTTTGGGTACACGCACACCGGCTGCGGCCAAGCGGTAGAGCGTGTCCACTTCGACGCTTTGCCACGCCTCCTCCTGGGCCTGCCTGCCGTAGCGCGTCCCCTTCTGCATGGCGCGCGCCTGACGACTGTTCTTCACCTTGCGCCCTTCTTGGTACAGAGCCGCCTGGCGAAATCCGCGCCGGTTCGCCTCCTTGTAGACCTTCGCGCAGCGCGCCTCGGTTCCACAGCGCACGACGTAGACGACCGCCTCCTTGCCGCTCATGAGCTGCCGGACGACCTCGTCAATTAAGCCCTCTTCAACGAGAGGTTGAAGCCGCTTGGGCGTTTTCAAGAGAATTCCTTCGGGAAAGAGTGCCTGGGTGGGACCGAGGTCCGCGGCGAAGGTTCGCAGGCGCAGGTCAGGCGGGTCGAGGCGAGAGCCGCAGGTCTGCTCGCAAACCTATTGTCACATAGTCTGCCTCGGACGTCTGCACGCGGGGCCGGGCCCGGTTGGCGGATCCCCGGGCCGCCTAGGACACCCCGTCCCGGGTGCCACTTGGTTCGGTGGTCACGGCCGTGGGCGAGGCGCACCGGCTCGAGAGGTTGGCACGCTTGTGGCGATACATCGCCGAATCAGCTCGGTGCAGCAGCTCAGCCGCACTATGACCGTGTTCGGGGAACATCGCGATGCCGATCGCGGCCGAGCACTGAAGCCGCACTCCGTTCCAGAGATACGGTTCAATGATTGCCCGGCCCAGGCGCCCCACTTGGGTCTCCCCATCTTCGCCGTCTCGAAAGTACCTGAAGATGATGGCGAATTCGTCGCCCCCCAACCGAGCGACGACGTCTTCGCAGCGGGTCGCCTGCGTCAAGCGCTTGGCGATCTCCACCAGGAGTGCATCGCCCGCCTGGTGCCCGTGCGTGTCATTGACCGTCTTAAATCCGTCCAGATCGATATAGGCAATGCCAAGCCGGATCGGCGGCGAATCGCTCGCGAGCAGAATCGATTCGAGCATCTCCAAAAAATGGCGTCGATTGAATAGGCCCGTCAGGGAATCATGCGTGACCTCATGTTGGAGGTTCTCCTGGAGATGCAGCAACAGGGTATTGGACTTTTGCAGGCTTTCTGTCTTTTGGCGCTCGAACTCGGTCTGGTTCCGCAATTGCTCGAGTTCGAACTCCACCGCATGGACCTCGGTTCGCCGGCTCAATCTTTCGGCGTAGAGTTGCTCCTGGACCCGCATGACCGTGTGCGCATAGCGAAGCGCTTGGTCGATGCGGCCAGCCGCTTCATGCAAACCGACCAGGACACGGCTTGCCTTCAGTTGCAGGGCGAGCGACTTGACCTTCTCGCACCGCTCAAAGGCCTCGTCCAGCACCGTTAGCGCCTCGACGTCGCGGCCCGTAGCCAGATATCCCCGACCGAGCAAAATCAGCAGCCAACAGATTTCGTGGAAGTCCCCGAGACTGCGGGCGGCGCTGACCGCAGCTTCGAGGTCGCGGCAGGCCTCCTCGATGCGGCCCAGGCCGAGGCCGGCCTCACCGCGGCTGCCGAGCATCATGGCGTCTTGCACCCAAAGACCTTCCCTCTGCGCAACCGGTCTCCAGCGCTCGATGATCTCTAACGCCTCTGCGCACTCTCCCTGGACGAGCTTTCCGTCGGCAATGTTCATGGCGCTCACAACGCTAAGCCACGACTCGTCGAGTTCCAGTCCGATCGCCAGACTCTGCTGAAAAATTTCCAGCGAGCGCGTCAGCTCGCCCATCTCCGAGAAGAGGACGCCGATATTGCCCAGGGCTCGACCTTCGGCCACTCGGTCCCCGGCCTTACGGGCGTAGGCCAGGCACTGGTGGTAGTACGCGAAGGCCTTCCCGTACTCGCCACGGCGATGCGCATTGGTGCC
>Ga0116229_10009998_pt1 | contig 14334 bp, 10 predicted proteins | sample S1TSphgellanicum_3_FD_87313 | JGI IMG/M metagenome (GOLD analysis project Ga0116229, IMG submission 87313) | Host-associated microbial communities from peat moss isolated from Minnesota, USA - S1T2_Fc - Sphagnum magellanicum MG | ecosystem: Host-associated > Plants > Peat moss > Unclassified...
ACACGCCGACGCCATGCAAACCGCCCGAGTGCTCGTAGTTCTTGTTGCTGAATTTTCCGCCGGCATGCAAGCGCGTCAGGATCAGCTCGACGCCGCTTATTTTTTCCTTCGGGTGGATGTCGACCGGCATGCCGCGGCCGTTGTCCTCGACCTGCAGCGAGCCATCTTTGAATAGCGTGACGCTGATGCTGTCGGCATGGCCGTTGACGGCCTCATCGACGCTGTTGTCGATCACCTCGTGCGCGAGGTGATTCGGCCGCGTGGTGTCGGTGTACATGCCGGGACGCCGCCGCACCGGATCCAAGCCGCTCAATACCTCGATATCGGAGGCTGTGTAGGTCGATGCCATCGTTACCTCGTAAAGGCCGCGGAGTCTAGCATGCCCCACCCGGCGCATTCAGCTGGCAGCAGCGACGCTATTCGGCTATCTTCCGTGGCAAATGGGAATTGCAAATCCGCAAAACATGACCCGCACCATCCCGGTGCTGCCGCAGCCCTACGGCATCCGCGTGCGCCTGCGGCCGGGCGATCCGTTCGCGAAACTGCTCGGCCTCGACTGGCAAAAAACTCATTGGTTCTTCACCGCGGCCGAGCGCGATCGCGTCATGGAAGACATGGCACGCAAGCACGAATACTCCCGCATCGGTGATCAACCGCGCCTCGTGTTCGAGAAAGTGGAGAAGCTTGGTGAGAGTCGCAGTTTCTAGGCTGGCGGTATAGGCCCCAGCGCGGCAACGCTAAAGGCAGCAGTTGCCGCGCTGGAGCCTATACCGCCGGACTAGAGCCTGGGCCCGTCACCGTCAGGACCACTGTTGCACGTGATCATGTCGGGCGACACACGCTGTGACCATCAACAGCACAGCAACAACTGCTCGTGTTGTCAGGCGCCCATGCTAGACCGGGGGTGAGAGGTCGACAGGCGGCAACTGTGCCTCTCTCTTCCGTTGCCGCCTGTCGACCTCTCACCCCCTCTCAGAATGTGCGCCCGAGAAACAAGTAGTAAGCACTGTGCCCCCGCGTGTCATAGCCGGAGCCCAGATACACCGGACCCAAAAACGTATCGAACGCCAGGAACAGCGACCCGTCCTTGCGCGCCGACCCGAAACTCATCTCGCCGCGGTGCTCCCAGGTGTTGCCGAGCTCGAGCGACATGCCGACGTAGGCGGGGAATTCGAAGAAGCCCTCGCCGCCGCGGCTGATGCGTCTGAAGTAGATGGCCCGCGTGATGGCATAGTTCGGTCCGTACAGCGATGTCGGTGCGAGACCCGACAGGTTGAAGAATCCCCCGAGCGAATAAAACTCGGGCAACAAGGTCGGCTTGATATCGCCGTCGAGCGTGGTGCCGGCCGAGGTCCACCACAGTACGGTGTTGCGCCCGGTGGAATGCGCCCATAGATAATCCGCCTTCACCCGGTCGGAGGCGAAGTCCGCGCCCAGGTTGTTGCGATCGGCGTCCCACTGCAGCGTGAAGGTCTGACCCGCGCGCGGGAAGTGCACGTTGTCGAGCAGATCGACGGAGAACTTGAAGAAGTATTCGCCTTCGTTGTAATTGCCGGCCACCAGATCCGGATCACCGTAGCGGTAGCGCGTAGCGCCGTTGGTGCGATGGAACCCCACGCGAATTTCGCCCCAATCGCCGAGGTTGCGGCCGAAATCCAGATCGCCTTCCGCTTCGCGGTCGCGGAAGTCCGAAGTTTCGACGTTGCCGGTGTATATCGGCAGGTCGCGCGACTCGACCCGCAGGCTCGGTGCCACGAACCACGTGCGCGTCGCCGTCAGCGGCTGATAGAACTCGCCGTCGATCTTGGGATTGCTGCCCACCTGCAGATCCCCGAGGAACTCGGCGCCGAGATCGTTGATCTCCGTCACGATGAAGCGCGCGGCTGCGTTGTACTGGCTGTTGCCCTGCAGATCGTCCTCCAGGTTCAAGCCGAAGCGCAGGTAATTCGGGCCCCAGGATTTGCGGCGCGCCCGCACCTCCAGACCCTCCTCGTCGCTGTCGGCAGCCGCCGTTGCACCAGCCGCAGCGACACCCCCAGGCGCAGAAGCCCCCGGGGCCGCCGCCCCGGGGGCAGCACTCCCCGGCCCTGCGCCGCCTGCGGCCGTGGCGCCGCCCGCTGCATTGGCCGGCGCCCTCACCAGCGAATAGTCCAGGGTTTCGAACAGGCCAAGACCATACAGGTCGGTGATTCGCTGGCCCAATTCGTCCACATCCAAAGGCTTGCCGAGCAACGGCTTCATTTCCGCCAGGATGGTTTTCTCGTAGCGCTTCGATTGCTGATCGACGCGCACGAATTCGATCTGCGGCAACCTAGGCTCGCGCGCGGCGCGTCGGGCCATGTATTGCTGATAGGACGCCGCATCGACTGTGAGCGCATCGAGTTGCGCGCCCACCGCGCGCACCGCGTCCTCGCCCGCGACGATGGTGCTGCTCGGCACCGAGAAGTTGGTCGAGCTCGCCGGGCCCAGCAACGGCGCGATCAGCACATCCTGCTTGGCGAGCGTCGCTCGCTGCCGGTCCGCGTCCTTGCGCACCAAGATGGCCAGCATCTGATTGGAGATGGACAGCGCGGAATCCAGCGACTCGCGCGACTGCAGCGGATAACTCACATCCGAAACGATCAGCACGTCGGCGTGCATGGCGCGCGCCACATCGATGGGCAGATTCTCCGCGAGTCCGCCGTCGACCAGCAGCTTGCCCTGATACTCCACCGGTGCAAAAACGCCCGGCGCTGACATGCTCGCTCGCAGGGCGATTGCCAGATCGCCTTTGTCCAGCAGCACCGCGTTGCCGGTGACCAGATCCGTGGCCACGGCACGAAAGGGCGTCGGCAGCTGGTCGAAATCCGTGCTGTTGCCGAACGGCAGCGTGAGTTGCCGCAGCGTCTCTTCGAGCTTCTGACCCTGGATGAAACCCTTCGGCAGCAGCAAGTGTCCATGTTTCAAGCCCAGCGGCAGGCGCACCAGAAAATTGCGGTCATCTTGCTTGCGCCGAAAAGTCAGTTCGCGCCGCGGCGGTGAATCGCGAAACGCCTCCTGCCAGTCCACCGAGCGGATGGTCTCATCGATTTGCGCTGCCGTCATGCCGCTGGCATACAGGCCGCCGATGACCGCACCCATGCTGGTGCCGGCCACACAGTCGATCGGGACGTGCATCTCCTCGAGCGCCTTGAGTACGCCGACATGCGCGATGCCGCGCGCGCCGCCACCCGAGAGCACCAGGCAAACCCGCGGGCGAGTCGCATCGGGCGCCGTGTCCTGCGCCAGACCCAAACGCGCGCCCATGTTGAGCGCCCCACAGAAGATCAGCGCATACCCTGCTCTACGCCGCCATGTGAGATTCCCCATATCGGGGAGAGTCTAATCGAGTACCACGTTGATGGCGTTGGCGGTGAAGGTGTTGGTGGCGCGGTCGTACGTGCCGTGCGCAATGAATGCGGCCATGCTGGAGGGCGTGGCGGCGGCGAAATCCGTTTTCAACTGCGACACGAAAGTCGAGAAAGTGTTGAAACAGCTGACCCCGTTCGCCGTGTTACCGATCGAAAACAGCGGCAGGAACACCGGCGGCAGATCCGCGGCGGTCAGGTTGACCGTCGGCACCTTGATGGGTGGAGGTGCAGGCGTAAAGGGCGCCCCCACGATCGTCGGGGACGCGGGCAGCTTGGTGACGTCGATCACTTCCGCGCCGACCGTGATCTGCGCCGACAGCAGCAAGCTGTCGCCCAAATTCAAGCTCAAGCCGGCGACAGCGTCGAAGGTCGTGAACGCCGACGCATTGTTCAGCGTGGAAGTGGCATAGGTGACGACCATATCGGCCGGCACCGCGCTCTCGTCGGGAACGGCTGCGGCATTGAAATCCGGGGGCGCAGTTCCAAACGGCGCCACGATGCCATCCGCGAACACCGGGCCGCCGACCGTCAGATCGGCCGGCAGCGCCAGGGCGCCGGTATTGACCAAATAGCTCGCCGGCACCGCATCCGTGGCCGCGCTGGTGCCCGTCCCGGCGAAATTGAACACACCGGCCGGGTAAATGCCGATGCTGGCCAGGTTCATCTCCAGGCTGCCGGTCGCGGACGACAGCAACGAACCAAACGCCTCGGTGGGTTGCAGCCGCACCGACCCGGTGTTGGTTTGAGATGTACCCGTCGCGTCCAGCGTCAAGACACTGTTGATCAAGCAGTTGGTACTTCCAGCGGCACATATGCCGCGCGCGATGATGTGATCGCCCACCGATACGGAGTTGTAGTTCAAGCTGCCGTTGGTGGGTATGCCGTCCTCCGTGACCAGCGTGCCGCTGCCGAGAATGACCTTCGAGTCCGGTTCATAAAAATTGACCGTTTCCGCCGACGTCGCGGCCAGAGTTGCGCCACGCAAGGTCACGGTATCTCCGTTGCGGGCGATGACATCGCCTTCCAACCCAAAGGTATAGAAATCCTCGAGCGTGCTGCCGCCGATCATGTACACCGTACAAAAAATGGCCGCGGTCGCGATCGGAGTCGTGGTCGGGACGTATGTGACGTAAGAGGCGGTCATGGTCGATCCCGCCGAGGTTTGCGACAGCACCGTGATGCCGGCGCCGCCCGTGTACGACGTTCCGTTCACCGTGAACAGCGGCGTGGTATTTGGACACGTCGGCGAACTAGACGCCGTCGCGGATGTGCTGAAACTGGAGGCATTGTCGAACATGGTCAAGGTACCGGCGGTATTGACCTCATCGAAGAACGGCCGCACGTAAACGCTGTAGGTTTGCTCCGTGACGCTGGTATTCACCAAGGGACCACGAACCAGAATGAGCTTCTTGTCCGCGGCGCTGGTGGCCACCGTCCAGTAGGGATTCACGGTGACCGTGGCGGGGGACGTCGCGAAGTTCACACGATTCGACGCCGCCAGATCGAAATTGAGCGCAACACGGATCGCAGCGGTGGTCGCGTAACTCGGGATGCTGAATATCTGATTGGTGGGGTCCAGAGCCACCGTCACCGACAAGGTCGTCGGTACAGCGCCGGTAGAGTCATGGATGGTCGCCTGTTGCGGCGCGCCATTGACCAGGACGGAGATATTCGCGGAAGTGTAGTCCACGGTAATCGTCGCCGTTGTATACGTGTCGTTGGGAATGCTGGCGCTGGCCCACAACTCGGAGACGTCCTTGAGCTTGGTGAAGTCCACCGTCTCGGGAATCGACACGACGGTGACGGCACCGTTGACCACGCCGGTCAGAACCACGGAATCGATATTGACTATATAAGAGGCAAAGATGGGCGGCGGTTCGTCGGTGACGGTGAACCAACCGATGCTGTAGCCGCTGGTCTGATCGTTGCGATGACACCCCGCCATTGCCAACGAGAAAACCAGGGCGCAGAAGAGCACCGCCACGCGATTGCGAGTAAAAGGCTTGACCACTGAATGCACTACAGCTTCCGTTTTATTGGCGAATGTACGATTTAAGGCTGCGTAGAATAATGACTTTCGAGGGCGGATGTACGGCAAAGTTCCATTTTGCCCAGGCCTAGGGCTTCGGCGGTAGAGGTACCTGCTGCGTGATGCAATGGATGTTGCCGCCTCCGAGCAGGATCTCGCGCGTCGCGACTCCCACGACCCGGCGCGTCGGAAAGAGTTTTTTCAGCGTGCGCGCGGCCGCGCCATCCCGGCGCTTGTCGTACAGCGGCATGACCACGCAGCCGTTGGCGATGTAGAAATTGATGTAGGAGGCAGGCAGGCGATCGCCCGCGCGCCGCGCAAGCGTGCCGGCGCGCATGTCGATGCCGGCCGCCTCCTCCGCCGTCATGTACAGGGGCCCGGGCTGGTGAATCTTGTGGATTTCCAGCCTCCGGCCGCGCGCATCGCGAGCAGCTTTGAGCCTCTGCAGGGCATCATGTGAGATGGCGTACTGCGGATCATCGCGATCCTCGGTCCACGTCAACGCCACGTGGCCGGGCGCGGTAAAACAGGCCAATTCGTCGATGTGTCCGTCCGTTTCGTCCAAATGGACACCGCGATTCAGCCAGATGACCTGAGTCACGCCCAGGTAGCGGCGCAGATTTTCCTCGACCTGCGCACGCGACAGGTGCGGGTTGCGATTCGGATTGAGCAAGCACTCCTCTGTCGTCAGACACGTGCCCTGGCCGTCGACGTGAATGGCGCCGCCTTCCAGCACGAAGGGCGCGCGATACCGCGGGGCGCCCTCCGCCTCCAGGACCTTCTGCGCGACCTCATCGTCGCGATCCCACGGAAAGTACAAGCCGCCGTCGAGGCCGCCCCATGCGTTGAAAGTCCAATCGACGCCGCGCAGTCCGCCTTTCCCTCCGACCAGAAAAGTCGGACCGGTGTCGCGCATCCAGGCATCGTTGGCGCTCATCTCCACCAGTCGCACGTGCGGCGGCAAGCGCGCCCGCGCATTCTGGTACTGCGCCGCCGAGACGCCCATCGTCACCCGCTCCGCGTCCGCGATGGCACTTGCCACCGCCGCATAGGCCGCCTGTGCCGGTTTCGCGCCTTCGCGCCAGTTGTCGGTGCGCTCCGGCCACAGCATCCAGCAGCCGGCATGGCGCTCGAATTCCGCGGGCATGCGAAAGCCATCTCTGGCGGGAGTGGATTTGAGGGTGCGCACTGCTCTTGAAGCCTTCCGAATTGCGCGCATGCTAGCATTGCGGCTGCATTTAAAGGAGCGAATGAATGTCAGAGGCCAAGCCGATGAAGTTACAGATCCCTGCCGGGGGCGAAAAAATCACCATCGCGAACGGCAAGTTGCTCGTGCCGGACCAACCCATCGTCCCCTTCATCGAAGGCGACGGCACGGGCCGCGATATCTGGCGGGCCAGCGTGCGGGTATTCGACGCCGCCGTGCACAAGGCTTATGCCGGCAAGCGCAAGATTCATTGGATGGAAGTGTTCGCCGGAGAGAAGGCTTACAAGAGCTACGACAGCTGGCTGCCGGATGAGACGGTGACGGCGTGCCGCGATTATCTGGTATCGATCAAAGGCCCCCTGACGACGCCCGTCGGCGGCGGCATCCGCTCGCTGAACGTGGCCCTGCGGCAGTTGCTCGATTTGTACGTCTGTCTGCGGCCGGTGCGCTGGTTCAAGGGCGTACCCTCGCCGGTGAAGGCGCCGGAAAAGGTCGACATGGCGATCTTTCGTGAGAACACGGAGGACATCTACGCCGGCATCGAGTTCGAAGAGGGGTCGGCCGATTGCAAGAAATTTCTCGACTTGTTCAAGCAGAACTTCCCGAAACAATTCGCCAAGATCCGTTTCCCCGACACCTCCGGTATCGGCCTGAAGCCGGCCTCGAAGGAAGGCACCGAACGCCTGTTCCGCGCCGCCGTCGCATACGCCATCGCCAACAAGCGCAAGAGCGTGACGATCGTGCACAAGGGCAACATCATGAAATTCACCGAGGGTGCATTTCGCGGCTGGAGCTACGGCCTCGCGGAGCGCGAGTTCGCGGACCAGGTGTTCACCTGGGAACAATGGGAGCGCATCAAGGCATCGAAGGGCGAGACGGAAGCGAACGTGCAGATGGATGCCGCCAAGAAGGCCGGCAAGATCATCATCAAGGACGCCATCGCCGACATCACCCTGCAACAAGTGTTGACGCGGCCCGATGAATTCGACGTGGTCGCGACCATGAATTTGAACGGCGATTATCTGTCGGACGCGCTGGCCGCCCAGGTCGGGGGTATCGGCATCGCGCCGGGCGCCAACATCAACTACATGACCGGACACGGCGTGTTCGAAGCGACCCACGGCACCGCGCCCAAGTACGCCGATCTCGACAAGGTCAATCCGGGATCGGTGATCCTGTCCGGCGAAATGATGCTGCGCTACATGGGTTGGGTGGAGGCGGCGGATGCCATCATCGGCGCCATGGATCGCACCATTGCGCAAAAGACGGTGACCTACGATTTCGCCCGCCTCATGAGCGGCGCCACCGAGGTCAAATGCAGCGAGTTTGCGGACAACCTGATCAAGAACCTTTGATCGCCGCCCCGTTAACCTGACCGGGCGGCCCTACCACTACGTGGCCCTACCACCACGTGGCCCTGCCCCGGGCGGCCCTTACCCGCTGGCGGCCAACTTCACGGCCGCAGGCGCGGCCGCGCGCTGCTTGAGCACGTCGAACGCGGCGATGCGATAGGCCTCGGTCATGGTGGGAAAATTGAATATCTGCTCGACGAAAAAGTCGGCGGTGGCACCTTCGGCGATTGCCATCTGGCCGAGATGCACCAAGTCCGTGGCGCCCTCGCCCAATACCTGACACCCGACGACGCGTCCCGTCGCGCGCTCGCACAGCAGCGTCAAAAAACCCGAGGGCTCACCGGCAATGTGTGCGCGCGCGACCTCAGCGAAGTCTGCATGCCCGACGATGAGTTCGATTTTCTTTGCCGCAGCCTCGGTGCGCGACAACCCGACGCAGGCGATCTCCGGAATCGTATACACGCCGCTCGGCACGAGGCTGGTGGCCGGCGGCGGCGCCAGGTCGAGTGCTGCCAGCGCGGCGCGCCGGCCTTGGTCCGCGGCCGCACAGGCCAAAGCCGGCGGTCCGATGGTATCGCCCGCGGCATAGATGCCCGGAATATTGGTCTCAAAGCGCCCATCGACCTGCACATGGCCGCGCGGACTGATCTTGAGATTGAGTTTGTCGAGGCCGATGCCCTCGAGATTGGCGACGCGGCCGAATGCCGCGAACACAATGTCGGCGGACAATGATGCGCCGTCCTTGATCTGCACTTGCACCTGGCTGAAGCCGTCGAAGCTCGCACCGCTCACCTCACGGCCGCCGGCATACTCGCCGCCCATCTCGCGGAATGCGCGCAGAAATCCGTCGCTCAAGCTGGCGTCGAGAAATCCCAACGGCGCGGACGCCTTGTCGAGCATGGTCACGCTGCAGCCGAGCGCCGCGAAGATCGACGCATACTCGCACGCGATCACACCGCTGCCGAGCACCACCATCGAGCGAGGAATGTAGGAGAGGCTCAAGATCGAGTCGCTGTCGAGGATGTGTTCGTGATCGACTTCGATGGCCGGCACGTGCCGCGGCCGCGAGCCGGTGGCGAGCACGATGCGCGGTGCGCGAACCACGCGGCGCGAACCGTCGAGGCGCTGCACGTCGATGCGGCCGGCATCCACGAACACGCCGCGACCGCGAATCAGCTCGACTTGATTTCGGGACAGCTGCGCCTGCAGATAACGATCCTGCGCGGCGATGACGCCATCGACCCCCTGCAGCAGCGCCGACAGCGGCGCATCGCCGCGCAGCTCCACCGCCAGCGAGGACGCGCTAGAGTGCATGCGCCGGTAACGCAGCGCCTGCTCGCGCAGCGCCTTGCTGGGAATCGTGCCCGACAGGAGACACGACCCACCCACCTGCGGTTCGCGCTCGATGATCGCGGATTTGAAGCCGGCTTTGGCCGCCTGGATCGCCGCTTTCTGACCGGCAGGTCCGGACCCCAGGCAAATCAGATCGAAGTCGTACTGCGGCATTGGCGAAGGACCGGCTAGATGCCCGCCAGGATGCGCACCTGCTCGCGCTTGGCGAGCAATTCGCGCCGGTTGTCCGGAAACACGCCGAGTTGCTCGAACACTGGGTCGTCCACCACCGCATCCTCGTTTAACAACTGCGGATACATGGTGTGCGTGGCCAGCAGATGCGCCGCATTGACGGTGCAGGCCAGATCGCGATGGCGGGAATTGCGGCAATCGCGCCACTGGCTCGCCGCGATTTGCACCTCATCGGGCAGATGCCACTGCGCCATCAGCAGCATGCCGAACTTAGGTTCGAATTCCATCACCAGATTCGCGAAGGTCTGCGCGTCCATCACGGTACGTTGCTGCACCTCGAACCCAGAGAGAATTTTCAGCGCCAGTGCAGCGCCGGTGCGATGCATGAGCGCGGCGAGGAATGAGCTCTCGACGTGCTTGCGCCGTTCGCGCGCGATCTCCTTGGCCCACAGTCCCGCGAGCCACGCTTCGCGCCACAATTCTTCGGACTCAGGCTCATGACCGGGCGCCACGAACACTTCGCCGCGCAGCATCACGGCCATGGCGATGTTGCGCACCTCGGCGACGCCCAGCCACGACACGGCCTGTTGCAAGGACACGATCGGCGAGCGCGGCCGCAGCACCGGTGAGTTCGCGACACGCATGATTTCACCGGCCAGTGCCGGATCGGACTGAATCAACTTCGCCAGCTGTGCGGCATCCGGGGCATGCTGCGCCGTGAGCTCCGCAAGCTGTGCACAAACGCGCGGCAAGGGCGCAATCCGCTGCGGGGCCGACAACTCATCATTCATGAAGTCGCGGGCCGCCTGCGAATGCAAGGAAGACAGGAGTACGGCTGCTGGTAGACTCATTTCTGCATCCCTTCTGTCGGTCGCGACCTCCATAGATCGGCAAGTCGAGCCGATGCTTGAGCGTGCGCCGCGTTATGTAAAAAAACGCGCGCCGTCGCCATGTCGAATCCACGCTTAGCGCCGCGCTTTGGCTCATGCCTGCGCCCCAGGTCATGTTGATGCCTTGGCCAGAGCCTGGGAAATATCCTCGATCAGGTCGGATTCATCCTCCAAGCCGATCGACAGTCGCACCGTACCCGGCCTCAGCAACGAGGCCGCCCGTTGCGCAGCGTCGAACTCCCCGCCGCCCAGCAGCTGCGGCGGCATGACCAGCGATTCGGTCGAGCCCACGCTCGCCGTGATCGAGAAATACTGCAGCGACTCCGCGAACCTTGCCGCCTCCTTGGCACCGCCTCCGATCTCCAGGCTGACCACTGTGCCGAAATCCTTCATCTGTCGCCTCGCGAGCGCATGCTGCGGGTGTTCCGGCAGCCCCGGGTAGTGCACGGCTGCGACGCGCGGGTGGGTCTGCAGGAAGCGGCTGACCGCGAGCGCGTTGGCGCATTGACGCTCGTAGCGCAGGAAGTAGGTGCGCATGCCGCGCTGGATCAGAAACGCGGCGTGCGGATCGAGCGCAGCGCCGATGGCCGCGATGTCCTTGCGCATCTCCTCGATCAGCGCGCGGCGCGCGATGATGGCCCCGCCCATCACGTCGCCGTGGCCCGAAGCGTACTTGGTGAGACTATGCAGGTACACATCGATGTCGTAGGCGCCGTGATTGTGAAAACCGGCAAAGGTGTTATCGAGCACGGTGAGACAGCCGTTGCCGCGCGCCTGCGCGACGAGATGCTCGATGTCGGCGATCTTGTTCACCGGATTGGTCGGGCTCTCGAAAATGACCAAGCGCGTGGGCGTGGTGGACAGCACCCGTTCGATGCCCGGCAGATCCTCGATCGAGAGCAGCGTATGCGTCACACCGAACTTCGCGAGCAGCCGCTGCACGATATACCGCGTCGGACCATAGGACTCGATGAACGCCAGCACATGTTCGCCCGCCTTGCACAAGGCCAGCAGACCGACCGCGATGGTCGCCACGCCGGATCCCGTGAGCAGACAATCATCGCGGCCCTGCAGTCCCGCCAACAGCTGTCCCAGCTGCGTCAAGGTCGGATTGACGGAGCGCGAGTAGAAGAACCCCGCGCGCTCGCCGCGCAGGAACCGCTGCGTCTCGGCCGTGTCGTCGAAGGTGAACTTCACCGACTGATAGATCGGCGCCACCAGCGGTCGGTTGTCGGCCGGCACCACGACGGCGGGCGGGTGGTTCACGCGTGTGTTGTCTTTCATGACACAACACGATAGTCGAGCGCGATACTCATTGAAAGCGGGTTCGCCGCGGTCCAAAATGCCCCATGGACTTCAACCTCACCGAAAACCAGCTCATGATCCAGGCCGCGGCCCGCGACTTCGCACAGCGCGAGATCGCCCCCGTGGCCGCCAGTTTCGATTTGAGCGGCGATTTCCCCGCCGACAATGTCCGCAAAGCCGGCGAACTTGGCTTCATGGGCGTCGAGGTGCCGGAGGAATACGGCGGCGCCGGCATGGACTCGATCAGCTACGTGTTGATGATGGAGGAAATTGCATACGCCGATGCCGCGCACGCCACCATCGTCTCGGTCAACAACACCCTCTACAACAACGGCATACTGCAGTTCGGCAGTGAGGCGCAGAAACGCGCCTACGTCATGCCGGTGGCCTCCGGAAAGGCGGTCGGCTGCTACGGTCTCACCGAGCCGCAGTCAGGCTCCGATGCCGCCAACATGCGCACGCGGGCGGTGGCTTCCACGGACGGCACGCACTACGTGCTCAACGGCAAGAAATCCTGGATCACCTCCGGTCCCGTGGCCGATTTCATGGTGGCGTTCGCGGTCACCAACCCGGAGGCGAAAGCCAAAGGCATCACTGCCTTCATCCTCGACTGCAAGCAGCCCGGATTCGTGCGCGGCAAGACCGAACCGAAACTCGGCATTCGCGCCTCGGCCACGTGCGAGATCGAATTCATCGACTACAAGATTCCCGTTGCCAATCGACTGGGCCGTGAAGGCGAAGGCTTCGCCATCGCCATGACCATTCTCGATCAGGGCCGCGTCGGCATCGCGGCCCAGGCCAACGGCATCGCCCGCGCCGCGTATGACGCCGCGCTCGCCTACGTCAAGGAGCGCAAGGCATTCGGCGCGCCGATCGGCACATTCCAGATGATCCAAGCGAAGATCGCCGACATGAAGACGCGCCTGACTGCCTCGCGGCTGTTGATGCTGCAAGCCGCATGGGCCAAGCAGAATGCCAAGAGCAGCGGCGCAAGGACAACCACCGAAGGCAGCATGGCCAAGCTGTTCGCCTCGGAAACGGCCATGTTCAACGCCCACGCCGCGCTGCAAATTCACGGCGGCATGGGTTATAGCAAGGAGATGCCGCTGGAGCGCTTCTTCCGCGATGCGAAGATCACGGAGATCTACGAGGGGACGAGTGAGATCCAGCGCCTGGTCATCGCCAGGCAGGAGACCGGGCTGCGTTGAAGCCACGCACCGCAGGCTTCGTCGGCGCGGCACTTCACCCGGCGGGTACCTGCCTCACGGCGAGAGGTAGCGATCCAACTCGGCATCGATCGCGCCGGCGGAATCGAACAATCGCCCCGAGTCTCCGCGCTCGAGCCCGAGATCCCGGTAGGCCTGCGTATCGATGAGTTCGTCGCGTTTGAGCATCGTGGGTTCGTGCAGCGTGAAGTCCGCGAACAGATGCGCGAGGTTCACCACGTTGCTCTCCCACTGCACCGAGCCCGCCGACGGATAATCCTGCCAGCGGGCGATGACGCTCGGCACCGGCTCAGGCAACGACCAGGAATTCACCACCTGCACCCCGATGTCATGGTGAAAGAGCTCGACCAAGCGATCGTACTCATCGCCGCTCAGGCGGATTCGCTCGCTCTGCGCGATATCATGCACGGCTCCCAGGGTGACGGCCTTGCCGATGTTGTGCAGCAGCCCACATAGGTAACAGACCCCCGTGTCGCGCGATAGCATGTGCGCCAGCTGCCGCGCCCACAACGCGCTCGCCAGCGAGTGCCGCCATAGCCGCCGCGCCTTGCGCTGCTGTCCCTTGACGTCGAGCATCTTTCCCTGCAGCGCCAGCGTGAAGGCGATGTTCCTGACTTCATCGAGGCCGAGCCACGCCAGCGCATGAGGCAAGGACACGATTCGCTGCGCCGGACGCTTGGCCGCGGAAGCGGCGATGCGCAGCACATACATGGCGAGCGAGGCATCCCTGCTGATGATCTCGGCCAGCGCGTGCGCGCTGGAGGCCTGGTTGGTGCCGCTGGCGACCACGCGCACGGCGACGTCAGGCAGCAGGGGAAGGGCGAGCTCCTCGGACGCCAAATAATTCCGCACGCCGTTCAGAACCTGCATGTAACCGTCGGTTCGCTCCTGCGCGCCGGCGGACTCGGATGTCATGTCGGAAGACTGGGAAGCCATGGGAGATTAGCGGCAGCCGAAACAATGACTTGAGTCCCCACCCTCCCGCAATGAGGGCGCAAGTCACGGCATTTAACGCTAAGATTCGCGCCAACATGAACGCCGTCGCAGATATATCCGACGCTGCGCCGGAACCACGGCTGCGGGAAATTCCCTACAACTACACCTCGCTCGCCGACCGGGAGATCGTCATTCGCCTGCTGGGTGAGCCGGCATGGCGTTTGCTGGACGAGTTGCGCGGCGAGCGTCGCACCGGACGTTCAGCCCGTATGCTCTACGAGGTGCTCGGCGACATCTGGGTGGTCGAGCGCAACCCCTATCTGCAGGATGACCTCTTGGACAACCGCAAGCGGCGCCGCCAGTTGATCGCAGCGCTGCATCACCGCCTCGGCGAAGTCGAGAAGCGCCGCGAGGCGGCGGATACGGAACGCGACGCCAAGGTGGTGCGGCTGTTGGGCGCGGCGACGCAGGCGGTG
>Ga0116229_10009999_pt1 | contig 14333 bp, 6 predicted proteins | sample S1TSphgellanicum_3_FD_87313 | JGI IMG/M metagenome (GOLD analysis project Ga0116229, IMG submission 87313) | Host-associated microbial communities from peat moss isolated from Minnesota, USA - S1T2_Fc - Sphagnum magellanicum MG | ecosystem: Host-associated > Plants > Peat moss > Unclassified...
AAACTTTACAACTAAAACTTTACCTTAAACCCAAATTTAAAGTTCCTTAACTTAAACCTTTATTACAAATCCTTCATTTGTAATTCCATAATCCAAACAATAAAATGAATTGTTTAATTCAAAACCCAAAACTTAAATCCTTCAAATCAAAACTTTAATTTGAAACTAAATTGCGCTGCCCATTTATAAATTGTGCATGATTAACAATCATGGGCATTGTTCATGTCACCAACTCATTGCTCTACCAATGCAAAATTGGTTAATGTTTTGAACAACCTTAGTGTTGTCCTCATAATAACAAACACATCTTGAACTTCTGCATGTAGATCCTTTCATTAGCTTGCATTTTCCTCTAGTTCATTGTCAATTAAATGAGTTAGCAATGACACCAACACATGCAAAGCAAATTGTCTCTACCTATCCATGTTTACTAATAATTGTTCCATCATTTCATCATCATTTGAAAAGGAGGTAAAACCATTTCCCATATAACTAAAATGATGGCTTGAAGTTGAAGTCATGATCTAGGAAGGAAAATAGACTTCACAAATGAAAAATGAAAAGAATAAGAATGCGATAGGTGTTTCCATTTATATAGTCCTCACCTGTAAACCAAAGCTTACAAATTTAAAACAAAGTTCATAAATTAATCTATTGCATTAGGTTAACAACTAGGGTTTTAAATTCACATTTTGAATTGAGATTCTGCTTTTGTGGACTAGGAGTGAGGATTTGGATTATGATTTTCTTAGCACCTAGGTTCTTCCTAACCAAGGTAAGCCTCAAGCATCCCCTAGGCAACCCCCCAAGTAGTTTTCATATACTTCCTATGTGACCCCATAAATAACCTCCTTGGTATCCTTTAATTTAGTAAATCCTTTAAAAACCCCTTAGTTAAAGGTTACGTAACTTTTCAAATAGCCCCTAAATAAGCCTTAAGCATCCCCCTAGGTCACCCTCAAAGTAGCCCCTATATAGCCCCCTATGTGACCCCATAAATAATACCCTAGGTATCCCTTAATGTAGTAGTCCCTTTTATAGCCCCCTAAGTAAGCCTATGTAACTTTCCAAATACCCCTTGTGTAGGCCTTAGGCCCTTAGGATGGGAATATGTAGCCCCTTCTATATGATTTTGATAGCCCCTATCATATGTAAGTAGGTCGGAAAGACAATATTTAAGTAGGTAGGTAAATAACCCTTGGGTAGGTAGGTAGGCCATGGGTACATAGGTAGACAACCCATGGGTAGGTATATAGATAATCCATAAATAAGAAGGTAGGTAGGAAGCCCATAAATAGGTAAATAGGTAGGTAAGTAGATAGTCCATACTTAGGTAGGAAGATAGCCCATCAATAGGTATGTAAGTAGATAGCCCATAAGTAGGTAGGTAGATAGCCCATAAATAAGTATGTAAGTAGATAGCCCTTTGGTAGGTAGGTATTTAACCTTTGAACAGGTAGGTAGCTCTTGGGGTTTGTAGGTAGGTAACCTATCAATAGGTAGGTAGCTTTTGGGTTGGTAGATATGTATACTTAACATACTTGACCCCTTACGATGTAGCCTTTTTGCCTATGTGATTGTAATGCAAGAAGACTCTAGTGTGGTTAGATAAATCCATATGATAATCACTTTGTGGGTACATCCTTAGTTTTTGAGGAATGGTCCTCACTTTGATTGACTTTATGGATGGCTCAAAAAGGAAGGACGAGTGAGATAGTGAGGACCAAAGTGAGGGTCAAAGTAAAGGATTACTTGATGGACAATAACTCTATCATGTTGAGAGGCTTGCAAGCCCATTGCTTTCAAAATCAAGATATTGAGCAGAAAGTTGGGTGTCATCCAGAGCTGTTTTATACCTATGTCACATAAGCAGACAGTGAACTTGCATTGAGTAAGAACTCAAACAACGACGCCATCAGCTCCACCACCAACCTTATAACACTAAAAGCTAGAAGAACTTTACAAAAAAGTATCTGTAAATTTTTGTTAAAACATGATACTTACATTTCCTTATTCAACTTGAACAGTTGAATTGCAGTTGATAACATGATAATTTCTTGGGTGCAAGGGAGATGAGAAAGGGGCACAGGGGACCTGAAGGTTTTACTCGGAGAGTAATCAACTTGTACAGTATTAACCTGTAGCTGGAAGGTCAGAAGGCATGCTAGCCCAAAAGGTGCAAACATGATTTTGTCACTCACCTATGTGGTTGAGAACATCTCTGAGTTGATGGTATGCATGGACATAGTAAGGAGATCAAAACCCAAAGCCTTTCACAACTGTCAAACCTGAATGAACGACTGACTATCTTGGGCCCTGAATCCTTAGATTGCTCACCAACAAGGTTCCCTTCTGGAAATTTCTGCACCTGGGTAGGTCATGTATCACATCATCCTCAACAAATTTGTTCACTGCTGGTACCTGTGCTGGCAGCCTGGGGTCTTGCAAACCAAAAAAAGAAAAGAAATAGTCACTACACATGGCGAGACCCAAAAACTTGTCCATGGTCACTTGATAATTCCAGTCTCACAAGTTATTGCTGAAAACTCTCTGGGTATGCACACCAGTTGCTTCTTACACAGAAGTAAGCCTTTTGTCAGGGTTGGAGGATCAAACATACAAACAGGAATCTTTCACTGGAGACACTAGAAGGGTCAGAAGCACAGACCAAATCTAACAAGCAATCCAGTACTTAATAATGTCCTAGATTGCAGCTCTGAACTGTGGTTGGGTTTGTCACAGATTGTAATTTTCTGAATTGTGGTTGGGTTGTCCAGCCAGAGTGAACCAACAACTATCAGGGCACCTTTCCATTGGAGGGCTATTATGACTCACTTGTGTGGATGAACGCCAACTAAGTTGATGTCAAGTTTCACCTTGGTAACTTAGGATAGGTACAGTGGGTAGGCAGGTTAGCATAATAGGCGAGTAGGTACTAGGTAATTACTAATTTGGTGCATACAGATGGTTATTACATAGGTAAAGGCTAGTGGATTGCTAATAAGTAGGTAACAAAAACAGAAACTGAGCTAACTATAGTGGTTGGCTAGGGAACTGGAACAGAATGAAAAAGTGTTGCCTATCCACCCATCATCCATCCCTGTTGATGTCCTACTAGCTGTGGGTTCACTTTGGCAGGGTTGCCACCAGCATTTTATTTTGGTGAAGTTGTGCCAAAGTCACCAGATTTAGAAGGAAAAAAATATCTGAAAGTGCCATATTGAAGACAATTTCCAGCAGGTTGCAAAAATATAGCATGATTCTTAATTTTTTAAAAAACTTTCTTATGTAACTTCTAGCTGAATTTGGCTAATTCATCTTGTGGAGGACTGCCAATGTGATTACATTACAAAATTGGAAAAAAAAAAAAACCCTGTTGTAATGAGTGTTTTTTTTCAAAATTTTCAGATCTACAAAGTTCGCAATCATCTGAAAAAGGCAAGTTTTTTTTTAAACCTATTTTTCTCTTTGAACTCTAGCCAAATGTGGCTAAGACTTCTTGTGATCATCATAGGTCCACCTACCTCTCAAAATTGAGAAAAAAAAACCGTGGTCTGGAATCTGGAGATGAGCTTGAGATTCCAGTAAATGAGCTCATCCACCTTTCTTCAACAAGGGTTCATAAACACAGGTTTAAAGAAAATGACGCCTTAAGCAGAGTTTGGTAGCTCTTGCTGGCGTCATAGATAAACATGGCACCAAGTACTACTACTAGTCTACTACACTTCATATCCCCAATCCTCTGAAGTTGAGTACTTGCAAACTGTTGTGGAATCTGTTGGAAATGGCAGCAGCAAGTAACCAAGGGCTTAGAAAAGCTACCACCACCCCGCCCTAAGGACTGACTCGGTGCCAAAGATTTTCCCAAGGTACCCAAGATGCATTGAATGCTGAGAAAATCAGAATCCCTGGGTAAGCATGTTTTCCAAGGACTGACTGGCGTCGTCTCTCTCTCACTCTCACTCTCTCTCTATTGCAATTTGCCCTGATCCCCATTCATCAATAGCTTCCGCCGCCAAAAAAAAATCATGGCAACTTCTTGCAAAAGAAGGGTACCTCTATAGCTAGTCGCCCACAAAATCAGGCAAAAACCCAATGAAAAATCTTACCTCAAAAGCTAGCTACCTAGCTCGTCGCCCACTTGATTGCATGCAAAGTTTGATTCTCCTTGGAAACAGAGCAGAATGTTCCCAGATTTTAATGCAAATTTTGCTTTCCCCCACGTCAGTCATTACCCTCTTTCTTTATGGACAACTAAAAATTTTCTGGACCCCCCTGGTGAGAACTCAGAACTTCCCTCCCTCATGTGCACAACAACAGATTGCAGCTGTTGGTAAAAGACCACTCTAGCTTTAAGTAGGTAGAACCTCGTAAAAAGTTGCTCTGCCTTAACTTATTATTGATCAAACCCATAACAACTCCTAGCAGCAGTGAGGACAATAATAATATCATGCACCAGAAAACTTGAACATCAAAATATTAAATCGGAGCAGACACGAAGAAGATCACTTGGAGTCTCTGGAGCTTTTGGTCAGCATTGATATTCACCCTCCAAACAGTAAAGTTTGAGGGGGAAAAAATGTTTGAGGGTGAATATCAATGCCGACCCTGGATGCAGCTGATGATGACTTAAGTGTCAGAAGTTTTCCTGATTATTGGTGGAGTTCACTACCAACACAATTCAAAGAAAAGATAGATACACAAGTAAACAAAACAAAGAACCCAAAAACCAAGTCAACCCCTCATCAAAATCTCTCATCCAAGAAGAAATTTGCTCAAAATTGCTCGGGATTTGACTTATATTGCATCAATATCGATCAGTTCGTCACCCTATTTTGCTGGATATCTCTTTTTACCTGAGTCTTCCTTCTACACAAGTGGTTCTTTAGATTTTTAGCCTGCCTGATCATGACATTGTGTTCTGTCAATTTGGTTTTGTCACTGAAACTTTTGTCTCTGTGAAGACCAAAAACACTGCCACATGCTGCAAGCTTTGCTATGCATCCGTTACTCAGATTGCTTTGGAGATCTGGGATGGTGGGTACTAGGTATACATTTGGTGTTGTAGATTAAAACTTTTTGCTCATATTGGTTGCTCTCTTTGGTTTGTGGGTGGCGGATCTCCTTGACCCCACACCTTAATTGTGTATTCTACTGCGGATTTTATTCTGAGAATGGACTAAATAAAAAATCCAAGAAAAGAAAAAAAAGCTCATTTTGTTAATTAATAGCTCTGCCCTTTTAGGCAGGATCAAAGTTCAAACAAAATCATGAGAGATGATCGATCTGCAGATCTTGGGTGAGGTAAATTTGAATGAAAAATGAATTTGTAAACAAAAATTGCGACCTAGATTTGGGTAGCTAGCTACAATTAGGTTTTCAGCTGTCACTTACAAATTGATCAGCCAAGATCTTTTGATCTCAAAATCTTTATACAGATGCTAATTAGTCTCTTTCCCCTGCAGCAGAGCCAATAAAACAAAACACTCATGTAAAATTATACTTTCACATACTTTTAAACTTGTACAACATTTGATGCAACCAAATCACAAGCCTTTTAGCTCCAAAAAAGAGGATCAGGGATTGATTATTCCAAAAAGTGTATATATTGTTGTATCTTCACGTGTGTGAAATAAATACTGGAGATACTGCAGAGAATCATGATACAATCATCCTTTGCAAAACCGTTATCCTGGTCTTTAGTTAGAGTATAAATTCTGTAGATATTTCTCAGCCCTCCCCCCCCCCCCGCTCCCCGCCTCCGGCCTTTTTGAAGAAGAAGGATCTGGCTGCAGTAAGTAAGTAGCAGGGAGCAGCAGAGGGGGTGGCCAACAACACACCAGTTTTATTATTAGCCCCCTAAAAGTTTGCACGCAGCGACAATCATGGCCTTGTAACATTCCCCCAAAAATCTTATCTTGCACGTGTGGCGAGAGAGAGAGAGAGAGAGAGGTGGTGGTGGTGGTGCAACGGAACGCCATTCTTACTTACCATCTGCTCCAAATCCTTCCTCATCAGTAATCATCGTGTAAATCCGCTTCCGTCAAAATCCAGAGGTGGTACACAATCCATTCTTGTGAACAATGTGCTAATTTCTTTCTCTGTGCAGAGTACAAACAAAAAGGTCTTTTCAAAGTCTAGACTGACTCTTTTTGCATTAACATTACTGATTCTTCATCTTGTCATCATGGATCAGTCAACTGCTCATCCAAAGTTTCATCAGACTTCTTCGTTTTCTAAGTGTACCTATTTCATCAAACTACAGATTCAGTTCCGAGAGGTTAGGAACTTATAATCTAAATTTCTCCAACGAAACGTCATGTTTTCCTTTTTTTTTTTTTGGCCTTTTTTTCTGACCTATAATTTGATCAGCGCTCCTCCGAAATTTCTTCTTCATAATGAAGTAGACTCTTCGGATGTTGTCTTTTGCGAAGTTTGCCTACTGTAATCTTCTGAGTTAAAACGAAAGCTGTCTAGGTTTCTTGCAGTTTGCAAACTAAGTTCGTATTTCACGAGTGTGAAGTTTCCTCACCCAAGAGACTACTAGTGTTATTGTTTCTCGTTTTGACTGATCAATTTATAAACACTACGCGAGTTGATTCTGCATTTGATCTCCTGTTGCTGCTGCTGCTGCGGATCTGAAATTATTATTAACATAGCAGAACTTGTTGTGGGGCTCTTTTTTGTTTTTGTTGTTTTGTTTTGGGGAGTGGTGGGTTTCTTTTTCTTTTTTCTTTTTTTCTGTCAGGCGCTCTCTCGCCATGGGGTCCGAGGCGAACGTGCACAAGTTGTTGCAGGGTGCAGCCGACCAGGAGCTACAGTCAGGGTTTAAGCGCATCTGTGTTTTCTGCGGAAGTAGCAGTGGGAATAAGAGCGTTTACATTGACGTTGCTATGGAGCTCGGGAACGAGCTTGTAAGTAGCTCTAAAATACTTCCCTCTTCTTCAACCTTGATCTTTCTACTAGGCACTGCTTTCAGCAATCTATGAACCCAACACATGAAATCTAGATTTAAGCAGAATGCATGCAGTAATAATATGTGCGCCAAAGGATGGAATTGCATGCGGTAAGTACACAATACTTTGAACACATTTGAGCAACGCGTTGCAGTTTTGGGTGATATTGTAGCTGCTGGAGGTTTTTCAATTTTAGACAATCTTGTTCATGAATTTTCGGGGTTGGATGTTGTTGTCGTCAGGTGCGGCGGAAGATAGATCTGGTTTACGGAGGTGGAAGTATAGGACTCATGGGCAAGATTGCGGAGACGGTTCATGCTGGTGGTAATCATGTTATTGGGTGCGTGTTCTTCATTGATGTTGTTCTTCTTCTCCCTTCTCGCAGCAGCTAGCAGTGCGGAGAAACGAGAGTGCAAGTTCCATGCAGATTGCCATTAGCTGGCTGCAACCGTTGCAACTCTTGGATTGGAACGTCCAGAGACTCTGGAGAATGTTACAGAAACGTCTTGTTGTTTCTTATACGTCCTCTTGTTCAAGCCTTTTGGGTCTCTTGTCAAACTCGAAGAGTCACAGCTTTGACGTACTTTCTGATTGAGTGGCTGTGGTGGATGGCTGCAGCGTTATACCCAAGGCCCTGATGCCGCGCGAGGTATGATCCAAACTGTTGCAGATGCTCCAGAGTTCCATTCCCGTACTCGAATCCATCGCATCTTTGAATTCTGTTTTCCGCTACGACCGCTTATAATAATCGGAGTTTGACCTAGGAGAACATTTATATAGTCTTCGGTGGACAATTGATTTGCTTGAGATCTACGTGACTTTAGAACAACCCTGGGAACAATTGCACGCTGCCACCGCGATGTCATGACCGTGATCCATGTGCAGATTTGTGGACAGACAGTGGGAGATATGGTCGTCGTAGACGACATGCACCAACGGAAGGCCGAGATGGCTCGTCTAGCCGACGCCTTCATTGCCCTCCCCGGTATATATATCCCCGAGGCTCTCCTCCCTCCCTCGATCTGATCTGAGCCTGGCGACGTGCAGAATAATGTTATACTTGTGATTCATATTTCTCCGCTATTCATGGCTCCTGGAATTGGTGAATGAGCTACCTAAAAAATATACTTGTTGTGCAGGTGGATATGGTACACTCGATGAGTTACTCGAAATCATCACATGGTCCCAGCTGGGTATTCATGCTAAGCCAGTACGTGACCCACATCCTCAATGGTGATGTCGAATAGCTTCCACCTTTTTCTTCAATGGTCGCCCCCTTCTGGCACGAGGAGTTCTCTTGCAACTCCCTGTCTGACATGTGGGAAAGTTCTCAGTTATCCTTTTTAGAAATCCCTCTTCCAACCATTGTCGAAGGGAAAATTGGAATTGCTCCCAATAGGTGCTTTCCAACCAAGGATAAATGACCGACTTGTCCTTGTAGTCACATGGTATAGTTGTACTAAAACCCTTCTAGATGAACTTTCCATGTGAGGTTCCTTGGAAATGTTACAAAATTCCCTGTTACTTACGTTTGAAGTCTATTCTTGGAGGTAAAGCTAGACAATTTTCCCTCATGGGAGTCATCCAAAGAGCTCCTTGTGGAACCTTGCACAACCTTCTTCTAGAAACCTGGAGATCTTCGCAATTCTTCCGGATTCCAGAACCCAAGTCTAATACTCACATGAATTCTCAAGCATTCTGAATCAGTTTGAATCGGAGGTCAGCTCTAGTGATGATGAGAAGATCACATATCATGTGTACTAAATTATCTCAAGCTGCGGAAGTTGTGTGGGCTGGTCTCGAATTGTATTGTAGGTGGGGCTTCTGAATGCCAACGGCTATTACGACCCGCTCTTGGCCCTCTTCGACAAAGCAGTGGAAGAAGGGTTTCTAAATGTAGCCGGACGCAGCATCCTGGTTTCCGCACCCACCGCCACAGAACTCATCGATAAAATGGAGGTGAGACTGCAAAACCACCATGACTGCTGCAAAACAAGCTGTACCGGCAGCGACCTTGCTGCTGCCAATAATTCAGGCGCAGTAGGAGCAGCAGCAGCAGCACCTGCTACTACTACTACTACTGGCTTAGCCTCCTCCTTCTCCTCGAGTACCAGTAGTAGTAGTATTAGTCCTACAGATCTGCTGCAAAAATAAAAGAACATGATCATCAATCCCTGCAAGAAGAGCTCATGTGAAGCTGATCAACAAAATTTTCTCCTCCTTTGCAGAAGTTCGCGCCCTGCAACGACACAAACATGCCGCAACTGTTTTGGGGGGTAGCGGATTGATCATGAAGCTGGAGGAGCTCAAATCTCTCGCTGCAATTTCAAACCCCGCTGTCCTCACCTCCACCAGCCGCCTGTTCCGGCATCATCCCTTACGGCAACCCAGGAAAAGTCCACAAACTGCGAATTGCACCCACAAACCAACAGCGAGTTTCAGGACGTAAGTGTTTGTGGTTGGTGGTGCAACTGCGACTCACAACTGCGAAGTATTGCACCCACAAATTTGCACAAGAGTTCCAGTATCACCTAAAATGTTTAGGCTCTTTTTTTGGATCTCCAATTGACCAGTGTATATCTTTAAAGGAGGAAAGGCAACCGAAAGAGGCCAAAAAAAAAAAAAGAACAAAAAAACGTCACCATTTTCTCTGTACAGATTGATTGTCCCATTTCTAATGCCAATTGTTCTGCTCTTTGTTTGTTTGATTTTTCTCTCTTTAGTGTCAAATGTTATGAAATCAGTCTCTAACTCCCCAAATTCGTGGGTCAATTGTGGAAGGTTTTGATTATAACAGAATTAGTGTTTATTTTGGCAAATGAGTGAACGAATGAATTGTGCAACGTAACAAGTGTAATGTAGTTATTTCATATTTGGCCAAATTTGTTGGTGAAACTTTTCAAGGTTTCAAGTATTGCAGAAGTAGTGTAATTTGTCAAATTTGTAGCTGAATTGTGCAAGGTTAGATATTATACTGGTTATTGCATGTTTTACCAAATTTGTGGGTGAGTTGGGCAAAGGCTTAGTATAATGCAGTTTTGCATATCTTGGCCTGCGGATGGGAATTAGGCAGTTAGATTATCATTATTTTTCTTGCTTTGATAATCTTAATACTATTTTTCTTGCTTTGATAGGTGCAAAGAATGTGTAACTGAGCTTAGTGTGGGGTTTCTTTACACATCTCTTATTTGTGACTTCAGAGAACTAATGTAAATTGCACTATTTAAAGTATTTACACTATTCATACACCCTAAACCCTTTCATTTTGTTGCACCCAAGCAGAGATATGTTTCTTTCCAAGTTGGACTAATTGTCACCCAAAGGAGCATGTCAATTTACAGGTGATAAGCTCAAAAACCTTATCAAAGTGGCTTTTCTTGACCATGGTATGCTACTAACACATCTACATTCTTGAATTCCACTACAAATGATAATCAGGACAATGAACAGTAAGTCTATTTCACATAGCCGGGATGGAGAAGAGTCTAAGCTACTCGCAATCAGACTGTTGATAAGCTCAAAATGCAAATCAAAGCAAATTATTGACAATCTGCTTGACCTTCATTTTCCAGCAGATGAAGGAAATCAACAGTCTATTTGATCAGCAAAATGCAGATTTTATTGATCAACAGCATCAACTATCTGCTTAATCATTCCAAGTCAATGCAGATCTGATTGATCAATAGCATCAACAATGTGTAAAAATCTCCATTTCTGCTCTCGGTAAATTCTTTATATGAACCATATGTGTTTCCCCAAAAACTTGTTGCAAAAGTGGCTTTTCCTGACCATGGTATGCTACTAACAGATCTATATTTCTGAATTCCACATACAGATGATGATCAAGACAATGAACAACAGGTCTATTTCACATATAAGCTATGGATGGAGAAGAGTCTAAGCTTACTTGCATGCACCTTAATTCTGATAAGTGAAATGGGAAAGCAATATGGTTGAACATTGACTTCTACAAATTTCACATTCAGATTCTACATTCTAGTTGAAATTCTCTCTCGCAAGTAGGACTACGGAAAAAATTAAGCTCCCAAATTAAGATAGTCATATTTCAGATGGAGAAGGCTTGTGCCATAGGCTTCTTGAAACAAGATCTGGCATATGTGATTAAGAGCACAAAGTAGGACATGTAACACAAAGAGGTGAAAGAAGGACAGAGAATTACAATACCTGCATGTGAAGAAAGGTGAGCTTAATCCAAAGGCCTTGAGTGGTTGAGTGCGGCCTCCCTTATGCAATTTCGTCAATCCTGGGCATACGCAATCAGGTGCAGATGTTTAGACATAAACCTAAGGGACAATTGACTAAAGAAACTCGACATCAGTAGACATTGAAGGTAAGGAACATGGTAAAGACGAAAGTTCACAATGATCCAACCAATGCCTAAAGCTACAATATTGTGTGTGAGCTTGTAAACAACAAAATGTGCGAGTTGTTTGGATTGAATAGGAGTGTATGTACCTGAATGTCAAGCATGAAATGACTTGTTGCCGAGCACGTTCGTCAAGTCTTCAAAGAACGCGCCATCTCAATATTAAATTCACCCCTCCTACATCTCAAGCACACTGGCATTGATCTCCCACCAAGCACCCAATGAAAGAAAACTAAAACAATGTTGTTCTACGAGCTCCAAAGCCTAACTGCCGATCTAACAAACGTCAACCTAAACCCTAACGATCTAGTAGGTGAGCTAGATACAGATTTAGGGCAAAAGTCGACCTAAACTTTTTGAGTCCTTTTTTGGAATTTGGCATTTTAGCCAAAATGGCTAGGTCATCCACAATCAGCCCTAGCGTTGTGCCAAATTTGCCTATAAACCATATTTATGAGTACAATTTTAAAAAATCCATCTATATTTTTGGCCACACACTAATAACCAATTGTGGAAGTTTAGCCATTTAAGCTAATTTTTTCTCACTTCTAACAATTGAAAAACCCCAAAGTTAATTGGTTAAAAAAATCTCAATTTATAATTTCGTTGTTTTATTCTAGGGTAGTAGCCTTTTTTTTTATTGGCAAAAAAAGCCAAAAAGCGAAATTAAAAATTAAAAATGCAAAAATGTGGTTCATTTTGAAAGTTTCCATCACCAAAAATTATCCCAAAAAAAATTTTAAATCTCTAGATTTATAAATTTGATTTTCAATGAGTAGTCACAAATATAGAAGGATGGCTAAAGATAAATGTGCTTCAAATCTGGTCTATAGCCATATTTGGTTACATGTTCTTAAGGATGGTAGCCACTTTTTCTACATGTTTTTAGTATGATCGCCAATATGTCTATATCAAAAAGACTTGAAAAAACACTACTATGTAGTCACTATGCACCAAACACATTTCAACGCGCCATACATGCCAGAGATACACTTCTCTCTGTGAATCTTGGCTCTTGACCACTTATTTCAAACTTCAATAAACATTTTGGGGCGTTCTTGCATGCCTTCTTTAGCTCCTTTGCTTCAAGTTCTTCTTGCATGAAGATGAGGAATCGTTCATGAAACAAGGTGCTAGAAGTTGTGGAGTTTTGAGTGAAAAGAGGTGACAAAAGTCTTCACTTAATGTTTTGTAGGATAAGTTTAAACAAACTCTTAAGTGCAACTTCTTTTGTTTATTTTGTTGATGCAAATTAGGTTTGGTAGTTGGTATAATGGGTTGTATGGGGTTTGTATTTCAAATAATCTTTGCAAAGAAGTTGCCATCTACAAAGTTGTGTTCTAGGTAAAGGTTTGGGTTTCCCATCCTTAGACGACTAATTGTAAGGGCTAGATTTTTTTGTTTGCTACATTTACCAAATGTAATCACAAACCAGTTTTTTTTCTTTAACAATCCAAATGAGAAGGTCATTATATTAAGCACATTAGGTCTCAACTATTGAAAGGATTGAAGTTGTATCAAAACACATGATGAAAAAAATAATGATTTTAGGTCTCATAATGAAAGATTAAAGATCAAATTTTGAAACAAAGTCTTCGATGACAAGTAACCCATCTCTAAGTGTTTGGGGTTAGCTTTTGGAAGTGTAAATAAGTTAAGTGAGATGTAAATTTGGCCATTAGGCAAATTGTCTTTGTTCTCATCATCATATCGGGTTGTTTAAGGGGTGTAGCCAATGCCCTATTAAGGACCTACAACTTTTGTGTAGAAACTCCAACCACTAGGCATTGTTTGGTTCTATTGACATATTGAAGTACAATGATTCAACCTTGCAAAGTTTTTATTAAAATTGTTTTGAAAATTTAAAACCTTGGGGCCATAATCTTTTATAGTCGTTTGCACCTTGGTGGTCTTCTACTAATTCCATGCAACAAGGTATTCCTACAACCAAGACTCCATATGAGCAATATTGTGATCTCTAGGTAGGCAAGGTTTAACAAGCCTTGTGCAAAATTGGGGTGGACCAAATAATTCAAAATCTGTAAGTTAACTCATTGGATCACCCTCAAGTTACTTGTGGATTACAATGAATTTTAAAAACTTCATTGAAGTTTTAACTTGGAAAATCAATTGACAAAGTTAGTTATTATGTCTATTTAGAAACCAAAAAATAATGACAAGTTATAAAAGTTTCTAGTAGTAGCCCTATAGAGAGAGTTACAAATCTATTGGGGGTTTTTTCTGGTGTCTTTGTTGTTAGAAGGAAGGACCCAAGGCTAGCTTTAACACGTGGCCTTTGTTCTTTTCATTTTTTTTGGAGGAGGGAAACTATTGGTGTTATTGTGAAGAAGAAGGTAATAGCCTTAAAGTGTATCTAGGAAGGGCCATGTAGGCACAATGCCCCTATAGCAAGCATTACAAATTTGCATGCAAAGCTGGTTAAAGGTAGAGCTATGCAAGCTCAAATTGTTTAAAAAACACTAATAGCACATCATTACAAGAGGATGTGCAAATATCGAGCTATGTCCCAAGTTCAGATGGTGATGAAAACCCATAAACCCATGGATTCATTGTTTTAGAATAGCTAATGGGTGTGTGTCAACATGCAAAAGAAAACGGGCTAGGAGTCCTTCTCTGACTGAAATTGTAAAAATTGCAAGGTTGGATTCTCAGCAAACATTGGCAAAGACATTTAGGATTTCCTTAAACCCTTGAAACCTAGTTGATATTTATATTAAGATGTTCCATTCCTAGTGCAAATTGATTGCCTAAATTTGAATTAGGGGTCTAGTAACTTTGGCAAAAGAGTTATAGGTATGATGGATTCATGTGAAAATGGATACTAGCTTGCAATGTGTTCTATGGTTGAAAACACACATTTTGAGTCATTCCAATAGTGCATTTGTAGATTTATGGGCAATAATTTTCTATTTTGAAGCATGGATCTTTGTTCAAGATTAATAGCTAGGGAATCATACTTGTTAATGTTC
>Ga0116229_10010000_pt1 | contig 14331 bp, 8 predicted proteins | sample S1TSphgellanicum_3_FD_87313 | JGI IMG/M metagenome (GOLD analysis project Ga0116229, IMG submission 87313) | Host-associated microbial communities from peat moss isolated from Minnesota, USA - S1T2_Fc - Sphagnum magellanicum MG | ecosystem: Host-associated > Plants > Peat moss > Unclassified...
AATCGAAACAGCTTTTTTTTCGATTCTTGTCGGTTCTTCTCCCCCTCTTTTGATCTTTTTTTTCCCTTTTTTTTTAAGGTCCCCCCCCCCCCCCCCCAAGTTTTGAGTATGATATCTAACTTTCTGTAGTTTGAGGAAATACTCATATTTTTGGTGTGGTTTGTCGCTTTGCTTACTTCTTTCGTGCTCTCTTCAGGACACTGCACAGACTGGTAAGCTCATGTCAAAATCTGCAGTCGATTATATTCTATTGTTCCAGTGTTCCCACATTTGAGGCTGTGAACAAAGAGCAAGGAGGATTGGACGGCCGCTGAAGCAGATCCCAGAAGTCCTTGAGACGATCCAGGTATGAGACCCGTTTCTCAGCTTTTATTTTGTTTCCAGAGCCGTACGTGCTGTTTTATCCGATTTCATATTTTTAGAGACCAGCTCATCTTGCAAGAATTCCTGCATGGAAAAGCATCATGATTTCATGTGGATAACATGCAGAAAACAGTGTTGCTCCTTTTGATGGAACTGTTTTGGATCCAATAAACCCCCTTTTCAGTCAAGAGTACTCCTAGTTTTGCCATCTTTGTCTTCTCTCTTCATGGTGCTCAATGTTAGTCTTGGATACATCTTCAATGCTTTTATGGACTCCTTTTGTGTCTGCTGCAATTCTCGTAAGATTGCCTTTATGCTGAATGTTTCAGCATCCAGGTTTATTTTTCAGTTTCAGTTCCTGAGTTCTTCATTTTTGTCACAAGTATGGTTCAAAAGACATCTCATAGTTCATCCCTCAATCATCTTCAATTCTGGTGCCACTCACTTCTCTGTCATGATGTTTGATTTTTGTTAACCAGACACCCTGTCTGTATACAAACAAGGGTTACAGTATTAGTGTACACATACAGAGGGTGTTGAATAGGCTTGTGTGTAGGTGTGTAGAAAAAGTGTTATGGCCAATGAAATTGCTGGATTTGATTGTCTGAATTCTTCTTCTTAGTTATCTTGAGTAAACTAACAGCTAAATATGTAATGGGCTTTGGTAGTTTTATGAGAATTTTAGCGGACCAATGGAAATGGTAGAAATGGAACATTATTTTCAATTTTCAGCAGAATAGGGTAGTGTGTAGTCCTGAAGAATTTTTTATTCAGGCCAATGGGATTGCTGCATTTGATGGTCTGAATTTTTTTTCTTAGTTATCTTGAGTGAAACTAATAGTTCAATGTGTAATAGCTATTTATAGACAGGGGTCTAGGACATTACTTGTGCACTTCGTTATATTCTGCTCTGATATCCAGTATATTGAATGGCAGATCGTGATTCAGAAAATGGAGGGTGGGACCATCCAATTCATCATCTTCTTGCTCATCATAATAGTGATAAAAGAAAGCTTAGTGGAGGCTGTGAGTCTAGAAGCAACACCAACAGAGCTAGCAAAATCTGGTGACACCATCACACTAACATGGAAGGACATGACAACACCCTCAGATCTTGACTGGCTTGGAATTTACACACCCCCTGAATCCACCGACAACCATTTCATTGGCTACATCTTGCTCTCCTCCTGCAAGGGTTGGGAATCTGGCATGGGCACATATGAGTTTGTGGCTCTCAACATGAGAGCTCCATACGAGTTTCGGCTTTTCAAGGGGTATCCACCTGATGCAGAGACACCTTTGGATGAGGACAAAAACCCATTGCCTAGCACCAAGCAGCGTCTTGCAGTTAGTCCAACAGTCAGGTTTCATCGCCCAAATCAACCAACTCAACTCCATCTCTCTCTCACATCAAACATGTCTGAGATGCGGGTCATGTTTGTGACCAAGGATCCGCTGAGAAGCTTTGTTCAATATGGGAGGAATGCTGACAATTTGCATTTGAGTGTGGGGGCTTTGTCACAAACCTATCAGCAATCAGATATGTGTGCTGCACCTGCAAATTCTGCGATAGGTTGGCGGGATCCAGGCTTTATTCATACTGCACTTCTTCATGAACTGGATTCTGGAGCAAGATACTTTTACAAGGTAAAATCTTGTCTCCATCCTCCCTTTTTCTGTATCCTCCCTCCTTTGGGTCTAGATATTACAAGAACCCTGAGGCATGTATGTGCATTTGTAATTTCTCCCAGTCTCCCATGCTCTTGGATGTTCAGGTTTCATGTATAAGCTCTTTGAGGGTTCAATCCACTTTGCTAAGCTTCAGTGCCTCTCTCTTGGTTTATTTCTCTCCCTCCTGTAATATGGAATTTTACTGTAATAGGAACTTGTGTCTGAGGGTTTCTTTGGGTCAACACTCCGGCGAAGGAATTTCTCCCTCAGTCTGTAGGCTCTGTGTTGTCAATAGCTGGCAGTACAGATCGCTGTAAGTGAATCCGAAATGGCTTACTCATTGGGGGGGTCAGCACTCTATAACTAACCAAATAAAAGAGCTATGTTGGCATAGCTTTGGAGGGCTTAAAATCACAACCAATCCATGTTTTAGCTCAGAGGATAGTAGCTTTATGCTATGACTTAATTTGTTGCTCATAGAGCCATGAAACATTTGTAGGTCTCCTGGCAAATTATGAAACTGTGTGCCTGTAACTGGCAACACATCAAAGTTGTCTCCTACTGGAAGCTGACACAGGAACTAGCATATGCATGTGCACACTGGCAACTCTAATTGGTGATATGATCCTCCTTGATGGTGGGCTGGTAAGTTACTAACAAATGCACTGGATCTTTGCAGGTGGGAAGCATTGAAGGGGGCTGGAGTGAAACTTTCAGCTTCATAGCACCACTGGAAGAAGCAGAAGAGACAAATGCTTTCCTATTTGGAGACCTGGGAACATGGGTGCCATACACTACTTTCAATTGGGTTCAGCTGGAAAGCGTGAACACAATCAAATGGCTTCTTCGTGATCTTGAGAATCTTGGGAGTAAGCCCACTTTCATATCACATATTGGTGACATAAGTTATGCTCGAGGATATGCATGGCTGTGGGATGCTTTTTTTGCGCAAATTGAGCCCGTAGCTGCTCGTGCCCCATATCATGTTTGCATTGGAAACCATGAATATGACTGGCCAGAACAACCCTGGAAACCTGAATGGGCCCCATATGGAACTGATGGGGGTGGTGAATGTGGAGTTCCATTTAGTCTAAGGTTTCATATGCCTGGTGACTCAAGTTTGGCCACTGGGACTGGATCACCAGCAACAAGGAATCTCTACTACTCACATGACGTTGGCAGTGTGCATTTTCTTTACTTCTCAACAGAGACAAATTTCATATCTGGTAGTGACCAATACAGTTTTATAGCCCAGGACTTGAAGAGTGTGAACAGGAGTAAAACTCCCTTTATTGTGTTTTTGGGGCACAGGCCAATGTATTCGACAGACAGCAATCTCATGGGTGCTGCATTTACAAAGTCTTTGCGATCACACATTGAACCATTGTTGGTCGAGAACAGAGTGAATCTTGTGTTGTGGGGTCATGTTCACAAGTATGAGCGGACATGCCCAATCCAAAATTCATCCTGCATGGACTCAAATACACTTGATGGTGCATTGCCAATCCATATAGTGATAGGAATGGGTGGGCAAGATTGGCAGCCGATCGACCAACCCCGAGCCAACCATCCAACATTTCCAATCTTTCCACAACCCAGTTGGTCTCTGTTCCGGAGCTTTGAATTTGGATACATCCGTCTCCATGCCACGAAGCAAGTAATGACAGTCTCATATGTTGGGAACCATGATGGACAAGTTCATGATGTTGTGAAGATCCATTCTCACTTTGAGCACTTTAAACACATCAAGCTTTCAGAGAAGTATGGTATACACATTCACAAAATTTGGTCTGCTTTGACTTCAATTTATGGTTTTGTTACCTTGTGTGCTGTCTCCGCATCTCTTGTGGTTGCTGCAGCCATTGTGATATCCATTAGGCTGTATTCAAAGAGGGACTCAGAGAGGTCTAGAGGTCCATGGCATATCTTGAGAACAGAGGAGATGACATAGGTAGGGTATAAAGAGATACATGTTTGTACTATGGAAATGTTTTGGATAAGTACAGCTGATACAAGTTAGGTGTTTAAACCTTTGTTGGATGTTACTTTTGGGAAACAAAAACGAGGAGGGTTTTTGAGTAAGTTTTGACAAGAAGCAAGCAGGGTGGTGTTAGATTTCAACCCTTGTACCGAACAGTTGTAAACTAGTTGTGTGTTATTATTCCTTTTGAGTATCTGCCACGAGAAATTTGGCAGGTCTACTTCAAAGAGTTAAGGTAAAGAGTGATTTGGTGGTGCTTCTTTTGTCAGTAACATAGGCACCAGTTGATGTTGTCCAATTGTTTAGTGTCTATTGAAATCGTTATCTGAAAGCTTGTCCTATGCCAGTCCTTAATTGTGCAATATGAGCAACCAAACTCCAAGAGATGAATGGAGATTGCGATTTGGTGATCCTTTTGCAACATTGTTTGTTTACTACATACATTGGAGCAGATCTCTAAATGTTTGTTTCTGATAGTTAATAACTCTTTGCAGAGTCAGGTTTTGCCACACACAAGCAAGTCTCAATGTCAGATTCCCACCCCATGTGGCATATATTACAGGTTTTGATTGAAGCAGCTTCATTCATGGGCAAGTTTCAATATGAGATTTTCGCCCACTGTCACATTGGATTTAAGCATATGTTCATTCCTGGATTTTTTTTTCCTCTTGTTTGTCACTTAAACATCATGAAAGATATTTTTCAACTACATCGATCAAAACCAATATTTACATCAAGTCTATTAAGAGGAATTAAAGAATCCCAAACTCAACAGTGAAGCTTCAAGTATACAAAACTTCAAAGGTTTGAGTTGAAATAAAAAACAAAGGTAATTCAAAACATCCATAAGCTTATGTTTACGGGCAGAATTAGAATGTAACATAATGAGGCACTGAAGCCTTGGCAGCTAATCAAATCAATCTGCTGCTAATTGAATAGTACATGTGTACAGGACCCCCACCTTGGGTCCTGACTATGTTTCCAAATACCTGGAGAAACCTGTACATTTACAATCCAACAACCTGTATATCTACAATTCCAGTAGTATGTGTTTACCAAGGGTAAACATGATGAACACCAATTCCAAATCAAATGCAAAAGAATCACAAATGCACTTACATAAACTGGTTGCACGACTATATTTTCGCACCATTTACGCTTCATCAGAGCAGGGTGCTTGTATTTTCAGGTGCACCTGTTTCTTCAGATTTTTCTATGCACTGTAACCTGCAGAGATGGGGGTCCAGAAACCTGGGCGACTGCTACAGGCCTGCTCTGCAGCTGAGGCCATTTTAGTGGCATCAAGACCAGCATTGCAAACATTTGCAAACGCTCGCATGTGCTTCATGCCGTACTGTGTGAGTGGTCCACAGTGTGACTCAAAGGTGTGCACCTGCATTCAGAATGTCCAAAAATTAGGAAGATAGACAAACATTCAGTCAGGATATGCACCACATGAAAATTAGGAAGACAAAGATTCAGTCAGGACATACACCACGTGGGAGGAGGTACTGCAAATGTAGCAGGAACAGAGGATTTGAAGACTAGGAATATCACATCGAGAACAAGCCATATGGTTTGACTCAGTTGAGACATTCAGAGCACAAAGACAGGGGACTAAACTGGATGAGCCCGAAACAGAACACTATCAAGATGGAGCCACTCATCTGTGGTACTAAATGACATCAAGCAGGACCTAGTTCATACAAGGGCTTTGGTCAACGTAAATATAGACAAACTCCAGCTTCCCCCCAAGTCCACACAAATGTGCAAGTGCAAACTCTGCTAAAAATTCTGTGTTACAATCTTACCATGCTCTTGAGGCAATCCCAGTCATCAACTAGAACTTGCCCAGCAGGACGTACAGCATTCAGTTTGGAAGCACCAACATCAGTGCCAAAGAGGAGATTGCCAATGAGTTCTACACTGCTGTCAAGGTGCATACGATGGGCCATTGTGTTCACCAACTCCTCCCCTGCTTTTGATTTCCTTGTTGATCCCTCTACAGCTTTATGGTACTGCAAAACACTCAAATCCAAGAAATTGCTTGAGGAAACTACACCATTTTGACCTGCTTCCGTTTTTTTGTTGAGATGACAAACCGAATAGCAAATCTGCTCCAGGAAATGTAAGATGGAAAGACCAATGGGACAATACTATACCTTGTGCCACAGATGAAGTAGATCCGCATCACGCTGATTCACAGCAGATTCCTTTCCTGCCATTAATGTGCTGGCCAAGTTCACTCCAGGCAGCACAGGCTTTGTCACATTCTCATTTGCAGGGTCAAATCCAAGATATCGCTCCATCTCCTCAACATCAATGTTTATGTCTCCATATTGCATCACATGTGACCCTGTCCTGTAAGTTTCATGGTTTGAAGTTCTTGCTTTCACCTGTATGCATATAGTTTATCAATATGAAAGGCACATACTACACTATGAGAGGAACACAACCCACAGTCACCAGAATGTTCTCCACTATCTGCAACTACTTCTTTCCTGTGCCAGAATGCAGAAGACAGCATCCCTGCTTTCCCCTTCCACTTGCATCCTGGAGAAGTGAAGTTCTACTTATTCCTCTGGAAAGAATTCAGAAGAAAGGGATGACAATTCATTATGATACAGGCATTCAAACATACACAGCAGGATGGAAGCGACTCACAATGACATACTGATCCTCAAGAGTTTCTTTTTTCAGGTTTTGAATCTCGCTGCAACCCACAAAATTATGCAAAAGACTTCAGAAGCATGCAAGATTTAATTACATCTCCCTACCCCCAAAGTCACAGTGTAGGCTACACAGAACATATAACCCATGAAACATTTGGTGCCTTCCTCAAGTCTCTTCATGTCTAAATAAGACAATTGACAGGAAACCAAATATAATGCATCTGGTCAAGCAACTAGCCAGATACTGGCATTGTGTGTAAAGCAGGTACTCACACATCTTCCATCCAGGCAACACTGTAGAGATCACCTAAGCAGGTGTAAAATTCTGGAGGAGGTGCTGGCCACATGCCTGGGCAGTATGTTCCCCAGCTGCTCTCCTGTGCATTTGAGGCAGTGGTGACATATATGTTCAGGCCCTCTGGCAAGAGTCCCTCGAAAATGCTTCCACTCTCACAAGCCTCTACGTATATCACCTGAGGCACACAGGCAAGAACATGTTTCAGATAAAAGGAATTTCAAATGAAGTTACATACCAGTTTTCAGAAGCACAACTTGCAATCTGGGTCACTGCTATAAAACTGTCCTGAACTTTTGAAAGAAGCTTTTACCAGTACTCGGTATGGTAAAACACCACCAAACATCCACACACTTTGACAACATGAAGTGGCTTGTTTCAAACAGGTATTTTGGTCTGTTCCAAAACTACTGCTTAACAAATAGGTTTCAATTTGCAGGCCAATTAGCTGGAAGGCAGAGATTGCTGCACTCCATCTTGTTTTGACTTACTTTGAAGTATGTACTCATGTGAACACCTATACTAGTTAACTATTCTTTAGCACATCATTGTAATTTCCTCCTAGGCAAAGGGTTTGGTAAAACTATGCCTAAGCAAATTCCTTGATGTACAGCACCGGTGCAAACCAGAGCTTCAGTAACTGGAACACAACCAGAACAAAAGTGCCTACCATCTCTTTGTATGTGCCAGATTCATGCTTCTTCTTCAGAGTCTCCACAAAGTCAACAGCATAGAGATTGTTTGAAGTGGGCATACCTGTGGCACACTAGTAAAATATTAGCAAGTGGTTGAACTGGAAAGAATCAAATTCAGTAAGTAATATCACCTAGTGCATTTCTTCATGACCAGAAACAGTCTTTTTGTTAAGGGAAAGGTCAGACACATTTGCAATGCATGGAAACAAAGAAACATACCGAGAACACCAGGACCACCATGGTCAGTGTAATAGATGAAGATGTGGTCATTGGGACCACTATCCACCACCTTGCCACTGCCACCCTCGATGCCACTCTTGTCTCCCAAAATTGCTGCAAAGAAGTTGGAAACTGTCACATCTTGCCCTGTGTAGTCCTGGACAGCACAAAGCAGAAAGACACATTCAAGGCACCTTAGTACATTACAGAAGCAAAACAGGCCTGCTTGCAATGATCCCCTAAATGAAGAAAACATGGAAAAACATGTGTCATCACAGGGATATACTGCAAATACATCAATTCTATGACTTAGTTTTCAAAACTAGTAGAAAATATATCTTCCTTGACAGTTTGCAGTAATAAACAGCTACAGAAGGACAATTCTATGAGGCAACCGGGAACCCACCACTTCACAAAGTGCAAATGATCTCAAAAACACAAAGAATGAACTCGTACTCAAATTCACTGAGATTAGTTGGAAAGCAGACTAAAAACATGGAAACATCTGGAGAAAAAAACAGAGGACACCACTACTACTACAACTTCATGCAGAAGTACAGTTCTTTCTCAGGAGCACACTTCAAAGAAAGTTTGCATCGTCACTGGTCTCAAGGCATACATGGGAAATTTCCAGAATAGAGAAAAGAAAGCTCAAGACATTCCAGAAGAAAAAATTAATTTTGAAGTGGTCTTAGGTCAAGGACATACCTTGGGAACTCCATGGTAGACATCACTACCTTCAGGGTGGTTGATGATAGTGCCTGGGTATGGATTTTCTGGGTTATGTGCAATATCGTCATACATGAACACAATGATGTTCTCATCCTTCAAGCCTCCTTTCTTCAGTATCTGGTATGCGTGGCACACATCAGCCTGCCATATCACACCCCAACAACATCAGTGAGCATGGAAATGTTTGTTTGTTTCTCCTTTCCAGCGAGGGAGATTAGGATCATCAGCTCAAGGACACGAACGACAAAAGCCAAATTTCTATTTTCCCCTTCACAAGATAATAGACATGCATGAAAGTGAACTTCTCCACAGGGGGAAACGCTCTCGGCATCTCCATTCTTAGAAAAAGTTTTTAGAGAAAAAACTGAGTTAGTGGATCAGTCAGGGAACTGCCAGCACCTGATGGCGGTAGTTGCCGTAACCAGCTGAGCCTGCAAGAAGCACGGCCCAACGTACTCCCGCTCTATCAGACGGCTCCTCCTCTTCCGCCTTCGGCATCACGATTTTGCCGTCCCATGTGGCTTTCCTGGCTGCTGCTGCGCTTCCTACAAGCAGAAACGCTAACAAACTCGCCACCAAAACTCCCAACACGGAATCCATCCCTCCCTCGTTCCTTCTGCTTCAAAAAAGAGAGACAGAACACGTGAAATCCTCTTAAGAACCAGCCAGTGAAGCCTGACGATTTGCGCACACAGATCATGTCATTCTCTCTCATCACAACAACAAAAAGTCTTTGTAATCGTTCTTCTGCAACTATACTGCGAAACTGCTCACTCGAGAGAAACACATTTCTAACGACAACGAATAGAATCCGCACAATTCCTCGAACTCTATAAACGAAAGAAAACAGATCCCGTGTAGGAGGAGGAAAAAGAACAAGAAAATCAGGAATTACTCTTGACTTAAGAAACAAACTGGCCATCTGAAAGGAACACTACAATCTTATCGAAACACGCACCTAAGCAAGAAGAAAAACGACAGCAATGACCTCCTCCTACAGAGTAATGAGCAAACAACAGCGTCAACCGGAAGAATCCTCGCAGCAAGAGGGGGCAAAATTCGACTTTCTTTTCACAATTCTCTTGAGTCTGTGACTAAAGGGATTCCGCGGCAAAAAAAATCATACAAGAAACAAGGAAAGAAAACGAAAGAAATCTACTGCAGGTACCAAGAACACGTCAAACGATCAGTAACAAAACTACTTCCAAAAACTAGATAGCAAGAACAAAAATAGAAAACAAGGACTTACTTTGTCGTCACTTCACCGATTCGATTCCCGTAAAATCGAGCGGGAAGAAGAGGGAGAAGCGCAGGCCGAAGCAGCTACCAGAGAGACAGGAAGGAGAGAGCGAGAGAGAGAGAGAGAGAGAGAGAGAGAGCAAGTGCAAGTGCTATTTGCATTCTGCGATGGCGAACTGCGTTCTTTGTAGTCCGCTGTCCTGACCTCCCCCACCCGGCAATCAGTCGGGTTTCCTTCCTTCCGACCCTCCCGGACGGTGGACACCGGCTGAAACCGGTGATGACCGGTTGCTGTTTGAACCTCACACCCAAAGAATGACCAGAATGCCGTATCTGCCGACAGACGTGACCGGTCATCCTCCTGTGTATTTGGAACCACCATGGGCGAATGGGAGGGTTTTTTTTTTTTTCAATTTTGTGAAATCGAAAATTTGGCGATTCCTGCCCTCACTCCCCCGAAGGAAAATTAATCGAATTTACACTAGAATAAAAAACTTCTCCTAACTTTTCTAAATTTCTTGGTGATAGGTCATGCACTAATAAATTACATTTTGATTTTTTTTTTTAAAGAAAAAAAGAAGCTGTACTTGCTATGCCAAAAATTTAATTAAGCTCTAAAGCACAATAGCTTCATTATTTAGTATAGTGCCAAAATTTTAATAGTTTTTTTTATTGCAGAATAGAACTGCCAAAATAAATAATTTATTGTGGAACCAGCCTAGGTACTATGGTAGTTAGTTGTTAGTACCTGTGCACCAATGAGCCAATTACCAAGCACACAATTCCAAGGTTAACAAGAACTTAGGACTTGCAGTGTTTTCTTTTACAAATTTGTGAGGTAGGTGGGTTGGTGATCACCCACAAGAGGATTTAGCCAAATTTGGCTAATGGTGAGAGATGAAAGGGGGAAAAAAAATTAGAATCCCTCCGATATTTTTGTGACATGTTGGAACCTATTGTCTAAATATTCTGACTTCAGGAAAAATAAAATAAAATAAAAATAATCATAATTTTGTGAGAACTTGGCCCATTTTTTTTCCAGAAAAAAAAAAAAAAAAAAGGAACTCTTGGGAAGAAATCTATCACAAGAGCTGTAAAAATTCCTACGAAATTTTTTAATTTTTTGGGGAAAAAAAACTCCAAAAGGGGCATTGCATCATGCATTTAATAAAAGCTGCCGTCTCCTGGAATTGTGGGTTATTGTTTTTGTTTTTTTTTTGACAAAACATGAAATGTCTTTTTGGCAACTTCTTTTCAATTAAATTCCTGCCGCCTTGAGCTTTCACATTGTCCCCTTTAGTTGACAAATTCTGTTATTTGTGTTTGGCAGCAGAATTAGGGCTCTAGAATCTAATTGGCCAAATTTTGATACAAAATAATAGGTATGTCCTTTTGGATTTGCCCTCTTTTTTCTCCTTTGTTGGCCTTGGCTGCTAACTTAGGCTAAGGCAACGATATTGCGTTTAGATTCATTATAGAGTTACAAGTAGCTTTAATGGATTTTGACCCCTAGGTAATAGGTCTATTTTTATATGAGGATTTTTTTTAAGATGATATTTTTGGCTAATGTGAGAACCCTGTCTATATATAGCTACCAATTACACATTGAACTGTAAGTTCACTAAAGATCACCAAGAAAACAAATTTAGACCTCCTAATATAAGCAAATCCTATTGACCTGAATAAAATAAATCTTCTCAAGTCTATACACAACCCTATCAAACTTGTTGAACATTGAAAATATGAGTCCCTTTTCTAGCATTTTCCATTTGTAACTCTAGCATTCTTCTCACAAACCTATCAAACCCTATTTATAACACATTGAAGTGTTAAGTTCACTCCAAGATAACTAAGAAAACAAATTCAAGGATGTCTTGTTATCTATGTAGTATGTTTGTGAAGTAAATAGGTTAGACTGGACAGTTAACCCATAGGGTATTGTGCTAAATAGGATGTGGCATAGGCTGTGAACCTTTCAATCATAGCAGATTCAGTAAGCAACACAAAAAAGTTGGATATTGGTTAGAGTGGGTCCCTTGCCCCAGTTCCCCCTCCCACCCCACCTTCAAATATTACATATGGTAAAGGACGTCGTGAAGCATCATTTCATCCATCTGTCCTGTCATCCATCCGTCCCATCATGCTCTGTTTACTCCAACGGGGCGGAGAAAGAGTGGAATACAGATGTGGCGCGACAGTTATCAACTATGTAACCGCCTCCTCGAGCCCTGTTACAGGACATAACCAGTCCCTCCATAAAATTTGGTGATGTGGCATTACCCCATTGGCGGAGAGGTCACAGGTTGCAACCCAAATTGCTGTGTACTGGGTCAGCCAGATGGGTGCAGGAGGGTTATGGCGACAGCAACAATGACATTCATCCCAAACATTGTCGATGTAATCATCAGTTACGAGCGGGTGAAATCCCATCCGTCGATTCATCATCAGTTATGTCCTGTAACACAGCTCGAGCAGGCCGGTTACATAGTCCATAACCGGTGAGTCATAAGACCTCACTGGACGGAACGACATAGTGGACAGGTTTAGGGATTTCACAGGCCCGTAACCTGTGAAGAACATCAATGGCCCGATTTGAGCCGGTGGTCTTGCCCGTAGCCGTGCTGCTGTACCCATCTGGCTGACCCCAGTACTGGGTGGATACAACTTCTAACCCACGAGCTCTGAACAAATGTGGTGAGACCATGTCACCGAAAACCCTTGACAAAACTGGTTACATTCCGATGAAAACTTGAGGAGGGAGTTCAATTCGGTTTATGAGCGAGAGAAATGACCGACCCATGTTCTAGACTCGGATGACCACTCTTTTTCCGTCCTTGCAAGCCAGTTGAGTGGATTCAATAGTGGACCCACCATTTTTTCATTTGGATGGACGAGGAGCACTCTCAGACTTTCCGATTACGCAACCATGCATTGATGGGTTGACGACGGAGCTTCTTTATATTAATTTTAAACCACATTGCCCACTCTCTTTTACCAACATTGTGGGAGGTTCCCGAATCTGATCTTGTCTATATTGATAGAGGTGAGCTCATGCCGGGCTGTTGTCAAAAAACTGAATAAAAAATTATTTATTTCTAACTTTATCAACGACCATTTGGAATTTTTTATAAAAAACTGCCCAATCAACCAGTCTGTCTGCAATCAAAGGTTGGCCCAAATCACTTCACCAATCCAAAGGTTGGCTCTCCGATCCAAAACTATGAATCGGTGGGATCTGATGCTCTTGTCCGGCCGAAAAGGAATGTATGGGCCCACCAAAAATAGGAATAAATAACAGAAGGGTTTGTTGTCTGATCCAGTTCCGTAAGCTGGCAGAGGTGGTTTCTTCTTTCGGACGTTTCTACTATTTTATCCCGAAAGAGAACCATGTTGGTCATACTCGCTTCATACAACCTTCCAAATTCAAAGAGTTAGAAGTGTTCATAAGAAACACCAGTTATTTTATGTTTTACACAAAGCCGCCCACCTAGGAACACAATCGAGCTCTGTAGGGTGGTGAGAAGTCATCGTTCTATCAGGCTATCAAACGGTTCCACAAATGCTTGTTACAAAATGCTTGCAGACAAACCCGTGTAATGTGGTTCATATCACAAGTGGAACTGGCAGAAACGCAACTGGAACCAGCAGCTGACCACGTCTCCCACCAAGTGATTTGGGGGTGGTGGGGGGCGAAGAGGGGGGGAAAAAAAGAATTAACTATTTTTTTTAGAATAAAGAAAAATCATTTTCTTCAGTGAATCTATATTTTTCCAGCAAAAAGTTCTCACTTTTGTGAAATCAAAAAAATAATAATAAATAAAAAATCAGAGCACCTATACAGCAAAAAATCCTTCAAAAGGTTCCGGGCAAGGCATTGAACCTGGTCCTGTATACGGGCTCCACCTCAAGAAAGCCGTGTTCAAAAACAATCACGGTTTTCAAAATGGTAAGCCTTTGAAATTCCTCGAAGTGACCGGAAAGAATGATGGGTTTTGTTAATAATATCGTAGTACTACTACCTTGGCGTGTTCGGTAATGCTCGTTCGTACCGATGTATGCCTGCCAGATAATTAATTAATTAATTAATTTCGTAAGATTCCATTTCCAAAAGCTGAATATTCTTGAATATTCCAAATGATTCTTCATTTTCCTTTTTAAAAAAATAGTAAGTACCTTGGCGGCTTTTGGCACAAATTATATTATTTTTAGAAATGCCAAAAACTTTCTGAATTTTTATTTTATTTTTCTTTTGATTGATATCCTCATGTAGTAGATGACCAAATATAATACAAATATATAAAAAGAAATACATTTTGAAGGTGTTTAAAAGACCAAACTATGTCATCAAAAGTGAGGAAATTATATATTTTGTCAACCCATGCCAAAATGTGGGTGTGCCAATTCAATCTTGAACATTGGACTCAAAACCGCTACCCCCCCCCCCCCCACAAAAAAACTTACATC
>Ga0116229_10010002_pt1 | contig 14331 bp, 15 predicted proteins | sample S1TSphgellanicum_3_FD_87313 | JGI IMG/M metagenome (GOLD analysis project Ga0116229, IMG submission 87313) | Host-associated microbial communities from peat moss isolated from Minnesota, USA - S1T2_Fc - Sphagnum magellanicum MG | ecosystem: Host-associated > Plants > Peat moss > Unclassified...
CAAAGTCCCAACAATCAAAAAATACCCAATAAAAACATTTCCCCCAAATAAAAAAAAAAAAAAAAACAAAAAAAAAAAACCCCACCCCTCTCCCCACCAAACAACACCATGCCTACAAAAAGGTGGCAAGATGAAACCCTAAAAAAGAAACCCGACACCCCAAAACCCTAAAAAACAAAAGAAAGGGAGAAAGGCTAAACCCATAGTTAAAAGTGTATTTATTTCATTAATATAAAATAAGAAATACTACTATGTATATAGGAATTTACTATTTACCCCTAGATTTATTTGCTCCTTTAAGAAAATAGGTGATATACCTGGATGAAAGAGTGGTTGCATGTTTTGCATCGAGGGTGGATGTTTTTTGGATGTTTCTCATCCACGAGGGCTCAAGGGTGCTTGTAGCGGAGTGGGAGCGCGCACTGTGTGTGTGTGTGTGTGAGAGAGAGAGAGAGAGAGAGAGAGAGAGAGCGAATAGATGATGGAGCTTCGCGACGAGATTTTGTGTCGTGGCTTGAATGGGTGGGAGTGTGGTTGCGATTGTAGCGAGTAGAAGAGAAGGGTAATCTAGCGAACTAAAAGTTTTGTGATTTGGTCCAGGGATCCGCAATTTGTTGCAACTCAAAGGAAGGAAGGTAAAAGGAAGGGAATACGAAGAAGGAACGTTGGATTCCCGTCGCGTTTGCTTTGTTGTTCGTTTGTTTTCTTTTTTTTTTTTCCTTTTTTTTTTGTTGCAGAAGTAGTAGTAGCGGTGGGGGTGTCGTCGCAGTGGGGGTTTTTTTTTCCTTCTCTTGTGCGAGTTTTGGTCGAAATTTGCCTCCGGGATTCACAGGATCATCATGTGTTGTTGGAAGAATCCGTGAAGAAGGGAAAGGAAGGGAAAGGAAGGGAAGTGGGGGAAGAGCGAGGAGCTTCCTGTGATCATGGTGCAGTACGAGGAGGAGCTTCTGAGCCGCCACTACAAAGGCGGACAGAAGGCGCAAGGAGGAGGACTGGATCCCACAGGCAGAAGAAGAGGCGGAGTATCGTCTCGAGAGCAGCCCGGAAGAATGCTGTTGAGACCGAGGCCTCCTCCAGCGCTGCTGCTTCCTGTACCTCCTGCGGCTGCAGTTCTTCCTCTTCCTCTTCCTCCTCCGATGCGCTGGAGCAAGGGACTGTGCGTGAATGTACTATGGAGGGAAGCTTGGTGGGAGGGGATTCTGCTGGAGGATCTGTCGCCAGGGAAAGCGAGAATGGGAGTCTACTTCCCTGACGAGGGAGGCCAGAATGTGTTCATCATCAAGGACTTGCAGTTGTGCGAGCAATGGGAAGAAGAAAGAGCTGGGTGGAGTCTCAGAGTGCGTGGCAAGCTTCCCTTCTTCCTCCTTAAACCCTACTCCTCTTCTTCACCATCTCCATCCTCACGATCTCGATCCTTACAGAGACCCAATTTGTGGAAACAGCAAGAGGCAGTCTTTGGAGCCAAGAAGCTCATCTTCAAGCCCATAAAACCCAAAACCCCCGTGAAGATTGTGGGGGGTCCTGTGAAGAAGAAGGTGGAAGAAGAAGAAGACTCTTCTGATGATGATGAGCTACCATCGTCATGTGCAAGACTGCAGAGAGTGAGTAGATTCTCCTCTTGCATTCCCGGCAGAAGACGAGCAGTGATGATGGCCCCTGCACAACAACCCCCCACATCGCCGACTACTAGCTCAGATACTAATACTTCCTCCTCTTCTAAGCTGCTGCAAAAGTTCGGCTATGGGTATGGGCAAGCTAGTAACAACACCCATCTTCTTTCTGAGCTGCTGCAGCAACAGCGGCAGCAGCAGCACAAGAGGGTGAAGGTTCAGGAGGAACAACAGTCACGGAGGAGGGAATCTCTTCGCAGTGGGATCAAGCAGCAGCAGCACGAGGAAGAAGAACGACAGATGGGTAGTAGAACTCTTCATCATATCCGAAATTCTTACAGAGTAGTGAAGAAGCGTGAAGAGGAGGTTGTTCTTCTTGCAGCAGCAGCAGCAGCATCAGAAGGTGAGCATGTTGGAGAGGAGTTTGTGGACATGATCATCTACCACCACCAGCAACAGCATCATCAGACTGAGAAGAAATCTAGAGGTTTTGATTCTGTAGAGGCTTATTCTACTCTTGGAAGCAATTCTGTTGGGATTTCAATGGTGCTCAGAAGAAGACAACAACAACCTCGTAAATCTGCTCAAGAAGAAGAAGAGTTTGATCGATTTGAACCAGATGTCAATGTAGGGATGATGGAGAAGAATCTGCTGCACAAAGTGATGATGCATTACAGAAAACGTCCATCAGCAAACATGCAACATTGCAGTTTTGTGGACACAGAGCGTCACTGCAGCAAGAAAAGAAGGTGTGGACGAGGAGCCACTGAGGCAGCAGCAGGTCCAGCACATGCAGTGGTGGATGTGCTGATGCCTCAGTTGACACAAGATGAAGCAGCAACAGCAGCAGCAGCAGGAGCCAGAGGTTCAAAGAATCATGTTGCAGCTGTTGTTCACAGGGGTCTATTAGGGGTTCAGGAAAAGATGGGGAAAAAGAAAGGTGGTCGTGGAGGTTGTCGCATGGAGGTGAAGCTGTCAGCTCCAGTTGATTCGGTGCATGAGGGAGGATCATTGACATCCATGAATGCAAAGAAGAGCATTCTTTCATGGTTGATGGATCTTGGGATGTTGGCAGTAAATCAAAAGTTGCGCTATGTGCACCGCACGAGGAAGCAAATAGCACTGGATGGCTGGGTGACACCCGAGGGAGTTCTATGCAGTTGCTGTAAGACGATTGTGACACTGTCCATGTTTGAGGCACATTGTGGCAGCAAGCTGCATCGTCCATGTGCCAACATCTATGTTGAAGATGGGAGGACCCTTACTGAGCTACAAATTGAAGCACTGAAGAACCAAAATCCATCGGATCAGTTGGCTGTGTATTCCCATCCCGCAACAACAGTGTGTCCTGGGAGATCACGAAGTGGAGCTACTACAAAAGTGAAAGAATGTGCAGCAGATGGGAATGATGACACTTGTGGTGTATGCGGTGACGGAGGGATGCTCATTTGCTGTGATCATTGTCCATCAACATTCCATCTCACTTGCATGGAGCTGCAGGTCACATGTTTCCCCTCTCCCTTCTGGAGATTGTTATGGCACCGCCATGGTGTTGTTATTGTTCTTCCTCTCCTTCTGGAGATTGTTGTGGCATGCACTCCCTATGTTGTTATTGCTGATTTTTGTTACTTTCTTTTCAGGCTGTTCCAGAAGAGGACTGGTTCTGTCCCAACTGCAGGTGTGCAGTATGTGGTGGGCCACCAGTAAATGCGAATCCTGATGAATTTAATGAGATGACTGTACTCTCATGTGACCAGTGTGAGCGAGAATGTATGTTTCAGAAGCTTGAAAAAGACTGTGTTTCTTTTACTCGGACCCATTTTGTGTTTCCAATTTCTTTGTCAAAGAATCTCTCTGTTTACTCAGAGTAATAATGACCCATGGCAGTTACAGTGGAGCTGGGGCTGGACCAAACCCAAAGCTTGGATCATTGCAATTACTGTTGACAACTGTGAAACAAATGTGTCACTTTGATTTCTAATCTATGAATGTTGTTTTTGTGTTTTTGGTTCAGTCCATTTGAAGTGCTTGTATGCTAGAGGCTTGCCAAAGCTGCATTGCTGTCCTCAGGGAAGTTGGTTCTGTGGCCATTCTTGTGAGAAGGTATCTTATCTTGTCATACATACACTGAGCAAAGTTTAAAACGTTTTTGCTGCTTGCATTCTTTGAGGACAAAAGAGCAGTTGTTGAAGAAAAAGCATCGTCTTTCCTATAGAAAAAAGTGTCTTTTGTGCAGTAAAAATTGTGTATTTTGGTGGATCTAGCTAGCTGGGTCTTAAGGACTAAGGAGGATAATGGTGGGTGCAGATCTTCCGGGGCTTGCGGGGACTGGTTGGAACCTGTAATCCTTTGGAGGATGGATACTCATGGACATTGCTGCGATCTCAAGAGGAGGACTCAGACCTGTCACAACAAATTGACAAGGAGTTGATGGCTGAACATAAAATCAAATTGGCTATTGCTCTCAGTGTGATGCAAGAATGCTTCAAGCCCATGATTGACCTGCACACCAAACTGGACATAGTTGCTCATGCAATTTATAATCGAGGGTGAGCCTTGATGACAACATGACTGTTAAAGTAGATTTGTTTATTTGTTTGTTTATTTTCTTTCTTTTCCTTCTTTTTTGTTCTTTCATGATCAGAAGTTTCCATCCAGGGAATATCATAGATGTGCTCTCTTTGCATTTCTTTTTTTCTTTATTGTGAAGAAAGAAACAGATTAGTTATTTCCCCCCCAATCAAGTTGGCTTCATTTGTCAGCATGGAGATGCTAGTGGTACTTGTAGTAAAGATAATTTTTGCAGTTGTTCTCAACCGAGCAACACTGGATGCATTTGCAGGCCAAACCAAAAGATGGGTTGCTGAAAAAATAGGATGCAAACTAAAATGCTGTTGCAGGGGTTTAACGCCCCTGATTGCTTCCAGTAATCAAATCCAGCCTTTTTTTCCTGGTGAACTGGTGCTAAATTGCACCCAAAAAAGTTAAAAGAAGAATATTTTTTGCAGACTCTTGAAAATTTCTCCAAATTTGATCAAACCCCAAAAAAGAATTTGCCAGATTTAGACAGGTTCCTAGTGTTTAAGTCAGGTTTTTCTGCCAGATTTTCTACTGTTTTGAGAGTTTTCCAACGACTTGTTATCATCAATGCCAAATCCTTTTTGGGATGATTGCCACTAGTGCTCCATCACCAAAATGAAAGGAAAAAAAAGGCTGATCAGATCAAAAGATCATGTGCCTTTATCTTGACACCCATCCTGTGTTGGTAATCAGGTCTGAAGTCAGTCGCCTAAATTACCGTGGGTTTTACACGGTGATCTTGGAAAAAGGAGATGAGCTGATATCGGTTGCGACAGTGAGGTATGGTATTCTTTTCATATGTCCCTTGAGGCTTGCTTGTTGCTAGAAAGAATCTGGACTAATGTTGAGTGAAAATTGGAAATCATAGATAGTTGCCCCAAGTATGCGTTCTCTGGACTTCACATTTGGAAGTGGGTGAACCAGCAGATCTGATGGTGTGTGAATTGTCACATGCATTTATGGCAGTTTGTTAAATAAAAAATGGTGACAAATGTGTGCAGGGTTCATGGAGCACATTTGGCAGAAATGCCATTGATTGGAACTCGGTTTCGATACCGTCGACAGGGCATGTGTCGTCGTCTTGTGCATGCCCTTGAGCTGGTATTAAATTTGTTTGTGGCACCTTGAGGTCAAATGAGAAGTTTGTTTCATGAGTGTTTTTTTCTCTGCATCACTGCTGTTTCCTGGTCTCTGGATTTATAGGTGTAACGGACTTTTGCAAAGGCTTGCATAACTCTTGGCCAGTGTCAGCACTTTCATTCAGTGCAGAGTTTTGTGGAGGTTGTAATGTCTACCTATCCTTGACCACAAATGATGTTTTTTGAAATGCCAGATGTTGCAAATGGTGGGCGTACAAACATTGGTTCTACCAGCTGTTCCCGAAATGCAGGACTATTGGACTGGGCCATTTGGTTTCCAGCCTATGGAGGACTCTCTGAAAAGGACACTACTTGAGCTGAATCTTCTTGTCTTTCCAGGAACATCCATATTACAAAAACCTTTGGCAATCCTCCCAGCAGCTCTTCCAGGTAAATATCCTAATATATGTGGTTAGGCGGCATGTAAGGTACACAACAAGGTACCTCTCTCTAGTGGGTGAGAGATGAGCTTTGTTCATTTGTAACAATAGTGTGTTTGTGTGATCCGAGGAATCTTTCTGCTGATTGTATGTCCCATGCTTATTGATTCACATTCGCAGATCTGCAAAGGAAGGCTCATCGGCGGCCAAAGGGTTCCAAGTTATCAGCATTTTATTGCCCTGCAGTCTCAAAGGGAAGGCCGATTGAGGGTGCAAGGACTAGACAAAGCACAATCAGGCGTGTTGCAGGAGAATTACAGTTTGTGCAGAGTGAAGTCTCTAAACAACATAAGAAAAGTCCTGTCAAAGCAGATTCCAGTGGAGTGCTGGAGTCATCCACAGAATGTGAGCTTGTCAAGGTTGTGCCACCAGCCACTACCACGGAGGAAGATACGGTGTCCTTGCCTGTTGCAGACACATCAGTTGACCCTGACCTGGCTGTCTCTCAAAATCATGGTCATCTTTCTGAGGGCTCCCTTGTGCTGCATTCCTCTGAAGACAATGTGGTTTTGCTTGGCATGGAGACTGAACATAATGTTGAAAGCTTTCAACAATGTCATGCAGATTTTCTGAAAACTGAGGACATCCCACATCAACAGAATGGGTACCTTTCACACACCATGCTCTAGATTGCACCTCACTTGCTTGTGAAATCAAGGAAAACAAATATCTGTTGCATGCAATTCTGACGCCTTAAAAGTCTTGGCAAAGCAAAGGAAGAGGATAAAAATGTACTTCTTTGTTTTTCAAGCAGTGATCTGACTACTCTTCAAGCTTCATCCAGATGGGAAACTTTGTAGGCATGTTTAGCTCTGTTGCTGCCGACCAGATTGTCAATTGGGTCATGTGAGTGTCAGGTTTGTGACGAAAGATCACTGCAAACTTGTGTGCATGGATGTATTCATTGCAGGCATTTGGAAGATAGATGTGAGCCGAAAGAACTGGAGGAGGACCTGCACATGGTGGAACCAATGGTTAAAGTCATTTGTTGTGCCAAGCTGCAGGTAAAAAAGCTGGCCTCTGAAGCTCTTCTCATTTGTCACATTATGGGAAGAATTGAAAATCATCATTTAGAGTCTTTTTAGGGTGAGTGTCTTTTTAGGATTATCACACTGGCCAAAATGGTGGCATACTGGCATCATGACTTTCAGTGTTTGATTGTAGTGAGCTGGGGAATCTGTCGCATGCACACCAGGTAGGAACTTCTTTGAACATATAGGAAATGCAAATAATAAGCTTGCAGCCTCATCACTGTGGCAGGCTGAAGATGCATTATCTCATATGGAAAGAAGGAAAGGATTTTCAACGTACAGCATGTCTACTGACGTACTGCCAGTAGTTGCTGAAGTGGGGCTTGTTGATGCACGAGACAGTCTACCTGACAGAGAAGTGCTGGGAGTAACCACTACTGCGGAGTTGATTGCAACATCTGTGGAGCTAGAAAGCTCACTCCCTTTGACTACAGATAGTGCTCCTCTTTTGAATCTTCCCAAGCCAAGCGACCATGATAAGAAGACTGCATATCACATCATGGACAAGGAAGACAGATTGGGTCTAGAGGTTAGTGCCTTTGGCAATACTCTCAGGCACCCAGAAATCAGAGGTACAAGTGAAGGAGGACAAGGCAGTGACTCCCTCTTGCAGGGATTGTTGAATCACTGTAAGGATGTCAGGGAGGGAAGCTCACATCCAACACCCAAAACAGGGCAGCTGGAGAGTGCAGGTGCAACAATGTGCCAAACCGGTGACTGCCCAATTCAGGAAACAGCAAGCAGCTACAGGATCTCCTTGGCAAGGTGTTCCATGGATGCTATGGAAGGAGCCCCTTCAACGCACTTCATCCAGCAGTTAGCCACCTCAGATGATTCAATGCAGGAGACAAGGAGTCCCTCTCCTGTGGTCTCCCTGGCAAAGTCCTCTGCAGATGCTATCAAGGGGGTCCTGTTAACACCTACCACCAGGGATCTAGAAATTGCAGGGCAATCTGGTGAGACCGTGTTGCAAGGGTTGCAGAATTTGTGTGAGGATGCGAAGGAGGTGGGATCTGCAACACTCAGCATGCAACTGTCAGAAATGGGTTGTGCAATGACTGGACCAGCAACCTGTGACGATCCACAACTTGGTTCCATGAGTCTCTCTGGGGTCCTTGCTGCAAGTAGTTCAGAGAGCATGCCTTCAACACCCTCTGGAATGGGGCACCTAGACAGAGGGTGTGCAATGAGCGGGCAAGCGGGCAACAATCCAATGCAAGAGTTGGTGAGTCCCTCTAGGGTTTCCTCAGCAAATGTCTCTAAGGATGATGCAGCTACGGAAGGGACCTTTTCAAAACCAAGCTCAGGGCAGCTGCTAGACAGCAGCAGGCGTGCAACAACTGGACAAGTAGGTGATTATGCAGTTCAGGAGTCAGCAAGTCCATCCAGGACCTCATCATCCACAAATTTCACCGATCAGGCTACAGATACAGTGGTTCCTTCAACTCCTAGAATGGGTCAGCTAAACATAGGGCCTGATGCAACAACACCAGTGCAAGTGGGTAACAACTCTCCACTGCTGGAATCATCGAGTCCCTCTAACTTTCCCTTCCCTTTCTCCCTCACAAGTGCATCCACACCACAACAACAGCCACCATCTCCAGAACATCAAGCAACAGTTGGTGAGATTGTTGGTCTGAAGGATGGGCTATTTCCTATACCTGCTGATGTAAACAGATGGGTTTCTGAAGATGGGATGAAGCAATTTCCAGCTCCAGGTCAGCAAGACTGTTGAGATCATTCCTGCACTTGATTCAGAGGACAAGCTGTTAAACTTGCTGAAGCAGAAGTCAAACCTCGTGTCAGCTCCTTCCTGACACAGGGCGGCCACCACAACACATGTAGATATCTGGTGAGGTTAATGATTCTTTGAACCAATTCCAAGACCAGGAAATTTAACCCTGCTCTCTGGAGATGCCACCATGGACTGTAGGTAAGTGAGCAGTCTGTGAGCCTGCTTTTGTACATTCTTTCTAACCTGACAATGTAGGACATTGGGTGTCATCAATTTTTTTGCATAAGATGGTCAGATGACATCCTTGAGCAAACTCATTACACAGCTCAGTTAGTTAAGTGCAGCCTTCTGGCTTCGTTCCTTTCTCACTTTAGAGGTGAAAAAAACAGATCTCACTGAACGAACAACATAAGTAAGCACAGCTGTGGCTCTCTTTTGTTTCAACTAACTCAAGTTTATTTTTTCGACTCAGGGACCTCTCAATTCTTGGGGGTGAAGCTATCAGCAAAGGTGTTGCTGATCACTGGTTTTCACCCTGGAAAAGGCAAAACCATCACTTTTTGAATATGATTTGAGCCTCATTTGAGCATTCCATTTTCCAATCTCTGGCTTTCTGGATGTCACTATTTGGTAATTTTTTGCATGAGTGGTTTATGGTTGCATGTTACAGCTAGAGTTTAGCTACTGTTGCCTTAAATCTCAGTAATATATACACAGGCTGAGATGGTGCTGGATTTGGTGGTGAGTGCCACAAGGATTTGCACTCAAATTGGTAGCTTTGCAACATGTGTAGAGTTTTCTGGATGAATGGGTGCTGACTTTCATGGCCAATATCATGGCCTCAGAGATTCATGCAATGTGGCTAATATCCAAAGTACAAGGAAGACCAGCAATAGTAAAGTTAGAGGAAGGCAACCAGTGCTCAGTCTGCAAATTAAAATTGGATGAAGAAAAATGAAAACATGCCAGTTTGGTTGAGCAAAATGGTTTTGGCCCAGCATTTTTGCCAGTTTGCTGAGCCTGGTAAAAGGCACAGCAAACCCTAACCCTGCCAGAGAAGACTCCTCCCTGTTGTGTAATAGACTGCTACTCCCTGTTTCTGATTGGCCAAGTACTCTGATTGGTCCAGGTGGTTTGCTGTTAGTAGTCTCCCACCTATATGCAGTCCCAGTTTTAGTTTTATAGGTGGGGTTGGAGAAAAGTAAAAAACTAAACTCGGATGTCAAAAATATTTTTGCATCATCACATGCAAGATGCACTTACAAGAATGACACCATCCAAGAGGTCCTCAAAGCCATGCCATTTGCACTTGACAACAATGTGTTGGGAAGAAAGCAAAGAAAATACTGTTAAATACAACACATGAGTGAAAGCTGCCACTGTGAACTGCTACACACAGGTCCTTAAATGCAATGAAGCTTGTTTGACAATCTTGTGAGGTGCTTTGGCCACTACAAACTGCTATGTACAGGTCCTTAAAGCAATGGAGCTCGGTTGACAGGTTGACAACCATTTGAGCCGAAGACAGAACTTATAAACAATGAGACTAATGAAAGTTTGCTATGTTCAAGGTTTGGGAAAAGGTTGCACATCCATCAGATCTTTTGCTGCTCTTTTCAATCTGAGTTCCTGCTTCTCCCTCAAAACTCAAATTTCTGAATGTCCACTCGCTCACTGCACATTAATCTTGTGTAATACTGTGTGTCAGGAGGAATGGCTCTCTCTTTCTCTAGTGGCCACCAACTCAAGTGTCTGTCTACATTACTGTGCACCAGCTCGATTGCTGTTGTTCTGTTGTGGCTGGTGTGGCCTGGTTTTGTTGTGCAGCACCACCAAACTCTGCAGTGTCCTTCCCAAACTGCAACCAAAAAAAAAAGGTGCCAACCCAACCCATCACTTTTAACATCATTGTTTTTCAGGTTTCAAATTCCCGTTACACAGTGTGAATGGACTGAGGTTACTTGCAAGTGAAATGGGTTCATGTTTGTATTGCAAATGCCACTTCGAGGCCAAATGTGGCCATGAAGTTAGCCAATCTATGGAATGAGAGGCTGATCAAAGAACTTTGTGAAGGTGGTAATGCAAGACATAACATGATGTTCAGCTCTCTAGTACCTTATCCCTCATCCTTGTGCTCCAAGCATCATTCTTAGGCGAGCGGGCTTCAGATGGAGCTCCAGGAGTACTATTGGGTGCGGCTGCCTGGATTGGCTGACGGTTTGCAACAGGTTGTTGACTTGAGCTTGCAGCCAAATAATCTTCGTCAATAGCATAATCCCTTTGTGCGCTTGCTGAAACAGCTCGTAGTACCATTGCAAAGAACAACCCAAGTACCTGCAATCAGAGTAAATTCACCAAGAAAGAAGATTTGAGACATCTCCCATCTGCTGAAATGTATGTAGATTCTCATGAAACTCAGCATCAGATTGGAAAAAAAAAGTGCAATCATGCAACAAAAAATTGGCAGAAAATGCTCACTTCCAAAACCACAACACTCAAGGCAACCCATTTGCATATGTCAAGATTTTCCTCCACAAATTTTTGGACTTTGTCAAGCTCTCCTGTTGGATCATCAGGCAAGTCCTGAACCCAAAATAAATAAACAATAATAAATATGATGAGTTTTTGTCCTCTCCTGCAATGTGAAGTTAATTATATGTCCTTGAAGATATAACCCCGGAATTATTTTCATAACAGCAAAATGAAACAACAAAAAAATAGAAGAGGAAAGGGGAAATGGGTTGAAGCACGCAAGGTAATAATCATAGTGCCTTATATGATTCAAGTTTTACCTCACGCCAATGACGGTCAAAGAAAAGAGCTCCTGCAATCACAAACTGCACTAAAAGCAGTACAATTTGTATCACAGTATACTGCAAAAAATCGTTAAGAGATTGACCACATCCATGACCAATTGAACCAAACAAAATTATTTTATTTCTAGAAAATGAAAACCATAGAGAATTTTCTATTTATTTCTAGAATTTTCTTTAAAATGAATTTGCCCATTTGTACTTGCAAACAAATATAATATCATTGGAACTTAACATTTGATTGAATTTGGGCTCTTTGAAGCTTCTTCTTCTTCTTTTCTCATGGCCTCAAAAATCATCACTGCCATTTTTAGGATACACAAGAGAGACAAATGGTATTGCTGGTCTCTGCAGCAATATGGCCTGTGCAAGTAACAAGCAATGTGAATATACCCCCAGCCAAAAAAGCATAGATAAACCTGAAACCCCCCACCCCAGTTCCCCCAGGATTTCACCCAAAAACATAAATATCTTAGTGTAAAAAATTCTTGAAATCTTCAACAGCAACCACCAAACTGGAATTACAAAAACGTGGAAACGATACAAAAACACACACACCCACAAGCCCTAATTTTTCCTGAACAAGAATTTTCAAAGAGAAAGTGTACTAACCAAAGTTGGGGGAAGATCTGGAAGACCGAGGGACCAACTGACTGACAATGGATTTGCAACCACATGCAGCAAAGAAGAATTTTTTCAAAGAGAAAAATAAGTACTAACCAAGGTTTGGGAAGATCTGAAAGACCGACAGTCAACTTTTTCCCAGATGACAAGAAGGGTCTTCCAAGTGGTTGTTGCATAGGGATGATGTCAGTCGCCTGCTGGAGACTCAAACTAGTAAGGATGTTGAAGTTTCCATCTCCAAGAAGAAGATTATTTCCATCTGATAATAATGGGTTGGGTGAAGATGATGGAGTAGCCAAATGAGAGGAAGTTATGTCTGACTGCCATTCTTTGAACATCCAAAGAGAGTACAAGATCATGTATGCCCCAACAAGTGCCACCAAGAAATTGAGCAGCTTCAAAGTGCATTGGAGGAACCCCTGGCATGTCATGATGACTAAACTGGAGAAGAGAATTTTAGTTTGAGAATTCCTTGTCTTCTTCTTCTTCTTCAACACCACATCTGATGTACCAGCAGATAAAGGGTTTTCTCAGTTTTTCTTCAAAAGCATGATGACTACAATCCCTCCTCATTCCACAACGTCATGCACAGTTATTTCTTGCAGCAAAACTTCCATGATCATATATATTGTTAGTGAGGACAGTGAGATCCTCTTGCGACCAACAAATCCCTGCAGACTACACACAGGAAAGAAAAACCCCACATAAGCTCCTCAAACCTAAAACCGGAATCCCTTCTGCAGATTTTTCTTTGAAAAAAAAACCAAAATTTGCTGCAACTCTGAATCCAATAACCAGATGTTGAGAAACTAGCTGCTGAAAAGAAAACTCCTTATGTAAAACCAGAACCTCAGGCCCATTCCACAACTGTTTCAACATTCAAGACAAAATTCACAAAAACTCCCAGATGCTACCTTTTGTCTCTTAAGACCTTCAAACTCAGCTCTTACTGGCACATCACTGAAGAATTCAAAGAGTTCATGACTCTCTATTGGTGAAGATTGAATTCTGTGTTTTGGGTTGATCATGAGAAAACTCAAGGTGAATAGAGAGGATGCAAAAAACAAAGATCAAAACTCATAACCAAAAAACAAAAAGGAACACACACATACATACACAAACACACAAAGAAAGAAGAAAGGTCCCTTCAGCATCAATTTCCTTGTGTCATTCAGCAATCTATAGAAATTTGAGAAGATCAAGGATGACCCAATCTTCAACCAAATCCTGAAATTCCAAAACAACAACAACAACAAAGCAAAAAGAAAAGAAAAGAAAAGAAAAGGTCTGATGAAATCACAACAGCAACAAAATCCAAACAAAACCAAGAGTGAATGAAAGTCTGAAGAGTTTTTGAGAGAAAAACAAAAAAACACTCACCAAAATTGTGAAAAAAACCTCAATTGTGGAGCATTTTCTCTTAGCCCTTTTCTTCTTCTTCTTCTTCTTCTTCTTCTCCAAAAAACTACCCAATCTTCCTAAAATTGGCTAAAACTTTTTTCTTTGTCTGCAACCCCAACAGAATCCACCACCTCCACAACTTCAACATCCAGATCTGCTTCTTCATTTCCCTTGCTCAGACCCAAATATCCCTTCTTCTTCTTTTTCCCTTTTTTTTTCTTCTTTTTTCCTGAAAGTTTTGGTTTAACATTTCTATAAAAAGCAGCAAAATTTGGGAAGAAAAAAAAAATTCACAAAAGAAGGATTTCATTTTTTTTAATTTTTATTTAATTTATTATTTATTATTATTTTTGTGGAAGCCCAAAAAAGGAAAGATTTGCAACACTTTTGGGCTGAGTCTTTTAAAAGCAGCTTTTTTTTTTAAAACACTGTTCACCTTCTTTTGGGGGAAATTGTTGATTTGAACTCAGAGACTTTGATTTAGTCTATGGATGGAAATTAATTGAGGCCTTGAGGTTGACATATTTAAACCCAGGAAATTTTTCATTTAATTTAATTTTAATTTAATTTAATTTTAAACTCAGAGAGTTTGATTTAGTCTATTGAAAGGTATATTCATAAATACTTATACATACATATTATAAGCAAACAAGTGAACAAATTTGGTTTTTTCACCATGGTAGCTATTAATGTAGGTAGGTGTTAGTTCATCACCCAAGGTTTAAGAAGATATATGGCCTTTGTTTTTTTTCCTTTTTTTTTTTTTTTTTTTCCTTTTTTTTTTTTTTTTTTTTTTTTTTTTTTTTTTTTTTTTTTTTTTTTTAAAATTTTGTATCTTTTTTTTTATTTTTTTTTTTTTTTTTATTTGTAATCTATTTTTTGTTATTTTAAATATATTTTTATTTTTATTTTTTTAGAAACGTGTCTCTGTATTTTTATATTTCTTTATTACTACATA
>Ga0116229_10010003_pt1 | contig 14331 bp, 16 predicted proteins | sample S1TSphgellanicum_3_FD_87313 | JGI IMG/M metagenome (GOLD analysis project Ga0116229, IMG submission 87313) | Host-associated microbial communities from peat moss isolated from Minnesota, USA - S1T2_Fc - Sphagnum magellanicum MG | ecosystem: Host-associated > Plants > Peat moss > Unclassified...
CACTGAAAGGACGCCCCGAGATCGTCCACGAGGCAGTCAAGGGGCGTAATCTTGCCGCGGCGGTGGAGAGAATACGCCCTGACGAGTCAGCTATGGTAACCACTTTTCCATGAACACCAGCGTCATCAATCTCGAGGTGCTCCTTGAGCGCCTAGACGCCGATGGAGACCCTCCCGTCGATCGCGCCCTGCGCCTCGAACGCGAGTTTGAGGCCATCATGAGCGGCGCCTTGGCGCTCATGTCGCCACGGTACGGCACGGTGCTACCGGCGACCGCCATCGACCAGCTGTTCGATGCGTTGGACGCTTCCGACAGGCGCGAGCTCATCGCAATTGCCGACGGCCACGTGAGGCGGCGGATTGCAAAATTCACGAAGGGTCAAGGCGTCGACGAAAAGACCTTTGCGAATTTGGTATCGATTACTTTCAATATACTGAAAGGTAAAGCAATCTATGTGGAAGTTGTTCGTCTCTGTGAGCGACTAATAAGAGCGCCCGCTTTTGATAATATTGAGCTTACCGTCGAGGCTGCGCGCTTTCTCTATGATGCAGGGGCCTTCGGCGAAGACAAGGAAGTCTGGATCCGACTCTGCGACAGAGACCCCGCGAATTCGATTAGATTTCTTCCCACTGTGGTGCTGTCCCTACTTAGGAAATGGCCCGATGACGGATTGATGCTACTTTTCAAGTATTGCGTGGATTCGCCTGCGGAGGACCAGGAGAAACTCGCTGCCTTTGTTGGTGTCTTCGGCAGTGTGATCACATCCAGCGTGAGCGCTGACGACTATCTCAAAGGGTTTGTAGCTATCAGAGATGTGGTCGAACCCGACCTACGTTTGGCGTTCGAAGAGGCGGCGGAAGCGCGCGGTTGGGAACTTCCCCCCGAAAATATTGAGGAATATCGAGCGCCGGAACCCGCGCAAACTGGCGATCTCGTCCCGGTGCTGGTGCGACGCGCGCCAGACCCAGGGAGCCCTTGGTGGGATTGGGTATTCGTAAGCCCCGCCGCCGGCGGACCGCAGGGCGCAATCAGCGAGAACGCTGAAAAGGTGCGCGGTCCGGCGCTCGCGAACCAGATCGGTTTAGCCTCTCGTCAAGGTGATCTTCCTGAGCACCAAAGGTTCCCGACGCCTCAGAAGGAGCTGTTCTCGCAGGTTCGCCGACGCAGCATACAAATTAGCGTAAGCCGCCTGGAGGAAGGCGGACTAGAACTTGGATATGTCCGCCAGTGCGTTAAAGGCAGCATCGACGAAAGTATCGAGCGCGACTCGTTCGTCGAGGACGATGTCCTCATGCACTCTGTCGAAAGCTACTTTGCTTTTCACGCTTATGCTCAAGAAGCGGAAAAAAGGTTGTCGCACCTGGGGTTCAATCGGAAGCCGTTCATGCTCGGCGCGTCGGAGTTTCATCAAGATCGATTATCCATGGCAATCGTCTCCGCAGCGCTGCGCCGGGCCGGCCTGATGGGCGTGCGCGTATCGCACCGACAATGGGACGATAAGAGCATGCTTCTCTTCCGGGAGGGGACGGAAGCGAACGTGGTCACTCGAGGTCGGTTTACCGCTTCGCCGAGCGAAACGGGCTTATTTGCCTTCGAGGGCTTCCGATTATTCGCTCGGTGCGACGCTCTTCGGGATCTCGTTACGGAAGGCCGGGTGGACGAAATCGCCGGCCAAGTCGCGGCGCTCCTCGACTGCGCCGAGAATGGCGGTGACGTGCAAGAAGCGCTTTCGATTCAAGCACGCGCTAACGTTGCGCTGCATCTTGGACTGATCAGCGCACGTGGCTCTGCCTTCGAAGGCCTGCGGAGTGCGGTTGAAATTCTTGCGAAAGGCAAATCGACCCCGGGGCAGTCCGAGGTTGAAGTGACCAACGACGAAGCCCTCAAAAATTTCATTACCGGACGAGCTGCGATCTACTGCGGTGGGGCCATCAACAGTCTTTTGATTGACACCTGGTGGAGAGACGCTGACCCCAGAAACTTCATAGAACTGCTCTGTCATGACGAACTCAAGAGCGGTTTTCAGGTTGAAGGCCCTGCCCGCGCACGGAAGGGTCCCGTTTTCGTTGAGAATTATCTTGAGTTCGGGGGACTTGGAGACTCGAAGTCGAGGCCTGTGCGCCAGGCGCAACAAGCCCTCACAGCACTCTTTCGCGCTGTAGGCCGCGGGATGCAGGCCTGGTCCGGCGAGGTCATGGCTCACGAAAAGCACTTAAACGGCCTCGGTAGGCCGTGCGAGGCTGCTCGCCGCATCCTGAGGCCCAGTCCCGAATTCCGGACCGGACACTTTGCGTTTGTGACAAGTGGTGTGGATCCCGCTCGGCTTATTCATCAGGCGGACCGCCATTATCGCATGGACGGGAAGGCGAACTAGCGGTGCCTGGGCCTGTTACAACGGGAGTTCAACGAGGGTGCTGCGCGGCCGCTTGCTAAGCTGGAAGGTGCATGTGAGGCTGCTCGCCTCCTGCGAACAATGGGGTTGGACGGGTCTGCTTGATCGAATTTTGCGACATGACCTTCGGGTTTAGAGGAAGCCCGCCGCTGTTCAGCTCGTTTTCGTTGACGCTAGAGTCAGCACAGACGACTGCGATTCTCGGTCCTTCAGGTTCTGGCAAAAGCACCCTTGTTCGTCTTGCTTGCGGATTGTTGTCGCCTCAGGCGGGCAAGGTCGTTGTGAACCGCGGGACCATCGCAACGCTTGGCGAAATTAAAGGTGCGCTGTTCCAGGACGACACTCTCGTTCCGTGGCTGGATGCGATCCACAATGTGGTGTTCCCGCGGGATCCAAATTCGAGCCCAGGCCTCTTAAATGCGGCGGCCGACGCACTTGGAAGGGTCGGCCTTGAAGGCGCGTTCGACCAGTTGCCCCACGAATTCTCGGCGGGAATGAAGAAGAGGCTGGAATTCGTTCGGGCCCTCCTGGCTGACGAAGAGTTTCTTGTCGCCGACGAGCCCTTCAGCGGGTTGGACTTCCATCAACGTAGGGTGTTGTGGGGCCTCTGGAGGGAGGCCATGCGCGAGAGGAGACGCACGTCGGTTCTGGTCACCCACGACATCCAGGAGGCAATCGAACTCGCCGACCGCATCATCGTGATTTCTGCGCAAATTCCAGCGACCGTAGTCTTGGACGTTGTTTGTTCGCCGGGGAGATCTAACGGCTCGCTCGAGGAGACGCTCGCTTCGGCACTGCTCCCGCAAGCACTGGCGGATGGTAATCCCAAATGAGCAAAGCTCAGCGTCAGCCTGCCCGCCTCATCAACAGCTCGAAGCCGCTGTCGCTATGGGTACGCCTTGCCTGGTTCGCGACCGTTGTCCTCGTTTGGTGGTTTGTCGCCAGGGAGAAGCTCGTCTCCACACTGATCGTCCCGCCACCGTTGACGGTCCTTCAATCCGCTCGCGACATTGGCGCAGACCTTTTCCTGCATATCTTCATGACGTTCGCTCGAAGCCTTGGTGGATTTGCTGCCGGTGCCGTGCTGGGCGTAGTTCTGGGCGCACTCGTCCAGTACAGTCGCGTCGCTCAGATTGTCGCAGAACCCGCGCTGGACTCGAGCAGGCCAGTGCCTGCTTTGGCGTTGCTGCCGTTTTTCATCCTGATCTTTGGGTTCAGCGAGACAGGACGCCTCACGCTGATCATCCTGAACGTCATGGTTTTTATTTCGCTAGCTACAATGGAAGCGATAGCGAAAGTGCCAGAGAGCTGGGTCAGGTTCGCACGCGTCGCTGGGGTGTCAAAATCGAGGATCTTCACCCAGATTCTACTTCCCGGGGCCGTCCCGTGGCTTACGGGACCGCTGCGATTGGCGCTCGCATTGTCATTCACTCTCGCGATCGCCGCTGAGTTCATGGGATCCCAGCACGGCCTCGGCTTCCTCATAAACACGGCCCGGGTCAATCTCGCCACGCCCACAATCTGGCTTTCGATCATCTTGCTCGGATTGGGGTGTCAACTCGCAGATCGAGGGTTGGTGAGTGTGTGCAGCCGACTAAGTTCGTGGTACCAAACCAGCGATTGAGAGGGCGATGCAATGCGTTGGCGAGTTTGGCTTGCCGGTCTGATCGGCATAGTCCTGATTGTCGGTGGCCTAGCCTACTACGGCCAGCACGACACTGCCACGAATACGCTAGCCGTTAGATACGGCATCACTCCATTTCAAGATTCTGCGCTGCCCGTCGTTGCGAGCCAGCAAGGTTGGTATCAGCGAGACCATCTTGATGTGAAACTGGTCAACTTGGGCTGGAGTGACGTACCTTTGGCCCTCGCGAGTCGCTCCATCGACGTCGCTTTATACAATTTCGACTCATACATGTCGTCGTCCGAGCAGCTGCAAAAGGGAGGTGCCGAGGTCGTCTTCTACGCCCCTCTCTACGTCTGGAACGGCGCTGCGATTATGGTCCACGGCGACCGGGGGCTGGCCCCCGCGGGAGATCTATCGAAGCTATCGCCCGCCGAACGCCAAGAGCACGTAAAGACCGCGATGGAGCAACTTCGCGGCAAGAGGATTGGCATCACTCAAGGCACCACATTCGAGCAGACTGTCCGGGATGCCCTTAAGGCGGCGGGAATGACGGAGAACGACGTCCACCTCGTCAGTGCGCGACCAGAGGACAATCTCGCCGCATTCCTCGCGGGCGATCTAGACGCGTTCTCAGCGGGGCTGACAGAGCGAGTCCAGGCCAAGCGTCACGGCGCTGTTGAACTCGTCATCGGCCCTGACGTGAGCCTCCCTGCGATCGACGGTCTCGTGGCAAGAAAGGATTTCGCCGAAGCGCACCCGAAAGAGATGCAAAAGCTCGTCGATGACTGGTTTGAGACGATTCAGTACATGCAACCCGACACGGCAAATCGGTCAGCTGGTTTGCGGAGCTATCTTCAGGGCAAGGCGAGCGTGAACTACACGCCTGAAGAATACTCCATCGCGTGGACGTTCCAGCATTTCCCGTCAGACCGGAAAGGTGCCATTTCGGACTTTCTCGATCCAGCGAGCATCTATTATTGGAGAAAGATTTGGGAAGCTAACTCGGCGTCGCTGATTGACCAGAAGAAAATTATGCAGCCAGTCCCGACATCCCTATTTCTGGGGGACCAGACGCTGGCAGGTAGGTGAATTTCCAAACCTCTATACGAACGATGGGCACGTCGACGGTCGAGTTCGGGCCAATCTCAACCGTGGTCAAGGAATTGGTCGCGGTCCGTCGTGACGGCAATTTCGCCTAGTAGCGGAAATTGGTGCGGATCTGGCGATCGCAAGCCCGACGTCCTTGCTTAAGGGCGGCGACGCCGCCTGGTGATTTGCGATACGCTTCTTGACGGCTACGCCGTCTCACGGACCACCAATCTCCATACATAACGTCCTTTATGTAACTGGCATGGTGGGCGAGGGCTCTGATGACGATCCCTGACTCATCAGAGACGTTCGGAAGGTCAGCACTGTGGCGTGGGGCGTGGGGTCGGCCAAACTTAAGTCGCGACGCCGGCGGCTAGCGGAATAGATCCAGGGTGTCCGGTTCGAACGCCGCGCTTTGCTGCCAGTCGGGGCGGGGGCCGAGATGGAGCAGCGTCATCTCCTGGTCGTATCGATCAGAACGGATGCACATCTCCACTACGGGCTCGGCGAACCAAATACCGGCGGGCTGCTCCACGCCGGTCTTGGCTTCCTCGGTGAACTCCTTGCGGCCCGCGAGCGACGTCGCCGGAAGCTCGTAGACCGTGTTCTTGGTGCGGATAAACCGCCCGGACCTGAATGCCGGGTCGCTTGCCTTGGCCCAGAGCGCAAAGCCTTCGTTGGAGAGCACGACTATCGCACGGGTTTCGGTGTACTCTAGCCAGCGCAGGACGGCGGCGGTCAACGAGACCCCGTAGCGCTGCGCCAAGCCGCTCAGAACGTTGAAGTCCGGACGGTTAGTGGCAGGGAGCTGCCGCCTGAAGTCGTGCAAAGGCATGAGGACCGAGGCGGCGAAGGCGTCGGCTTCCTCCTCCAGCCCGGAACCGTCGCGGCGATCGATGCTCTTCTCATCGCAGTAGATCCCCAGGTGATAGGACGCGTCGGACTCGATGAGCTGGCGGTGGAGGACGTAATGGCCGAACTCGTGGCCGAGCGTGAACGCTCTGCGGCCAGCGGACTGCCCCCGCTGGTACATGATCGCCCATTGCCGGGGCTGGGTGTCGCCGGCGACGAGGGCGCCGACACAGCCCTCTAAATCGCGCTCGACGATCTGCTGAATAGCGCCGGTGGGCGCGATCTGCCTGGAATACTCCATAGCGAGGTTCTGGATGTCGACCGGTGCTCGATCGAACCGATCCTCGCCGAACACCGCGTCCAGCATCTTGGTGATCCGCGCCGCCTCCTTCAGCGGCCGCGGGCGATCGGCTGTGGTCATGTGGACTTCTTGGTACCCAAGATCTTCGCCATCTCGCGGATCTGGCGGCGGGTGTCCTCCGGCAGGTTGCTGTAGGCGCGGTAGAACGCCTTGTCCTCCGCATCGGCGAGCGTCTGGTCGTCTGCGCCCATAAGAAAGTCGACGGTGACGCCAAGGGCGGCCGCGATGCTCGACAGTTTCTCGGCCGAGGGCCGGGGCGGGTTCTTGTTCTCCAGCTCCCAGATATAGCTCTTGGACGAGTCGGTGGCCTGCGCGAGCTGATCCAGTGTCAGCCCACGTTCGGTGCGCAGCTGCTTGATCCGCTCGCCGAACTTCACCGCCATGCGCCAACCTTCCACAACTTGTTCGGAGTAGGCGCTCAATAGGCACCTTGACTCCGGGTCGCAAGATGTCCAATTTCGTGTTCGGAGTAGAGGTACAAGAAATCTGTTTAACCCGATACGGCCGCGGCCGAACTGGAGACCCCTAGTGAACGCTCCCTTCCATGAAGCTGGCCTGGACCCCTTCGACGATCCGCTGGACCGGATCCTCGCCGAGGTGGCGCTGAGCAGCCAGCTTCCGCCGTCGCTGCACAAGAAGGCCGACGGTCGCTACCAGGCGGTCTGCAAGTACCTGGACGCGCAGCCCGGGTTCGCGGGCAACATCGAGTACTTCTACCCGCAGGGCTCGATGGCGATCGACGCCACGATCTCGACGCGCGGCTCTGACGAGGAGTTTGACCTGGACGCCGTCGCTCAACTCGGCGGCCCGTTTCGTGAGATGACGCCCCTCGCAATCCTGCTGGCGCTGGAACGCGGTCTGGCGGACTACCCGGTCGAGCGCGTCATCCGTCAGACCCGCTGCGTGACGCTTTACTATGCCGACCGCATGCACCTGGATGTCACGCCGGCGAAGCGCGTCCTTTGGACGCCCGACCGCGAGAGCCTGATCACGCACGCTAAGGGCCCCTACGTCCGGCTGGATGACCGGTTCGTCGATATGAACGCGTTTGGCTTCGCCGCCTGGTACCGCGCGCGCACCCCGATCGAGCTGCGCCTTGCGAAGGCGATGCAAAAGCGCTGGATGGCGCTGGACGAGGCTTACGCCGCCGCCGAAGTCGACGATGTGCCCGAACAATGCGACTTCGCGGTCAAGAACACCGCTACGCTGGCGCTGCAGCTGATCAAGCGCTACCGCAACGTCTGCTACGCCGATTACGAAGGCCGCATTCCGCCCTCGGTGATGCTGTCGTACTTCGCCGGTTTGGCGGCCAAGCCGGGAACGCCGCTGTCTGAGATGGTCATCCGACAGGCGAACTGGATCATTGGCGAGATCGAGAAGGCGTCTATCTACAGTCGCCTTCTGCATGTGACCAACCCGGCGTGCCCGACGGACGTGTTCACCGACCGCTGGCCCGAGAACCTGGCTCAGCAGAACGAGTTCGCCAGGCACCTGAAGACGCTGGTGTCGGGTCTCGAGGCGGTGCGTCGCGGGGACCTCTTCGCTGACCGCCTGATGGAATGGTTGCGCGAAACCTTCGGCAAGCACGTGGTCACGCAGGCAGCGGATCGTATGGCCCACGACATCGGCGCGGCGGTTCAATCGGGGGGCTATCAATACAGCCGCAGGGGCAGCCTGCTGGCGCCGACGAGCGCCGCCGTTGCCGGCGTCGCTGCTCTGACCCGGCCGGGCCTGGTCGCCGCCAAGCCCCACACCTTCTTTGGAAAGCGCATCTGATCCGTGGGAGGTGTCTTGTCCATCGACCGGCAGAACGAGGCCATGCGGCGGCTCTGGCCAAGGTTCACCGTCAAGGGTCTGAACCGCGCCGACCGTTCCGCCCGATGGATCGGAGAAGTGAAGCCGCAGTTCGCGCGCTTCACGCTGGAGATCCGCTACAGCCTGGGCTCTTTTCCGCAGACTCGGATCCTTAGCCCAAACCTGGTCCGCCGGCCCGGCGACGCCGAAGGCGCGCTCCCTCACGTCTATCCGCCCGCCGACGCCCCCCGGCTCTGCCTGTTCGACCCTAAAGCAGGCGAGTGGACGTCCAAGATGGCCATCGCCGAGACGATCGTTCCCTGGGCGCTGGACTGGATTGCTTGCTACGAGTGGTGGCTGATGGCCGGCGTTTGGCGCGGCGGCGGCCGCCACGCGGGCGATCCACCTGCCGAACCAGCCGACGTAGTGCACGCCGAATGAATGCCCCACCTCGCCGCTCCGATGGCACGATTCAACACGCTCGCCGCAAGCAGCCGTGGCGGGCCGGGCGGCCGTTCCGTATCCTCACCATCGACGGCGGCGGCATCCGCGGTGTCTTTCCCGCCGCTTACCTGGCCGAGCTTGAGAAACGCTTCTTGGGCGGTCGCTCGATCGCCGACCACTTCGACCTGATCGCCGGAACTTCGACCGGCGGCATCATCGCCTTGGCCCTCGCCCACGGTCTCACCGCACAGCAGGCCTTGGAAATCTATGTCGATCGGGGAGAGCGCATTTTCCCGATCGACAAGGGGTGGCGCAAATGGCGCCGAGTGCTCCGTTGGCTTTCCAAGCCAAAGCACGACCCGGCTGTTCTCCGGCGCGAGCTTGCCGAAGTATTCGGCGATAAGACCCTCGAGGCGGCCATCAAGCGCTTGGTGATCCCCAGCTTCGAGGGGCGTCACGGCGAGCCTTTCCTGTACAAGACCCCTCACCATCCCGACTACCAGCTCGACCGAGTTAAGGCGTTCGTAGACGTGGCCCTGCACACGACTGCGGCCCCGTCGTACTTCCCCGCGGTCGATGACGGGGGGTACGTGATGATCGATGGTGGCGTCTGGGCCAACAACCCGATCATGAACGCTCTGGTGGATGTGTTGGCCTGCTTCGACGTACCTCGTGAGGACGTCCGCATCCTCAGCCTCGGCACGGGCGAAGCGACCTTCACGGTAGACGACCGCGTTGGGCGGGGCGGGGTCGGGCATTGGGCCTTCTTGCGCGCCTTCAAGGCAGCGGGACGAGCGCAGAGCAAGAACGCTCTCGGCCAGGCTTTCCTGCTTGCTGGAAAGCACAACGTTCTGCGAATCGACGTGCCGGAGTCCGACACACCTGTCGCTCTTGACGACGCACCGCGTGCGATCCGGGAGCTCCCGCTTGTCGCCCGGAGCCTCGACGAAGGCTCGGGTCATCGGGTCGAAGAAATGTTCTTCAACGATCCGGTCGACGCGTACGTCGCGTGCCCGGTGAAATCGGTTAAATAGCAATCCTTGATCGATGGCCGTCAGGCGTCGGTCCCACAACTGAGTTTCAGTCCACGCATGAACCTCACTCAGATCGCGCTCGCTGATTTCCTCTGCACGGGAAATTGCACGGTAGCGTCGGCCGATCCCTCGGCCTTTCATGCCGCGTCTTCGACCGTAGAGCCTTTTGTGGGTGCAGCCGTTAGAACCTTGGGACAGGGTTTCGTTCTTCGTCGGCTTTCGAGTGATCCTGGAGATGCTGCGATCACATCGAACGACGTTCTCGTGGCATTCTATTTCGGTGAACTCCTTGCAGTTGACCCCGCCTACGCAGGTCTCAAGCTGAGCGTGCCGCTGGTGCTTTTCGCCGCGCCGAACCGACCGCTGCCTTCCAAGCGCTCCGTTTCGCCAGCCGGGCTGGCGGCCCTAACGCGCGCGTGGAAGGTTGCAAACGGGCAGTTACCCGATCCCTGGCCGTAGGGAAGGGGGCGAACCGTGGTCGCGAGCAGCCCTCCTTGAAGGCGGTCTCAACGTCGCCAGTAGGGCGAGAGCCGTTCGACCGAGACCGCAGCTGAAGGTCCGGAATTCCCCCGAACCCAATGTCAGCTAATGGCGCATTTTGACCGTCGATCTGGGTGGTCTCTTAGGCCCTCCTTGTCCGATTAGATCGCCAAACCTCGCTTCCGCCCAAAGCTCCAATCTACCCCGCCGCCCGGCGCCATAACGCCGGTGACATGCTGACCAAGCTTCTGCTCCAGTGCCGGCGTCCATGGCACGAGCTGAAATCCCATCCCATCTTCAAGCATAGCGAAACGACCCGAGGCCAGCGACAGGCGCTGCCGATATGTCCCGCCCAAATGCTCGCCAACCTGGACGGCGCGATGCTCAAGTCCACTCTCCCCGGCCAGGCGAGCGCCAACCGCCTCCAACTCCCGCCGCCGCAAGGTGTCGAGAAGGTCGCGGGCGAAGACCGTGCGGCCAGCCTGCCGACGCGCCAGCCCTTCGCCGACGAGATGTTCTGCGCGGGCGTCCAGCGCCTCCCGCACGTCGCGGCCAAAGCCCGCATCGGACAGGTCCGAACCGCTCTTGCCGATGAGCTGACGATCCAGCCAGGTCGCGCCCGGCGCCGTCACCTGATCCTCAAGTTTGAGATCCGACCTGACCGCCAACGCGGTGCGAGCCTGTCCCGTCCGATCCTCGAACCGTCGGAGCTCGACGATGGCGCCAGGCTCAGCGTCGCTGGTGGCCTCAAGGTCGCGGAAGCGGACATGGTGCGCGCGGCCGTCAACGCCATCGATCACGGCATAGGCGGAGCCGGTCAGCTCGTCCTGGAGGCCGCGCTCGACCAGCCGCCCCACGATTGGCGGCGCCTCCGCATCCATGTGGATCGCAACATCGGCGCCCCGATCGACCCCGCCGCGCGCCAGGGCGCGGTGCATCGTCTTGATGATGTCGCCGCGCATGCCCAGGTCGCGAAGCCGCTCCTCAAGGTCTGGCTTGAGCTGCCATTGGGCAGGACCAAGCGGGTCGGCGAGACCGAGCTGCTCCAACTTGGCGGCCCGACCGATCATCAGCCGGGTCATCGATGGATCGGCGTCGTTGTATCCGCCTGGCCGCAGATCGACGGCGCCGGCTGTCTCGTCCGCCAGGGATCGCAGCGCGCGATCCAGACCCGTGAATCGGTCGGCCTGCACGTCGCGCTCCAGTCCCGCCCGGATCTGCAACTCCGTGCGTGGCCCAAGCTCCAACTCGACCAGGGCTTCGGCGCGGGCTCTCAGCCCACGGGTGAGATAGTCGCGGCTGATGACCAGGTCGGCGCCGTCGTCGCCCTGACCGCGTACCAGGATGTGGACGTGAGGATTGTCGGTGTTCCAGTGGTCGACGGCGATCCAGTCCAGCTTCGTGCCCAGGTCGCGCTCCATCTGGCTCATCAGGTCGCGGGTGGTCGCGCGGAGGTCTGCCAAGTCGCCCGCATCCTCGGGCGAGACGATGAAGCGAAAATGATGGCGATCATCGCCGCACCGCTCGGCGAAGGCGCGGTCGTCGGCCTCGTCGCCGTTGGCGTCGAACATCCGCGCCGGTTCACCTGACCTGCTGACGCCGTCGCGCTTCAGATAGGCGGCATGGGTGGCGAGCGAGGCCGAGCGGAACCGCGCGCCTCGATGACGAACGATGCGCGTCTTGACCAAGACCCGCCGCGATGGCGAGCGCAGGCTGCCGGCGATGGCGGCGGACCGTCCCCGACCAAACGTGGAGCGGCCATGCCGCCCGCCGGGACTGGACCCGACATGGCCGGACTTCTGAGCGGCCCGCAGGACCTGGGCGACAAAGCTCTTCGGCTTGGCGCTCCTCCCTCCGTCCCGGACCCGTCCTGGGCGGATGCGCAGGTCATCTTCGGGGACGCGCACTAGCTGCTCTCCAAAGCGATGGTGCCGTGGAATTTGTGGCGGGGCCAAGGGTTAGTGCTAAGAGTGGCACTAAGGTCGTTCGTGAAATCGACTAAAAGCGCTGACAAACCAACCGCATAGACGCCCACAGGGCCGTCGCTTTCATCTTGCCCTCCGATTCTCCCTGAACCCGCCGCCCATTCCAACCCAACCCAAACCCCCGCGCCCGTATCCAAAAGCACGCCACAGCTCGCCAAAACGCGAAGCAGCCCAGCGGCGATCATTGTGGGTTCCCGGTCGGCGTTCGCGACACAAATAGAGCGCCTCCCGAGATCATTCCGGGTGCGCGGCGATCTGTGTTCGCCGGTGTTCCAACGCTGCCGATATCGGCCGATCGCAATGGCTCGGAAGGCCGTTCCGCTGATGATCCGGTCCCACTCTGAGCTGACGCGGATGAGCCTGTCCCTCCGCCGCCCAGCTGCACGAAGATCGATGGTCGGCGAGGCGCCACCGTGCCGATGGATCGACCGATCATCGACGCTTCTCCAGCATCGAACCCCATGATCGGCGCCAACCTGACGAGGTAGGCGACCGTCTCCTTGGGCAATGGTTGGCCGCCAGCGAGATGCGCTTCCCACCGCCCTGGCCCGGCGTTGTAGGCCGCCAGAAACCCCGGCGATCCGTAGTGATCGAACATCCGGCGCAGGTAGGCCGTGCCGGCCAGAATGTTGTCTCGAACAGCGAAAGGATCACCGCCCAGACCCAGCTCGGCGCGCATGTCGGCGAAGGTTTCCGGCATGACCTGCATCAAGCCAATCGCGCCCGCCGACGACACAGCGGAGGGGTTTCCGGCGCTCTCGACCCGCATCACGGCCCGTATCCAGGACTGCGGCACGCCGAACCGCTGAGACGCCTCGGCGATGGCGGTGGTGACAGAATCTGGCGAGGTGGACGTGGCGGGTGATTGTTGGGGTACGGGCGCGGCGATCGTCGCTGAAAAGCAGACCACCGACAGCGCGGCGGCCCCCAGGATGGACCGGAAAGGGAAAGGAGCTCGCACGATCAGCGCCCTGTCCTGGTCCAGATCGGACGCGCTCGGCCGAGGATTTGGCGGGTCGAGATCACGCCAAAATACCGCCCGTCGAACGAGTCCCGCACCCCCTGATTGAAGAGAAAAATCTGACCGGCCGAGAGCGTCAGACAGCCATGCCAGACAGGAAGCGGCCGGCCCAATCGATCCGTCGCCAGCGCCTCTCCGACCGGCGCCCCATCGATCCTCACCGCGCGCCCGTAACGGCAAACCATCTGTCCGGGTCCGGCGCCGATATGCTTCAGCATGGGCACGCCGACCGGCAGATAACCTCGACCCGCGAGGAAGTGCGCAAGGGAAGCCGGCGGACTGACCACCACCAGATCGGCGACCTTGGGCGCGCGAGGCGGATCGACCGTATAGAGGCCGATCGGCACGCTGGCGCTGGCGTTCCAGATCAGCCGCGGCGCGGGATGTATCCAACCGCCAAAGGCGACCAACATCACCGCGCTTGGGATGGCGATGAACGTCTTGAGGTGAGTTGTCATGCCAGCGTCCTCCGTCGCGAAAGCCAAGCCGCATGTCGATCCGCGGTGTAGGGACGTGCCTCCTGAGCGACCGCGAGCCGGCTGTGGACATGGCGCCAGTGGTCCGGGCAGGCGTCGGCGGGATCGACGCCCAGGGCCTCGACTTGGTCGATGGCCTGGAGCACGCGCTCGACCTTCGGCCAGCCGCTCAGTCGCAGCAGAACCTCGCCGCCCGGCGTCACGCCAGGCACTGTGGTGACGGGCTCATCCGCGCCGCAGGCGCGCAGAATATCGATCCGTGAGACCAGGGTTCCGAAGTCACCGGCGGCCCAACGGACGAAAGCGAACACGCTGCCAGCGGCGAACCATAGGGCGCGGCGGCGGCGATCGAGGATCTCCTCGTGAGCAACGTGGCCGAACCGAATCCAGCGCTCGATCTTGCCTTCGAGATGCAGCAGCTCGACCCGTGTGGGACAGTCGGCGGAGAGGGTCATGACGCGCCGCCTTCATCCGGATATTCCCGATCCAGCAGGGCGCGAAGCATGTCGGCGACGGTCTGACCGCGCCGGAAGGCGATGATCTTCAGCCTCCCGCGCATGGCAGAAGTCACATCGATGGTGAGCCGGGCGGCGTAGGTTTCGGTTGGGCTTGAAGACGGCCGGCCAGCAGCGCGAACCCAGCGATCAGGGTCGCTAGGACGCTTGGCGAAGGCTGATTTGGGATCGTCCGTCATTGCGCCAAGCCGTCCAGTTCGGCGGCGAGTGCGGTGATTTCTCCGGCGGCGATCTGCCCGCCCACGATTTCGGACACGAGAC
>Ga0116229_10010005_pt1 | contig 14329 bp, 9 predicted proteins | sample S1TSphgellanicum_3_FD_87313 | JGI IMG/M metagenome (GOLD analysis project Ga0116229, IMG submission 87313) | Host-associated microbial communities from peat moss isolated from Minnesota, USA - S1T2_Fc - Sphagnum magellanicum MG | ecosystem: Host-associated > Plants > Peat moss > Unclassified...
CGCGCATTGAATTCGGTGAATGTATCGATGGGGTTCGAGGCCGGTCTGGCTATCGTGGTGCTGGCCATCATCCTCGATCGCGTCTGCAAGCGGCCGGAGCGTCGCTGATATGGCCGCAATCGAATTTCGCCGCGTCGATATCGTCTTCGGCCGCAAGCGAGACGCCGCGATCGCGATGATCGATACCGGTGCCTCGCGTGACGATATTCTGGCAAAAACCGGCTGCGTGCTCGGGGCCGCCGGCATCGATCTGTCGGTTCAGCGCGGCGAGATTTGCGTGTTGATGGGGCTGTCAGGCTCCGGCAAATCCACCGTACTGCGCGCGGTGAATCGCCTCAACGCCGTGGCGCGCGGCGCGGTTCTGGTAGAACATGAAGGCGGCCAGGTGGATGTCACCACCTGCAGCGCCACCATTTTGCGCGAATTGCGCATGCGCACAGTCTCCACTGTGTTCCAGCAATTCGCCCTGCTGCCCTGGCGCACGGTGCGGGAAAATGTGGCGTTCGGTCTGGAACTGCGCGGCATGGCCAAGGCCGAGCGCGGCCGTATCGTCGATGAGAAACTCGCCATGGTCGGGCTTTCGGCCTGGGCCGATAAATACGCCAATGAGCTCTCCGGCGGCATGCAGCAGCGCGTGGGCCTGGCGCGCGCTTTTGCCACCGATGCCGATATCCTGCTGATGGACGAGCCGTTCTCCGCCCTCGATCCGCTGATCCGCGACAAGCTGCAGGACGAATTGCTGGATCTGCAGGCACGCCTGCGCAAAACCATCGTCTTTGTCAGCCACGATCTGGACGAGGCAATGAAGCTGGGCAGCCGCATCGCCATCATGCAAGGCGGCCGAATCGTCCAATTCGGCACGGCGGAAGATATTCTGCTCCGCCCCGCCGATGCCTATGTCGCCGAGTTCGTCAAACACATGAACCCGCTGAACGTGCTGCGCGGCGGCGCGGTCATGCGCCCCTTCGCCAGCCTGGTGCGCGATGGTTCGGCGATCCTGCTGGACGGATCGGGCCGTGTGCGACTCGAACTGGATGAAGATGGCCGCCCGCTTCGGGTTCTCCTGGATGGCAGCGATTGCCGCCTTGCCACCTGCGATGCGAATGGCCAGGCACCCTCAATGGCGCGCGCCGATGTCCTCACCGCACCCGTCGAGATGAATTTCCGCGCGGCGATCGCCCTGAAACAGCAAACCATGCACCCAATCGTCCTGGTAGACCAACTCGGACGAATGGCCGGCCTCTGCGGCGACGAAGACATCTATCGCGCCTTGCTTCGCCGCGGCTGAATGGGTGGATCACGCACGGCGACCCACCCCGCCGCATCAAAACTTATACGTCGCCTGTGCCCCAAACGTGCGCGGCAACCCGCGTTGTGCATAGGAAAATCCCAAAGATGCATCCGTATTGAAAATCGACGTGAAATACTTCTTATCAAGAAGGTTCTGCACCCACAGCGAAACCGCGATCTTCCCCGAGGGATTTTCCGCTGTCAGCCGGGCATTCCACAACACGTAACCGCCTTGCAGCGCCGGCTGGCTGCTGATCGCATCGTAATATTGCTTGGTCACGCCGTTGCTATCCACGTGCAGGTTCAACCGTCCCTGCTCGGTTTCCAGCATCTTGTAATCGGCCGATGCGGTGAACGACCATTTCGGCGTCTCCTCCACTGTGTTGCCAGCGACATTCACGCCGCTGACAATGCCCTCGCGGTAGACGGCGTAGGTGTAGCCGCCGCCGAAATGTACGAGCAGTTCAGGGATCGGGCGGGCCTGCATGTCCAGCTCGAAGCCTTCGGAGTTGATCTTCGGCAGATTATACTCTTCCGACAGCCCGGTGTCTTCGTTCAGCGTGGCAAATTGCTGGTTATAGTAGATGTAGTAGAAGGCGCTGGCGTTCAGTTGCAGGCGGTGATCGAAGAACTGGTTTTTCGATCCTACTTCGTAATCGATCAGCGTCTCCGGCTGCACCGCGTTGATCGCCTTGGTCCCGAATGTCGCGGCGCCGTTAAAGGCGCTGCCGCGAAAGCCCTGGCTCCATGAAGCATAAACAAGATTGTCCGGCGTGACCTTGTAGTTAACCGATACCTTGCCGCTCCATTTATGGTCGGTCTGAATTTGCGAGGGCGCACCGCTGCCGGGATTGAGCGTGCCGCCGCCGAGCGGCAAAGCGGGATTGGGATAGGGCAGGTTGCCAGGCAGGAAATAGATTTCCGGCACCAGCTGTCCGGTCGCTGGGTCGATATAGGAGAGGCCGCCTTTATAGTTCTGCACACTCACATTGTCGTCGGTATAGCGGGCGCCCGCCTCGATCTGCAGCGCCGGAGTAATGTTGTAGGTGTTGTGGAAATAGGCGGCGTGGTCGGTGCGCGTCTGGTTGAACTGGGTGCGCAAGTCGCAAGCCTGGAAGGCGGAGTAGAAGCAAATGTTGTAGGTGGTGCCGGTGGAAGGGTCGGTCACGATCGCTGGCTGATAGCCGGCCCAGAGCGTGTCCACCTTCTGGTAGAGGGATTCGCTATCGTACAATACGCCGAAGATGAAATTATAAGGACCGTCGAAGCTGGAGGTGAGGCGGCCTTCCTGCTGGATGGAGTGAACTTTCGAGAAATACTGGGCCTCGTCGACATTGACGGAGGTGCCGTCATCGTCCTCGCGGGTATTCCATTCACCCTGGTCGTAGCCGGTCAGCGTCGTCAGCTTCAGCCAGTCGGTCAGATGGTAGTCTAGTTGCAAATTCACGCTGTGGTTGGTCATCAGCCGGTCATGGACGTCTTCGGAGGAACTGTCGAAGAAGCCAAGGCCCGCGCGGGTATAGCCGGAGGGACCATACACATCGTTGGGCAGGCCGAGATAGCCCAGCGATCCGGCCGGAATGCCGATGCCGGCTGGCGGAATGTCCTTTGGATATACGCCGTAATTTACCGGATCGGAGGTAAAATAATTCACCCGCACTATGGCGCTGAAATCGGCGTTCGGCGTGTAAAGCATGCTGAAACGAAGCCCGAGATCGTTCACGCCCGCCAGATTGCCGCCATACGGCGCATTCGGCTCGGCATTATGGATGTAACCCGCCACGGATGTGTAGGTGAACGCCGCGCGAATGGCGAGAATGTCCTTGATGATGGGGATGTTCACCGCGCCATTCGTTTCATAGCGCCCATAATTGCCGATGCCGGCGGTCAGATACCCGGTATAGACGTCCAAACTCGGCTTCACGGAGGCAATATTCACCGATCCGCCGGTGGCATTGCGGCCTTGCAACGTGCCTTGCGGCCCCCGCTCGATTTCAATCTGGTCCACATCGAACAGCGCCATGCCTGTCAGCGCACCTACGCTCTTGTAGTCGCCATCGACATAAAGTGCGATCGGGCTGGATTGGCTCGGCTGAAAATCGGTTTCCGTCACGCCACGGATGGAGAATTGCGGCTCTTCCGGGCCGAACGGCAGAACCATCTCCACATTGGGTATCTTGGTGCCCAGATCATCGATATTGATAATGTTCTGCGCCTTCAGGTCCTTGCCGCCGATCACCGCCACCGAGATCGGCACATTCTGCAGGCGCTGCACCCGCTTCTGCGCGGTCACCACAACCTCTTCCAGCTTGCCGGAACCGGCCGGCGGGGCAGGGCTGGTGTCAGCCGCGCTCGCGGCGCAGGGGGTAAGCGCCGCCAGAGAGAGCGCCAGAAGCGAAGGCCCGCCCAGGCTCGCGCGGATACCTGCGCGCCTGGCACGGAAGGGAAGCTGCTTGCTGTTACAGAAGCTAAATGAAAGCATCTAGGCCCCCCCGGGGAACACGGCGCGAAATGAAATATCCGCCGGTTTCATCAGCACCGTATGAAAGCCGTTCCGGGATTGGCTTGAACGGATGCGTCATGTGCCGTTATTATAAGCGGCATCTTTAGAACAATATCACCACGAGCCATGTCAGCCAGGTGATAAAATTGCCCGCCAAAACAAAGGCCAGAGCGTTTTCAGCACCGCTTTCTCATGCCAGCCAGGCCGAAAGCGCTCTAGGGATCAGCCGCGGGGAGGGCGGCCGAACACCTGGCGCAGCAAGGGCGCGAAATGCGCCAACGGCAGCGTATCGTAGCTTGGGTCGAAGGATGCCTGATCCCAGTTTTCGCAGAACGCGGCGCAGGACGCAAACCACGCATGGTCCCGCAGCCTGTCCCGCACATTGCGGTCACCGCCCATGTGGTGGGCATAGTAATAGGACTGGAAAACACCGTGCTGTTCCACAATCCAGGTTACCTGCGGGCGCACATAAGGCCGCACGATCTCCGCCGCCAGTGCCGCATGGTTGGTGGGCGCCAGATCGTCGCCCAGATCGTGCAGTAGCGCCGCGGCAATCATTTCCTCGTCGGCGCCGTCGCGTTCCGCGCGCGTGGCGGTTTGCAGGGAATGCGTCAGCCGGGTCACCTGGTAGCCATCCAACGATGTGCTCAGCCGCTCCAGCGCCCCGATCAGCCGCTGCGGCAGCGCGCTGATATAGTCATGTTCCAGATCGGCAAGCAGCCGATACTCCTCTGCCGTGCCATCTTTCATAGCACGAAAGCCAACCCGGTTCATGGCCGCCGCCTGCGCAGCACGCGGGCCCGGCTGCGCGGGGCGTCCAGATCGATATAGCATCCTTGCAGGTGCCGCAGCCCGTCCTGCGGATCGAACGCGGTGCGCCCATGCAGCAGCCGCCGGTTGTCGAACATCATCAATTCGCCGTCGGCCAGCCGAAAGCGCCGCTCGAATTCCGGCGAGCGCAGCATCCGGTCCAGGCGCCGCCTGGCAGAAAAGAACACCGCCAGGTCGTCCGGCGGCAGCAGCGGCACAAAATCCAGGCGCGGGCTGTAATTGATGGCGATAAAGCGCCCGGCGCCATCACATTCTATCAGCGGCGCGGCCGATACCAAATCGGTGGTAGCGTCCTCATAACGGAAGCGCACCCGGGTGCTGGCCAGGCTGGCAAAGGCGGCCGGGCTTTCGGCCTGGATCGCCTGGGCCACCGCCAGCCCATCCACCAGGGTGGAAAGCCCGCCCGGCGTTTCATTCACCAGGCAGTGCAGCAACTGGATGCCCGGCACCGGCATGCGATACGGGTTGTCGGTATGCGGATCGAGTTTCAGCGCGGTATAGGCAAGATCGCTGGCAGCCGGCACCGAGCGAACATCGAACATCAGCCCGAAATTGGTGTCCCGCGGAAACCCGAAGCGGCGCGCCACCTCCAGCACGGCGCCATGCGTCGTGGGCACATGGTGAAGGATCGCATAGCCATGGATCAGCAAGCTCTCCAGCACCGCCTGCTCGGTCGCCGGCTCGTCGCAGCCGCGCCAGTCGAAGGCGGCGGGCGCCGCGTCCCCGGCGCACCAGGCGGCGGGGGCGGGCAACCCCGCATCTTCGGCCTTCGGCAGTTCGGCCAATATGCCCGCTTCGCTGAAATGGCCCACCCGGTCATCGGTAAAGCGGATGGTGAAGGCCCCCGGTTCCGGCTGGGTGATGCTGGCAATGCCGATCTCTGGGTCCAGCTCGGATGGGTTATAAAGGCGCTGGCCGGTAAGCGCATCGATCTCGCGCGAATCGTCGCAGCGTTCCCGCAACCACAGCGGATGGATGGGCTGGCTGCTCGCATCGTCGAATACAATGTGCAGGGCGGCGCTGCCTGAAGCACAGAGCCTGGCGTGTTCTAGCATGTCCCTTCATCCATGGCCGAGTATCCCCTTGATTTCAGTGAAATCGTCGAAGCCGAATTCGCCATATTCGCGGCCATTGCCGGAATGTTTGTAGCCGCCGAACGGCGCCGCCAGATCGAGTGCCGGGTCGTTCACATAGATCGATCCGGCCCGCAGGCTGGCCGCCACCTCCCGTGCCTGCTCCAGATCGGCGCCGTGCACATAGGCGGCCAGGCCATATTCCGTATCATTGGCAATGCGGATGGCATCGTCCACGCTGTCATAAGGCATGATGGTCACCACCGGGCCAAAAATCTCGTCGCGCGCCACATCCATCTCCGGCGTCACCCCGGCAAACACGGTAGGCCGAACAAAGAAGCCGAGCGGCAACCCCTCTGGCCGGCCAACACCGCCAGCCACCAGAATGGCGCCCTGGTCGATGCCGCTGCCGATCAAACGCTGCACATGATCGAACTGGCGCTGGCTGATCAGCGGCCCCATCGTGGTTTCGGCTTTGGCGGGCATGCCCACAACCACCGCCGCAGCGGCGGCGCGGGCCAATGCCTGGGCCTCCTCATGGCGGGAGCGGGGCACCAGCAGCCGGGTGGGCGCGTCGCAGGATTGGCCAGTATTGGCAAAACAGGTCGCGCAGCAACTGGCCACCGCCGCCGCCAGATCGGCGTCTTCCAGCACGATAAAGGGCGATTTGCCACCCAGCTCCTGCAGCACCCGCTTCACCCCTGGTGCCGCCACCTGTGCCACATCAATCCCGGCACGGGTCGATCCGGTAAACGACACCAGATCGATCTCCGGATGCGCCGCCAGCGCCCGCCCGGCGCCCGGGCCTTCACCATGGATCAGATTGAACACACCCGGCGGCACACCGGCCTCGTGGACGATCTCGGCGAAAATGCTGGCACTGATCGGCGTCATCTCGCTGGGCTTCAGTACCATGGTGCAGCCAGTGGCCAAGGCGGGCGCCACCTTCACCACAATCTGGTTCAACGGCCAGTTCCATGGGGTGATCAGCGCCGCCACGCCAGCGGCCTCACGCAGAATGCGGGTGCTGCCCTGGCTGCGCGCGAAATTGTAGTCGCGCAGCACCTCCAGGGCTTGCTGCAAATGCGCCAGCCCGATCCATACTTGCGGATCGCGCGCAAAGCCCAGCGGCGCGCCAAGCTCCTGCACCAGGCAATCGGCCAGCTCCGCCATGCGCCGCTCATAGCCGGCAATAATCCCGCCAAGCAGCTCCAGCCGGTCCGCCCGTGTGCTGCGCGCATAGGCAGCAAACGCCCCGCGCGCAGCCCCTACAGCCCTATCCACATCCGCCGCATTGGCAATCGCCACTTGGCCAAACGGCTGGCCGGTCGAGGGATCGATAATATCCGCCCGCACCTCCGAAAGCGGATCGACCCAGGCGCCGTCTATATAGAACCGCGTTGCATCGGCCATGGCATCACGCCTTCAAACGGTGATTCTGCGGGTCGTACGGCGATTCAGCGATGATGGTCGCTTTATGCGTGGCGCCAAGAATCACCACCTCCAGCTCGGTGCCTGGTTCGCCCAGCTCGGGCCGCACCATGCCAAGAGCCAGGGATTTTTCCACCCGCCAGCCATAGCCGCCCGAGGTGGTGCGGCCAACCAGCTCCCCATCCAGCAAGATCGGCTCGGAGCCGCGCGCATCCGCATCGGTAACGCCATGCACTTCCAGCGTCACGAAGCGATTGGCGGGCTGGCGCGCCGCAAGCCCGGCACGGCCGAGAAAATCCGGCTTTTCCATCCGCACGAACCGATCCAGCCCCGATTCATGCGCGGAATATTCGATCGAGAGCTCGCGCCCGACGACGCGATAGGATTTCTCCAGCCGCAAACTATCCATCGCCTTGATGCCGAAGGGCCGCAGATCATGCGCTTTGCCGGCCTGCATCAGCAGATCGAACAGGGTGTTCTGCATTTCGATCGGATGGTGCAATTCCCAGCCGAGTTCACCAACAAAATTCACCCGCAGCGCCGTCGCCTGCGCATACCCCACGCTGATCTGCTTGCCGGTCAGCCAGGGGAAGGCGGCGCTGGAAAGATCGGTATCCGTCAGCGTCTGCAATATGTCGCGCGCCCGCGGCCCGGCCAGCGCCAGCACACCCAGTTGGGTGGTGATCTTTTGCAGGCTCACGCTGCCATCCTGCGGCTTAAGCTTTTGCAGATAGTCCCAATCGTGCCGCTCCTGCCCACCGGCCATCACCAGATAGAAGGCCTGGCTGCCTTCCCGGTAAATGGTGGCTTCGGCACGCACGCCGCCGGAAGGCGTCAGCATATGGCACAGCGCAATGGCGCCGATGCGCTTGGGCATGCGGTTGGCAAAAATATGGTTCAGCCAGGCTTCCGCCCCAGCGCCGGATACCGTGTATTTGGCAAACGGAGTCATATCCAGCAGCCCGGCGGCATCGGCCACATGGCGGCATTCGCGGCCGACATAGGGGAAGTAATTGCTGCGCCGAAAGCTCCAGCGCTCGCGCGGGGCCGATCCGTCTTTCGGCTGATCATAAGGCGTGTTCAGCAGCACATCGGGCACGCTGCGCTCTGCCTCGGTCAGGGCATAGCCGGGCGGGGCAAACCAGCCGGCCCGGTCCCAGCCGAAAATGGTGCCAAACACCGCACCGGCGGCGGCCAGCCGGTCGTAGCAGGGCGCGCGCCGCAGCGGCCGTGCGGCCCCGCGCTCCTCGTCGGGGAAATGGATGCTGAAAACCTTGGCGTAGGCTTCCTCGGTCTTCTGCTTCAAATAACCGGCGCTCGCATAGGGGCCGAAGCGGCGCGGATCGACTCCCATCATGTCGATGCCCGGTTCGCCCTCGGTGATCCACTCGGCCAGCTGCCACCCGGCGCCGCCGGCGGCGGTAATCCCGAAACTATGGCCCTCATTCAGCCACAGATTCCGCCGGTCCCACGCTGGCCCAACGATCGGGCTGCCATCCGGCGTATAGGGGATGGCGCCATTATAAACCTGCTTGATGCCCACTTCGGCAAAGGCCGGCACGCGCTTGATGGCGGCTTCGATATAGGGCAGCAGCCGATCCAGATCGGGCTGAAACAGCTCGTATTCGCTGGCCGGATGTGGGCCGTCCACATAGCAGCACGGTGCGCCGGTCTCATAAGGCCCCAGCAACAACCCGCCATTTTCCTCACGCATATAGTAGCTGGCATCCGATTCGCGTAGCACGCCCATTTCCGGCAGCCCATCGCGCTTGCGCTGCTGGATCGCCGGATGCGGTTCGGTGACGAGATATTGGTGTTCCACCGGGATCACCGGGATATCCAGCCCCACCATCGCGCCGGTGCGCCGCGCGAAATTGCCGGTGGCGAACACCAGATGCTCGCAGGTCATGCTGCCATCCGGCGTCGTCACCCGCCATTCGCCACCCGGCAACTGCTCAATGCCCGTCACCTCGGTGTTGCGGTGGATGTCCGCGCCAAACTGGCGCGCCCCGCGCGCCAGCGCCTGGGTCAGATCGGCCGGCTGGATATAGCCATCATCCGGATGCTGGATGGCGCCGATTACCCCATCGAGGTCGCAGAGCGGCCAGATCTCCCGCACCTGTCCCGGCGTCAGAAAGCGCACATCCACGCCCAGCGTGCGTGCAATGCCCGCATAATAGCGGTACTCGTCCATCCGGTCGGGCGTGCAGGCCAGGCGAATATTCGTCACCTGCCGAAAACCCACATCCTGGCCGGTTTCCGCCTGCAAACTCTTATAGAGTTTCACCGAGTATTTGTGCAGCTGGCCAACCGAGTAACTCAAATTGAACAACGGCAGCAGCCCGGCGGCGTGCCAGGTCGATCCGCTGGTCAGTTCGCGGCGCTCCAGCAAAACGGAATCGCTCCAGCCCTTGCGGGCAAGGTGGTACAGCGTGCCGACTCCGACAACGCCGCCGCCGATCACCACGGCGCGGGCATGGGTCTTCAATGTCATTTCTCGATCACCAGATCGCTGAGCGGTTTGGAACAGCAGGGCAAAAACAAGCCCCTTTCGATATCCCTGGGCCGTATGCCGCCCTTGTGCCGCATATCGTATTGGCCAGACACCAGCTTGCTCTTGCAGGTGCCGCACATCCCCTCGCGGCACACAAAAGGCAGTTTCAGCCCCGATGCCAAGGCGGCATCCAGCACGAATGTATCCGCTCCGCAGCTGATGCTGCGCCCGCTCACCGTGAAGGTAACGGCGAACGCCGCCTGGTCGGGCGCGGTCATGCCGCCAGCCCTGCCTTCATTCTATCGATGTACCAAACGCAGAATTTCTCCACCAGGCTTTCGGTATCCGGCGAATACGGCCCTGGGCGGTAGCCGCTGCTGCGCACACCCGCGCCCGCCTTGCCGACCAGGCCGGAATCCTGCGCGTTGGTGGCGTGCCACACCGCCACCAGATTGGCCTTGTCGTAGTCCACGCCTTCCACCGCATCCTGATGCACCAGCCAGGTGGTGCGCAGCAGCGCCGTTTCCGGCGTCAGCGGAAACACCGCGAACGTCACGATATGGTCGCTCATGAAATGGTGCCAGGAATTCGGCTGCGTCCAGAGCGACAAAGCCCCCAGGCGCTTTTCCGACAAATCCCCAAGCAGGCGCTTGCACGCCACACGCGTATCGAGTGTTTCCGATTCCCCCGCATCTTCCAGCGGCAGGCGTTCGGTGCGGAAACCCGTCACCCGATCGGCCAGATGGTCCACCTCGCGCGAGGGCACGCCGATCTGCTCCCAATCGGCGTGCAGGGTGCCGACCATGTCATGGAAGCGCGCCGCCTGCGCCTCCGCCGCTGCGCCGACGGGAGCAAAGCCGAACCCCTCGGCGAAGATGGAGCGGGTGAGTTCCGGATGCGCCGCGCTGCAATGATAGCATTCGCGGTTATTTTCCATCGTCAGCTTCCAGTTGCCTGGCTCGATAATGTCCTCGGTATGCGCCACCTTGCAGTGGCCGATGTCATGCGGCGCAATATAGGGCGTCAGCGCCTCCGCCATCGCGTCGAAATCGGCCGGTGGCGTTTCCGCCAGGCACACAAACAGCAGCCCGGCGAGCGAGCGCAGATGCACTTTCCGCAGGCCATGGCAGGAGGTATCGAAATCCTTCGGCATATGCGCGGCGAACATCAGCCCGCCATCCAGCCCGTAGGTCCATTGGTGGTATGGGCAGACGATGTTGCCGACATTGCTGTGCCGCTCGTGCAGCAGCCTCGCGCCCCGATGGCGGCACACATTGTGAAAAGCGTGGAGTTGCCTGTCGTCGTCGCGCGCAATCACCACCGCATGCGGCCCGATATCCACCGTCATGCAGTCGCCTTCCTCGGGAACATCCGGCTCGGCGCCGACAAATATCCAGTGGCGGCCGAAGATGATGTCCAGATCCTGCCGGAAGATGTCGGCATCGGTATAAAACGGCGCGTCCAGCGTATAGCCGGGCTGTCGCCGGGCAAGCAATCTGTGCAGGTCTTGCGTCATAGCCTGGTTCTCGCTTCGCTGAGAAAATCCCATATATAAGGCATGAAGGATCGCCATGCGCCGAGCACGAAATCCTCCGGCGCGGTGCGCCACAGCAGGATGGGCGCCTTGGCCAGGATGGTGCGGGTGCAGAAACCAACCGGGAACGCAGCCAGATCGAGATCGAGCGGGCAGCCCGCATTCAGCATATCCGCCGCCCGCCTTCCCCCCACATCCAGCGCCGCGTTGCGATGGCCAACGCCTACCAAAGCATGCGGCTGCCCCGCCAAGGTGGCACGAAACCTTGCTTCGATCCCGTCTTCCTCCTCGGCGGGCGCGATCAGCAGCCATTCATCCGGGCCCTGCCACAGCGCCGCCCGGTCGCCGCTCCGCGCGGCCCGGCAAGCGGTCTGCGGCAAGGCAACGCCAAACGCCTCACCGGCCAGGGCCAGCGCCTCGCTTCTGCCGCGGAACACAAACTGCGCGGTGCGCGGCTGGCGCCGCAACGTCACCGCCTCATCCCCGGCCAATGGCGCGGGCATGATCAGATCGGGCATCGCGTCAGCCATTCACTCGTGCCCCTTCCGGATCGTAAAATACCGGTGCCACCAGCTTCGCGCGCACATCGCCCCCCGGCATCGGCACATACAAATCCTCACCAAGCCTGGCGCGCCCGCCCGAGACCATGGCCAGCGCAATCGACCGCCCCAGCGTGGCGCTGAAATAGGATGAGGTCACATGTCCAAGGCTGGTCCTGGTGCCACCAGAAGCCGCGTCATCCACAATCTGCGCGCCTTCCTCCAGCACCATCTCCGGCGCTTCGGTCAGCAGCCCCACCAATTGCTTGCGCGCCGGATCGGCCATGGCATCACGCGCCAGCGATCTCTTGCCGACAAAATCCGGCTTTTTCGTGCCGATCGCCCAGCTCAGCCCCACGTCATCCGGCGTGGCCGTGCCGTCAGTCTCCTGGCCGACAATCACAAACCCCTTCTCGGCCCGCAAAACATGCATCGTTTCGGTGCCGTAAGGCGTCAGCCCTCGCCCCTGGCCGATCTCCCATAGCCGGTTCCACACCAGGGACGCGTGATCGGCCGGCACATTCAGCTCAAAACCCAGCTCGCCGGAAAAGCTCACCCTGAACAGCCTGGCTTTCTGGCCGCAAATCCGCGCCTCGCGCACGCTCATATGCGGCAGGGCAGCAGGTGATATATCGATGCCATCCACCACCGGTGCGATAATCTCCCGCGCCATCGGCCCCTGAACGGCGATCACCGCCCATTCCTCGGTGGTGCTTGTCAGCCACACCCGTAGGTCGGGCCATTCGGTTTGCAGATAATCCTCCATCATCGCCAGCACCCGCGGCGCGCCGCCCGTGGTGGTGGTTACGTGGAACCGATCGGCGGCGAGCCGGCCGATCACCCCGTCATCGAGGATAAACCCGTCCTCCCGCAGCAACACGCCATAGCGGGTACGGCCGATGCCCAGCTTGGCAAACGGGTTGATATACAGCCGTTCGAGAAAAATCGCCGCGTCCGGCCCAACCACTTCGATCTTGCCGAGCGTGGACGCATCGAAAATCCCGGCGGCTTCGCGTACCGCGCGACACTCCCGCGCCACGGCCTGATGCATGGTCTCGCCCGGCGCCGGGAAATATCGCGCCCGCTTCCACAGCGCCACATCCTCGAACACCGCGCCCTGCTGCTCCGCCCAGCCATGCAGCGGCGTCTGCCGTACCGGATCGAACAACGTGCCGCGCGCCGCCCCCGCCAGCGTCCCGAAGGTCACCGGCGTGTAGGGCATGCGGAACGTGGTCAGGCCAATCTGCGGAATACCGGTGGCGCGCGCTTCCGCCACCAGGCCCAGCGCATTGATGTTGGAGGTCTTGCCCTGGTCGGTCGCCATGCCGACGGTGGTGTAGCGCTTTACATGCTCCACCGAGACAAAACCCTCGCGCACCGCAAGGGCCAAATCCTTGGTGGTGACGTCGTTCTGGAAATCGACGAAAGCGCGTCCATGGGTTTTCGGCGCCGCTTCAGGCGGGGCGAGTGCCGCAACGCTGCGAACCGCGCGCTGCGGCGGCGGATTGATCGGCAGCCCGGCGCGCGCCACCGCCTCGGCGCCGGCGCGCGTGCCCTCATCGATCGCGGCCGCTAACGCCATGGTGCCGTTGCAGGCGCCGGCGGCGCGCACCGCACCAGTGTCGCCATCAGGCACATAAGCGCCCAGCCCGGTATCGAACACCAGCGCCCCGCGCGCCTGCGAAAACAGATGCACGCTCGGCGTAAAACCGCCGGACATCAGGAGCAGATCGCAGGCGACTGTCTCGCTCTTGCCCTTATCCTCGGTAATGGTGGCGGCACGCACATGCAGCCGGCCGGTGGTGCCAGCCACAACGCCGCCGAACATAATCCGGATACCGGCATCTCGCGCCGCTCGCGCCGCCGCGCAGGATGTCTCCGCCCGCGTATCGGCAATCGCCGCAATCCTTACCCCAGCTTTGGCCAGATCGAGCGCCGCGCCATAGGCCGCGTCGGTGGAGGTGGCGAGCACCGCGCAGGTGCCCGGCTGAACGCCATAGCGCCGCAGATATGTCCGCGCCGCGCTGGCCAGCATGATGCCGGGGCGATCATTGCCAGGAAATACCAGCGGGCGCTCGATGGCGCCGGTAGCGAGCACCACCTGATGCGCCCGCACTTGCCACAAGCGCTCGCGCGGCAGTGCCTTGTCCGGATCGGCCAGATGATCGGTCACCCGTTCAGCCAGAGCGACGAAATTCTGCGCGAACATGCCGAACGCCGTGGTCCGTGTGAGGATTTTCAGCCGTGGGCAGCTGGCCAATTCGGTCAGCGCGCTTGCCAGCCACGCCCCATCGGCACCGGCCGGGTCTTCGCTGAGCAAAGATCCGCCAAGCTCCGTCTGCTCGTCGCACAGCACAACGCGCGCGCCGGCGCGGCCGGCCTCCAGCGCCGCGGCCAGGCCGGCCGGGCCGGCGCCGACCACCAGCACATCGCAATGCACATAGCTTTGCGCATAAATATCCGCGTCAGGCGCGCTCGGCGCGCGGCCGAGCCCGGCCATGGCACGAATCGCCGGCTCATACACGCGCTTCCAGGCCCAGGCGGGCCACATGAAGGTCTTGTAGTAGAACCCCGCGGGCAGGAACGGCGCCGCCAGGCTGGTCAGTGCGCCGAGATCGAAGCGCAGCGACGGGA
>Ga0116229_10010008_pt1 | contig 14326 bp, 12 predicted proteins | sample S1TSphgellanicum_3_FD_87313 | JGI IMG/M metagenome (GOLD analysis project Ga0116229, IMG submission 87313) | Host-associated microbial communities from peat moss isolated from Minnesota, USA - S1T2_Fc - Sphagnum magellanicum MG | ecosystem: Host-associated > Plants > Peat moss > Unclassified...
CACTCGCCACCAGGGTTGCCCCCGTGCTGCCGTTCGACTTGCATGTGTAAGGCATGCCGCCAGCGTTCAATCTGAGCCAGGATCAAACTCTTCAGTTTAATCTCTGTTTCAACTCTTTCGAGTTGGTCGCTCACTCAAGGAATATAGGTGTGTGATACCTACATCCTGTTGTGCGAGCTCTTTGATGCTTTTAGTTTGCGCTCGAGCAAATTGCTTTGCTCTCGCGCTGCACTTTGACATCCAAGCGCCCACACTTATCGGCTGTTGATTTTTAAAGAGCGGCTGTGCGATTTCCGGTGTTCCCGATTCGCGTACAGCAAAGAAATGGGATTATGAAGAGTATTTCAGCCTCTGTCAACTCAGCGCCCGGGTTTTGCTTCCTCCCGCGCGCCTTGCGACCCCCGATTTCTCCCCACTTTGACTGCCGATTTCTTGCTTTCGCAAGGGTCCGGATTTCTGCGGGAGGCGAACTATATCACCGGTTTTCGAAGTTTGGCAAACGCTTCTCCACGAAGGCTCTCATTCCCTCTTTCTGGTCCCTGGTGGCAAACGTCGAATGGAACATGCGGCGCTCGAACAGGATGCCCTCGGAGAGCGAGGATTCATAGGCGCGGTTGACCGATTCCTTGATCATCATCACGACCGGCTGCGAGTAGGAGGCGATCGTCGTTGCGCACGCAAGCGCAGTGTCGAACAGCTCGGCTGCTGCGACGACGCGCGAGACCAGCCCGGCACGCTCGGCTTCGCTTGCATCCATCATGCGTGCGCTCAGACAAAGATCCATGGCTTTGGCCTTGCCCACGGCACGCGGCAGCCGCTGCGTGCCGCCTGCGCCTGGCAGCACGCCGAGTTTTACCTCGGGCTGGCCAAACTTGGCGTTATCCGCTGCGATGACGATGTCACACATCATGGCCAGCTCGCAGCCGCCGCCAAGCGCATAGCCTGCGACTGCGGCGATGACGGGCTTGCGCACCCGTCTTAGCGTTTCCCAGTTGCGCGTGATGTATTCGCTCTTGTAGACGTCCATATAGTCCCAGTCCATCATCGCACCGATGTCGGCGCCGGCGGCGAAGGCCTTCTCGCTGCCGGTGATGATGAAGCAGCCGACCTCTTCGCTGGCATCAAGCCTTTGCAGCTCGGCACCGAGTTCGTTCATCAGGGCATCGTTTAGCGCGTTGAGCTGTTTCGGCCGGTTAAGCCTCAGGATGGCGACGCGTCCGCGCACTTCGGTCACAACATTGATATCGGCCATGGGCGCTCCACAGGGGGCTTCGGAGCGGCGATTGTGCCACCGCTAGGCGCGGCGAACGCGCTGCTCGGCCATGAAGTCGGCGATTTCCGAGGGCGACAGGGGTGCGCCGAAGTAGAAGCCCTGGCCGGCTTCGCACCCCATCGTTTTGAGGTGCTCGACCTGGGCGCGGGTCTCGATGCCCTCAGCGATCACCTGGTACTTGAGGCGCTTGGCAATCGAGATCACCGCGCCGATCACGGCACTGCTTTCGGCGTCACCGGGCAAGCCCTCGATGAAGGCCTTGTCCAGCTTGATCTGGTTGACAAGCAGCCGGCGCAGGTAACTCAAGGAGGAATAGCCAACGCCAAAATCGTCGATGGCAATGCGAATGCCAAGGCGGCGCAATTCGGTGAGCACGCGCTCGGTGGTGCGGCTGTTCACGATCAGGCTTTCCTCGGTGACTTCGAGGATCAGATTGCTGGCCGCAAGTCCGGTGCGCATCAGCGCGCCGGCGATGATTGCGGGAAGGTGCCGGTCGTGAAACTGCCTGCCCGTGACGTTGACCGAAATCGGGATGCTGCCAAGCCCGCTGTGCTGCCAGGCGACATTCTGCTCGCAGGCCTCAGTGAGCGCCCACTTCGTAATCGTATCGATCAGGCCGTTGTGTTCGGCGGCGGACATGAAGGTACTCGGCAGGAGCAGGCCGCGCTGCGGATGCTCCCAGCGCAAGAGCGCCTCAAGGCCGATCAGTGCACCGCTTTCGAGATCGATCTGCGGCTGATAAAACAGGCTGAACTGGCGCCGCCGCAAGGCGTCGCGGATCTCGTTGTCGAGTTCACGCTGCAGTTTCATGCGCTGTGCGAGCTTGGAATTGAACGCGAAGAACTGATTGCGACCGGCGGCCTTGGCCTGGTACATGGCGATATCGGCGTTGGCAAGGAGCGCTTCCGGATCGTCGGCATCATCGGGAAAGACCGCAATGCCGATACTCGCGCCGACATGCTGATCGATGCCGGCCAGCAGATTCTCGGTGCTCATGCGATCGATGATGAGCTGGGCCAGTGGCTCGGACTGCCCGCGCAGGATGTTGGGCTGCACGATCAGGAACTCATCGCCGCCCATGCGGGCGACGAGGTCCTCGGGCCCGGCACAGTCGACGAGAACGCGCGCCACGCGCGCAAGCAGTGCGTCGCCGCGACCATGGCCGAAGGTATCGTTGATTTCCTTGAATTCGTCGAGGTCGATCAAAAGCAGGCCGACGCGACCCTCGGAATGGCGCGCCTTTTCAATGGCGAGCCTTAACACCTCGTCGGCGCGGTTGCGGTTGGCAAGGCCGGTGAGCGCATCATGCAGCGCCATGAACTCGGTGCGCGCCGCCGCGGCCGCGCGCTCCGCGCTTTCCAGTGCGAGGGCCACCAAAAGCGACAGACCGGCGGCAAACGAGATCTCGTCCGGTTGCCAGGTCCTTGGACCTCCGGCGGATTCAAGGCTCATGACACCCACCGTCTTGCCCTCGCGCGCAACCGGAAAATCGAGCATGGCACCGACATTGGCGCGCTTTAGCCGCTCGACATGGGCGGCACTGACAGCGGCGTGATCGCGCACGTCGTTGACAACAATCGGCCTGTGGCTGTGCAACTCGCGCACGTAAAGCGGAAAATGCTCTTCGTGAATCGTCTCGCGCATGGGGTCGGACACCTGCGTCGTGTCGCAGAACGTGTGCTCACAGCGGAAATGGCGCGATGCCGGCTCAAAGCGCCAGAAACTCGCACTCTGGATACACAGTTTTTCGGCCGCAGTGCGCGTGATGCGCTCGATGCACTGCTTGAAGTCCGCAGGCGTTTGCGTGGCGAGATCGAACAGCGCCTCGCGCAGGCGCGAGGCGTGAACCAGGCGCCGCTGGTTCTCGCGATCCTCTTCGACCTCGTCGGAAATGTCGCGCGCGTTGACCACGATGCCGCCGATGCGGGCAATCTGCAGGCAATTCTTGGGACGACACGACAGGGTCCGCATCGTGCCGTCCTTGTGGCGCACCTCGACGGGCAAACTTGCGCTTTGGGCTTCCTCATCACCTGCAAGCACGCGAGAGAGGACCTGATGGGCGCCGGCGACGTGTTCAGCCTTCAGGAACGCCTCGAAGCGCTCGCCAACCATCTCGGAGGCGCGATAACCGAGCACCTGCTCAACCGAGGGGCTTGCAAAACACACCGAAAAATCGTGGTCGAGCACGAACGTCAGGTCCCACTGGTGCGTCGAAAGCGCGCGGTAATACTCTTCCATTTCGCGCAATTCGCGCCTGAGTTCCCGCTCCGCCGTAATGTCGCGCACCTGCCATACGGCGTCTGCCCCGAACGCATTTTCGCCGGCAAGCAGGTGCACCACGACTTCTGCCATGAAGGCGCTGCCGTCGGCACGCATGAGCAGGTGCTCAACGCGCGCCACGCCGCGATCAAAAGCGACCTGGCGCACGCGCTCGAAGCGCTCGGCGCTTCTTGCGCCGGCGAATATCGACGTGACGGAGGGCTCGGCAACGGCCCCTTCACGGCTGCCAAACAGGGCATGCCAACTGCCGTTGGCGCGACGGATGCGACCGCCGCGCACGGCGGCAACGGCCATCGTCGGGTGGTTCATCATTGCCGATAGCACGCGCGCGGTCGAAAATGGACCGGTGGCAAGGAAATCGGTACGTTCGGGATCGTTCACGGCAGACGCACGTCCTCGGTGAACATCGGCAAGGGCCGATGTGCAGGCTAACCCGTGAGTATTTCACACCCCCAGGGAACCGAACATAGGGAAAATTGCACGTGCAAACGGGTAATAAGCCACTCGGTATTGAGCCTACCGCCGAAAGACACTGCTGCGGCGCGAGCCAGTACACTTGTTAACCTTTTCGCCTTCTAACGCCAATGTTCAACGCCTTGCTGCTCGAAAAAATCGATGCCGGCGTCAACGCCGGGGTGCGGCAACTCGAGACCTCGGCACTGCCAGCCGCAGAGGAAGCGGTGCTGGTGTCGGTCGAATATTCCACAATCAACTACAAGGATGCACTGGCCATCACGAACCGCGGGCCGGTGGTGCGCAAGTGGCCGATGGTGCCGGGAATCGACGGTGCAGGCCTGGTACTGGAGAGTTCCCATCCGCGCTTTGGCGTTGGCGATCACGTCCTCCTCAATGGGTTTGGCGCGGGCGAAGCGCACTGGGGATGCCTCGCGCAGCTGGCGCGCATGAACGGCAACTGGCTGATCGGCCTGCCAGAGGTCTTCACGCCGCGCGATGCGATGGCCATCGGCACTGCCGGCTATACCGCGATGCTTTGCGTGCTCGCGCTGGAAGACGCCGGGCTAAAGCCAGGCTCCGACCCGGTTCTTGTCACCGGCGCCTCGGGCGGGGTGGGCAGCTTCGCCATCGCGTTGCTTGCCGCAGGCGGCCATGAAGTCATCGCCTCGAGCGGAAAATCGACCGAACACGAGTACCTGAAGCGGCTTGGCGCGAGCCAGGTCATCGATCGCGCGAGCCTTGGCGCTCCGGGCAAGCCGCTGCAGAAGGAGCGCTTTGCAGCGGTTATCGACTCGGTCGGGTCGCACACCTTGGCCAATGCCTGTGCGCAGGTGCGCTACGGCGGGGTTGTTACCGCGTGCGGACTCGCCCAGGGCATGGATTTTCCGGCAAGCGTGGCGCCATTCATCCTAAGGGCGGTGCGGCTGATTGGCATTGACAGCGTGATGGCACCGATCGCACTGCGTGAGCGCGCCTGGAACCAGCTCGGCAGAAGGCTCTCGCGCGAAACCATCAATGCCATCGCCCCGACCACGGTCGAGCTGGCAGCCAGCATCGACACGGCGCATGCACTCATGGAGGGGCGCATGCGCGGCCGTACCGTCGTTGCAATCCGTTGAGTCCCGCACCATGAGCGCGGCGCCGATCGCGCTTTTGCTCGCGAGCGGCAAAGGCAGCCGCTTTGATCCCAGCGGCTCGAAAAACAAGCTTTGCGAGCGGCTTGCCAACGGCAGCACGGTGCTTGCCACGAGCGCTGCAAATCTTCTTGCTGCAGGACTTGAGGTGGTCGTCGTGGCGCCTGAAGACGAGCGCCTGCGTGCCGCAGTTGCAGAAAGCAGAATCACCTGGTGCGCAAATCCCGACCCCGCGCTTGGCATGGGCCATTCGATTGCCATTGGCGTTCGGGCCACGCGCAACGCCCGCGCGTGGCTTGTCGCGCTGGGCGATATGCCTTTCATCGCACCTGCGACCATCGGCGCCGTTTTGCAGGCGCTCGAGGACGGCACGGCGCTTATCGCCGCGCCTGAGATTGGCGGCGTAAGAGGCCATCCGGTTGCGTTTTCCCGCGCCCTTTACGACGAATTGCTGGCGCTTTCGGGCGATGCCGGCGGCAAGGCCCTCTTTGCCCGGCACGCGGTCACAGCGGTCAGAACCGACGATTACGGTATTCTGCGCGACATCGACCGTCCAGACGATCTGCCGGTATGACGCGCGCAAAACCCACGAAAAAAACCAAACCGGCAGCCGAGCCTGCCAGGGGGCCGAATTACCGCATCGCCATCGCTGATGCCCATGCGCATCTGTTTGCGGTGTCGACATGCATCGATGCGCCCGATGCGTCAGGACAGATCGTCACGCTTCCCTCCTGGACGCCAGGCAGCTACCTGATGCGCGAATTCGCCCGGCATATCGTCGAGATTCGCGCCGCGACGCCTGGCAAGCGACGGCCGCGCAGCGTTGATCTGGTCAAGCTCGACAAGTGCACGTGGCAGGCAGCCGCCTGCGCCGGGCCGCTCGTGATCGACTATCTGGTCTATGCCTTCGATCTTTCCGTGAGGGCCGCGCACCTTGACGCATCGCACGCCTTCTTTAACGGATCAAGCGTCTTTCTGGCGGTGGCAGGTCAGGAGCAATGCAGCCACCGCATCGACATTGTCAAGCCGGCCGGAGATGCGTTTAGCGGCTGGCGCGTCGCCACGACGATGACCGCGGAGTCCGTCTCGCCTCAGGGCTTTGGCACCTACGTTGCGAGGGATTACAGCGAACTGATCGATCACCCGGTCGAGATCGGGTCGTTTCAGACCATCCGCTTCATGGCCTGCGGCACGGCACATGACTTCGTCATCAGCGGAGCTGTGCCCAATCTCGATGCAAAGCGGCTGGCGGCCGACACCAAACGCATTTGCGAGACGCAAATCAGGCTCTTTGAACCCTCGCGCCAGGTCGCGCCTTTTGCGCGCTACATGTTCCTGACGACGGCAATTGGCGAGGGCTACGGCGGCCTTGAGCACCGCTCATCAACCGCACTGATCTGCTCGCGCGACGATCTGCCACGAACCCATCACCCGGGACGCGAAGACAGTTACCGCGCATTTCTTGGGCTTGTGAGCCACGAATACTTCCACAGCTGGAACGTCAAGCGCATCAAACCGGCGGCGTTCGTGCCCTACCGCCTCGATCGAGAAAACTACACGCGCCTGTTGTGGATCTTCGAGGGTTTCACAAGCTACTACGACGACCTGACGCTGGTGCGCGCCGGGCTCTTGAGCGAGAACCAGTACCTGGCGCTGCTTGGCAAGACCATCAATGAGGTCAGCCGCACGCCAGGCGCGCGTCGCCAAAGCGTCGCCGAAAGCTCGTTTGACGCCTGGATCAAGTACTACCGGCAAGACGAAAACTCGCCGAACGCGATCATCAGTTACTACCGCAAGGGTTCGTTGATCGCCCTGGCCCTGGATTTGCGCATCCGCTTTCTCACCCACTCAAAAAAGAGCCTCGACGACGTCATGCGCCATCTCTGGCAAAAGCTCGGCGCCAAGTTCGATGAAGGTCAGGATGTCGGCCTTGGCGAGGGCGAGTTTGCGCAAGCCGTCCTGGCTGCGACAGGGGTTGACGTGACTGACGATGTGGCACGCTGGGCCTATGGCGTTGGCCCATTGCCGCTTGCCGAGCTCTTTGCACCCTTTGGGATCAAGATGAGTTTCGAGCATGCCGCCCAGCACCCGGGGCTTGGCGCGAAATGCGCGGCTGACCCGCTTGGCTGTCGCATCGTCACTGCCTATGACGGCGAAGCGGCGCAACGTGCAGGCCTTTCGGCCAACGACGTGGTGATTGCCATCGATGGCCTGCGCATCACGCATGCGACCCTTGCGCGCGTGCTCAAGCGCTACTCGGCCGGCCAGCGCGTGGAAGTGCATGCCTTCAGGCGTGACGAACTCAAGCGCGTGACGCTCGCGCTTGACGAAGAGCCGCCAAGCGAGTGCCGCGTTTCTGCCGATCGCGGCAACCGCCACCGCAGTGCATGGCTAAAGGAGAGCGCATGAGCCGCGCCCTGGCGTTCATCGAGTCGCGCTCGCGACGCGACTGGATCGCAGCTGGCGTCGTCCTTGCTGTGGTCCTCGTCGCGATCCTTTTGCCTGTCATGCACAATCGCGAGCAGCGCGAGATCGAGGCTGTCGTCGCGCGCTCGAGCGCGGTCCTCATCGATGCCGTGCAAAATCCGGCAATCTTCGATGGCGACCCTGCCGACGCCCACCAGGCGCTCGAGGCAGATAGCCGGCAGCTGTCGATGCTTCACGACAAGCTCGTGCTCTCGCACTACTATTTTGCCCACAGCGCACTTGTCGCCGGGCTGGATTACACCGACTACACCCAGCGCATCGGGACCAAGCTTTTGCAAGTCGGCTCCGCCGAAGTCAATGCACGCAACCTGCTTGCAGACTACGACCGGGCGGTCGCCAACCTCAAGGGATCGACCCTGGCCAACCGCCCCGAGTTCCAGCAGCAGGTCAACGACATCGCACCCCGGGCGCGCAACGCCGCTGATCTCGCCTATCAGGAATGCCAGCTGTTGAGTTCGCTCACGCGCCAGTTTGGCGTCACCCAGGCGCTCGCACTGCAGCACCTGCGATCACTCGGTCCTGACGTGCTGGCAGCCGTCGGCTCGCTGCGTCCGGCGATTGTCGCTGCGACCGAAAAAACGCTGGCGCAACGCAGGCGCTTCAATCCAGACGCCCACTAGCGAGAGCCACTCGCGCCGGCCACGAGCTTTTTCAGCGCCAGTCCGGGATCCTCCTCGATCATGAACGCTTCGCCGATCAGGTAGGCATGGATGCCCGCTGCAGCAAGCATCGCAAGATCGGCCTTGTGGTGGATGCCCGACTCGCTGATGAGAAGACGGCTCGCATCGATCCCTGCGGCGAGCGCCACGCTGGTTGAAATATCGGTCTTGAACGTGCGCAGGTCGCGGTTGTTGATCCCGATCAGGGCATCGTCGACGGTCAGCGCCGTAACGAGCTCGGCCTTGTCGTGCACTTCAACCAGCACCGCCATGCCCAGCTGCCTCGCAAGCTGCGCCAAGGCGCGCATCTGTTCGGCGGGGAGCGCGGCTACGATCAACAGGATGCAATCGGCGCCAAGCGCACGCGATTCGATCACCTGATAGTCGTCGATGATGAATTCCTTGCGCAGAATCGGCAGCGTGCACGCGGCGCGCGCGCGCACCAGATCGCCACGCGAACCGCGGAAGAATTGTTCGTCGGTCAGAACCGAAATGCACGTGGCGCCGCCTTTCGCGTAGCTGACGGCAAGTTGTGCCGCATCGAAGTCCTTTCGAATCACACCCTTCGAAGGAGACGCACGCTTGATTTCGGCAATCACCGCGGGCAGTCCTTGCTCGATGCGCTCGCGCAAGGCGCGAGCAAAGCCCAGGGGCTTTGGCTGCAGGCGCGCCATGGCTCTGACATCGGCTTCAGACATGCGCCGTTTTGCGGCCGCCACTTCGTCGCGCTTGACGGCCAGGATGGTGTCCAGAATGTCGGCCATGCGAGAGTTCCTAGGACGCCTTTGCGAGCATTTGTGTGCACGCGACGAACTGCTCGAGCTTTCTCAGGGCGGCGCCACTTTCGATGGCCTCGCGCGCCAGTGCGAGACCGGCTGCAATGCCATCCGTGACGTCGGCCACATAAAGCGCGAGCGCAGCGTTAAGCAGGACGATTTCCCGTGCTGCGCCGGCGCGATTGCCCAGGGCTTCACGCACCATTGCCGCAGACTCGATTGCACCATCGACTTTGAGCGTGCGATTGGAGACCATCGCCATGCCAAAATCCTCCGGGTGAATCTCGTACTCGGTGACGACGCCATTCTTGAGTTCGCCAACCAGCGTCGCCGCACCCAGCGAGGCTTCGTCCATTCCGTCCTTGCCATAGACCACCATGACATGATTGCTGCCAAGGAGCTGCAAGACGCGAACCTGAATGCCGACCAGATCAGGGTGAAACACGCCCATCAGCTGGTTTGGCGCACCGGCCGGGTTGGTAAGCGGTCCAAGAATGTTGAAGATGGTGCGAACGCCAAGCTCCTTGCGTACGGGCGCAACGTTTTTCATGGCCTGATGGTGCGATGGCGCAAACATGAAGCCAACGCCTGTCTCGGCAATGCAGCTTGCAACCTGTGCGGGCGCGAGCGTGACCACCGCGCCAAGCGCTTCAAGCACGTCGGCGCTGCCCGATTTTGACGACAGGCCACGGTTGCCGTGCTTGGCGATGCGCGCGCCAGAAGCAGCGGCAACGAACATCGCCGCAGTCGAGATATTGAAGGTCGAAGCGCCGTCGCCGCCGGTGCCGCAGACATCGACCAGATGGCTCTTGTCCTCGAGCGTGACCGGCGTGGCAAATTCGCGCATCACCTGGGCTGCCGCGGCGATCTCGCCAATGGTTTCCTTCTTCACGCGAAGTCCCATCAGCAGGGCCGCCATGGTCGGCTGGGCCATTTCGCCTTTCATCATCATGCGCACGAGATGCAGCATTTCGTCATGGAAGATTTCGCGGTGTTCGATACACCGCGTCAACGCCTGCATCGGGGTGATGGTCATTCGGGTTCCTCAGGGGGTTCTGTGCAAGAAATTCTTGAGCAGCGCATGGCCATGCTCACTTAAGATCGATTCGGGATGAAACTGGACGCCTTCGATGGGAAACTGGCGATGGCGCACGCCCATGATTTCGCCATCGTCGCTGGTCGCGGTCACGGCAAGCGCGCTTGGCAGGCGCAAGGCATCGATTGCGAGCGAGTGATAGCGCGTCACGGTGAAGCGGTCGGGCAGGCCGAAAAAGACGCCTTCTTGTCGGTGGTTGACGAGATCGGTCTTGCCGTGCATCAGGCGCTTGGCCCGGATCACGTGGCCGCCAAAGGCCGAGGCGATCGCCTGGTGGCCAAGACAGACGCCAAGCACCGGTGTGGTCGCGCCAAAGCGCTGCAACACCGCGATCGACACGCCCGCTTCAAGCGGCGTCGAGGGCCCAGGCGAAATGCAGATGCGAGAAGGCGCCATCGCGGCGATCTCATCGAGCGTGACACGGTCGTTGCGACGCACCTGCACCTCTTCGCCGAGCTCGGCAAAGTACTGCACGAGGTTGTAGGTAAACGAGTCGTAGTTGTCGATCATGAGAAGCATGGCTTCACCAAACAGATGAGAAACGAATGACGGGCTTCGGGTGTTCGCCGCGACCGGCGGTGCCTCTAGCCGAGGCAGAAATCGAGAGGAGCTAGCGCCACCAGCGGGCGCGAAGCGAATTGCGGGGGGAGGTGAAGTTTTGCATATGTGCCTTGATTCTAGCGCGTTTGGGCAGTGCCGTCTTCACTGCGCCTTGGCATACGCCTTGTGGTAGAAGGCCTCGAACGCCATCAGCACGCGATCGACCTTGGCTTCATCGATGTCCAGATGCGTCACAAGCCGCGTCACGGCCGAGACCGTGGCGACGATGTTGCATGCGCGCAGGTGGCGCTTGAGCGGCTCGACATCGGCAGGTGGAATCTCGACAAAAAAGATGTTGGTTTGCGGCATCGTGACCTTCAGCGCGCCAAGGGCTGCGAGACCCTGGGCAAGGCGCTTTGCATTGTCGTGGTCAAGGGGCAGGCGGGCGACGTTGTGATCGAGCGCATAAAGGCCGGCCGCGGCAAGAACGCCGGCTTGCCTCAGGCCGCCGCCAAGCATGGTGCGCCAGCGCCTTGCACGCTCGATGAATGCGACGGAGCCGCAAAGTACCGAACCCACGGGTGCCCCGAGTCCTTTTGACAGGCAGATCGAGACTGAATCGAACGGCGCACAAAGCTCGGCAATGGGCCTTGCCGCAAATGCCGCGGCATTGAACACGCGCGCGCCGTCAAGATGCATCGACAGTCCATGTTCGCGAGCGAGTTTTGCGACGTCGTCGACGTAGCCTTGCGGCAGGACCTTGCCGCCGATGGTGTTTTCAAGGGCGATCAGCCGCGTCATGGCGAAATGCTCATCGTCGGGTTTGATCGCCGCGCGCAGCTTCGCGACCGGGATGGTGCCGTCTGGCGCATTTTCGATGGGTTGTGGCTGGATGCTGCCAAGCACCGCTGCGCCGCCGGCTTCGTGCGAATACGCATGGGCATCCTGGCCCACCAGATATTCTTCGCCGCGCGCACAGTGCGTCATGAGCGCGGTGAGATTGCTTTGGGTGCCGCTTGGCATGAAAAGACCCGCCTCAAAGCCGGCCAGCGCCGAGAGCCTTTGCTCGAGTTTTCTGACCGTGGGGTCGCCGCGATAGGCGTCATCGCCGACCTCGGCCGCAGCCATGGCTGCGCGCATTTGCGGGCTCGGCAGCGTCACCGTGTCCGAACGCAAATCGACTGGGGCATCATCCATCAAAGGTCTCCGTCAAGGCCATCTTGCACCTGCTCGGCAGCGCGAAGCACCGCTCGCGCCTTGTTTTCGGTTTCACGCCATTCGCTCTCGGCAATCGAATCGGCAACGATGCCTGCGGCTGCCTGAACGTGCAACAGGCCCTCCTTGACGATACCCGTGCGAATGGCGATGGCAAGGTCCATCGCGCCGCTAAAGCTGAGATAGCCACACGCCCCGCCATAGAGGCCGCGCTTGGTGGGTTCGAGCTCGTCGATGACTTCCATCGCGCGCACCTTGGGCGCCCCGGTCAGCGTTCCCGCGGGAAAGCACGCGCGCAAGACATCCATGCTCCCAAGGCCATCCAGGAGCCGTCCCTGAACGCTCGAGACGATGTGCATGACGTGCGAATAACGCTCGACTGCGAGCCTCTCGGTGACCTCCACCGAGCCGGTCTTGGCGATCCGGCCAACGTCATTTCGCGCCAGATCGATCAGCATCACATGTTCTGCGATCTCTTTCGGATCGGCCAGCAGTTCGCGCTCGAGCAGGCGATCTTCGGCGGGCGTGGCGCCGCGCGGCCGGGTGCCGGCCAGCGGGCGAATGGTGACGCGTTGTTCCGCTGGATCACGCTCGTCGGCCTCCTGGCGCACGAGGATTTCCGGCGACGAGCCAACGACGTGAAATCCACCGAAGTTGTAGAAATACATGTAGGGAGAAGGATTGAGCGAGCGCAGCGCGCGGTAGAGCGTGAGCGGCGAGTCGCGAAACGGCTTGACGATGCGCTGGCCGATTTGCACCTGCATCAGCTCGCCCTCTTCGATCAGGGCCTTGGCCTTGATGACCGCAGCGAGATAATCGTCCTTTGCGAATTCGCGCGTCACCTCGGTTGCCATGCTCGGCTGGCTGTAGGGAATGTCGACCGGACGGCGCAGCCGCAAGCGCAACTCGCGCACGCGCGCCCGCGCGCGCGAGTAGGCCTCAGGCAGCGTCGGATCGGCGTAGACGATGAGATAGATCTTGCCCGCGACGTTGTCGATCACGGCCAGCTCTTCGGTCAAAAGCAGGACAATGTCGGGGATGTCAAGGGGATCGGGCTTTGTCGCAGGCCCAAGCCGCTCCTCGATATGGCGCACCACGTCATAGCCGAAATAGCCGGCAAGGCCACCACAAAACCTCGGCAACCCGGGCCCGACAAAGGCCTTGAAGCGGGCGCGGAAGCGATCGACAAATTCGAGCGGATTGCCACCTTCTGCCTCGGCGACGCGGCCATCGGTGACGATTTCGGAGAGGGCCTCGCTGCCATAGCCCCTCGCCCTGATCAACGTGCGGGCGGGCAGGCCAATGAACGAATAGCGACCGAAGCGCTCTCCGCCCACCACCGACTCGAGCAGGAAACTGTTGGCGCCACCCTTCTCGACGTGGGCCAGTTTCAGGTACAAAGACAACGGCGTATCGAGATCGGCAATCGTCTCGGAAATCAGGGCGATGCGGTTATAGCCTTGCGCCGCCAGGGAATTGAATTCAAGTTCAGTCATGACCCACCCGAAATGGCGATCGGCATCGTTGCGATCGCGGGATTTTTCGACTCCGCTGCGGGCCCATACCACGGCCGCAACGGCCACCAGCGCCTGTCACCAGCGACGCCAGGAGGGCGAGATCGGGATGATCCGGTGAGTTGCCGAAAAATGCGAGGTCATAAGGGGAAATCGACGGTTAGTTCAGGGTGGCATGCATCCAGCCACTGGCCTCGACTAGCGTTGCCACTATAGCATCGGCGCCCAGGGTTCGCACCGGCACCTTGGGGCTGTAGCCATAGTCAACGAGGACGCAACGACAGCCGGCGCTGCGTGCGGCGGCGAGATCGTTCTCGGAATCGCCGACCATCAAGACCTCGTCTAGTGCAGCGTTCATCCTGCCCGCCGCAGCAAGCAGAAGGTCAGGCGCAGGCTTGAGCGCCAGGGCTTGGCCACCACCAACGACGACATCGAAATGATCGCGTAGTCCCATGCGGGTCACGAGCGCGAGCGCAAGCTCCTGCGGCTTGTTGGTGACGCAGGCGATCGAGACGCCGTTCTTCTCGAAGGCCAGAAGGCCATCGACCACGCCCGGGTAGACTCTCGCATTGGTGCCGTTCAATTCGGCGTAGGCGGCAAGGTAGGCCTCAAGCGCGCTTTTGGCATCCCAGGGCGCGCCTTGCGACTGGTGCTGCATGACCTGGTTGACCAGATGGGCCGATCCCTTGCCGATCCAGCCGCAGACCGCTTCAGGTGAAGGCGGCTCGACGTCAAAGCGCCTGCACATGACGGCAATCGCCGCATGGATATCGGGCACGGTGTCGATCAGCGTGCCGTCAAGATCGATCAGTACGGCGCGCGCCATCTAGACCGAGGCCAGCGCATCGCGCATGCGTTGCATCACGCCGCGGTAGCCGCCATCCTCATCCCTGGCCC